>Ga0185299_10007329_pt1 | contig 11356 bp, 5 predicted proteins | sample PaiPotPPA55metaG_FD_128002 | JGI IMG/M metagenome (GOLD analysis project Ga0185299, IMG submission 128002) | Iron sulfur acid spring bacterial and archeal communities from Banff, Canada, to study Microbial Dark Matter (Phase II) - Paint Pots PPA... ...
TTGCGGAAGAGTTTGCGATCGCCGGTGGCGAAGACATCCGCTGCTGAGGGCGTCGGTCCGACCGCTTCGCGGAAGCGATCGACGTTTCCTCCTTCTAGATCGACACAGGTGAAGAGTGGCGTCGAAACGTACTTCTGACAATCGCGCAGGAGGCGCCAGGTCTGCTCTACGGTCTTGATGTTCCGCGCGAACAGGATCACGCCCGCCGGCTGCAGGCGCTTGAGCAGCGAGCTGAGACGCGGCGTCATCTCGGTGCCGTCGAAGCCGACGATCAGGAGTTGGCCGATGTCTGGAAGCCGGTGGGTCTTTCGTTCAGCGATCATCCAATGAAATTTCTAGCCCTATACTTCATGTGTGGGGCTGTTTAGATTTCTTTCTTCAACTCCGCCAGCAGATTCAAAGCCTCCAGCGGCGTAAGCCAGTTCAAGTCTACTTCCCGCAGCTTCTCCAGCACCGGCTGCGAGATCGGCGTAAAGATGGTTAACTGCGTTGTTGGAGGCGTGGCTCCGGGCGAGAGATGATCCGTCGCCAGGCGCTCGACGGATTCGTGTTCGGCCAGCACCTCGCGTGCGCGCGCGATTACTTCGTTCGGCAAGCCTGCGAGCTTGGCAACTTCGATGCCATAGCTGCGGTCGGCCGCTCCCGGTTCAACCTTGCGCAAGAAGGCAATCCCTCCGCCGGTTTCCTTCACCGAGACGTGATAATTCTTTACTCCCGCAAGTTGCTCGGCCAACTCCGTCAGCTCGAAATAGTGCGTGGCGAATAAAGTCTTGGCCCGCACTCGCGCGTGGAGATACTCGATTGCGGCCCACGCAATCGCCAAACCGTCGTAGGTCGAAGTGCCCCGGCCAACCTCATCCAAGAGAATCAAAGAGCGTGGCGTCGCGGTATGCAGGATCGCCGCCGTTTCCGTCATCTCGACCATGAAAGTCGAGCGGCCGCGGGCTAAATTGTCGCTCGCGCCGATGCGAGTGAAGACACGGTCGACCACGCTGAGGCGGGCTGACCGTGCCGGAACGAACGAGCCCATCTGGGCCAGGATCACGATCAACGCAGTCTGCCTCAGGTAGGTGGACTTGCCCCCCATGTTCGGGCCGGTCAGCAGCAGGATCGTATGCGTAGTCGCGTTCAGGTAAAGATCGTTGGGAACGAAACGCTCGCTGCCGCCGGCCATCTCCTGCTGCTCGATCACAGGATGCCGGCCTTCGACGATCTCCAAGTCGCCAGCGTCACTTTGTCGTGAATCCGCATTCTGCGAAGCTGGGTCTGAAGCCTTGTTCGTCGAAGCAAGGAACTGCGGCCTGCAATAATTCCGCAACGCCGCGATGTTCGCCAGCGAAGCCAGCACATCCACTTCCGCGAGCGCCAGCGCGGTCTGCCGGATTCGCTTCGCCTCGGATGCAATCGCGGTGCGCAACTCGGTGAACAGCCTGCGCTCGATATCGACTATCTTTTCCTGCGCGTCGAGAATTTTGGCTTCGTACTCTTTCAACTCGGGCGTGGTGAAGCGCTCGGCGCCCACCAGAGTCTGTTTGCGTTCATAATCCTGCGGAACCAAGTGCAGGTTTGGCTTCGATACTTCGATGTAGTAGCCGAAGATGGAATTGAACTTCACCTTGAGCGAGCCAATGCCGGTACGTCCGCGCTCGCGCTGTTCGATCTGTGCCAGCACCTGCTTGCTGTTTCGGGAGAGCTCGCGCAATTCGTCCAGGTCGCGAGCTACGCCCACGGCTATCACGCCTCCGTCGCCGAAGGTCAGCGGCGGTTCCGGGACGATTGTGATCTGAATGCGTTCGCGGAGATCGCCGAGTTCGTCGAGTAATCCATGCAGAGTTTTCAGCCGCTCCGCCGATAAATGTCCTACTGCGGCCTTGATGGCCGGGATTTTTTCCAGCGATGCCGCGAGGGCTAACACATCGCGCGGATTCGCAGTCTCGAGAGTCACGCGGCTCAAAAGGCGCTCCAGGTCGAGCACGCCGTCGAGCGTGCGGCGCAGCTCTTCGCGCGCGATGGTGGTCTTCACTTCTGCTTCGACCGCATCCAGGCGCGCATTGATTTCGGCGAGGTCGAGCGAGGGCCGCAGCAGCCACGCTCGGAGCAACCGCTTGCCCATGGGTGTCACCGCGGCATCGATCGAGCGAAAAAGAGTTATGCCCGCATCCGTGCCGGCAAACAGTGGTTCGATCAGCTCCAGATTGCGGACCGTGACCGCGTCGAGCACAAGGCAGTTCTGCCGCTCGTACCAACCGATGCGGTCTACGTGGTCGAGCGATCCACGCTGCGTCGAGCGCACATAGTAGAGAATCGCCCCGGCCGCCGCGGCTGCCGCCGTACGGCCTGCCAAGCCAAATCCTTCCAGCGATAGAACTCCAAAATGATTTTCGAGCAGCGGGATCGCGTGGTCCGGCGCGAAGATCCAGTCATCCAGCGGAGTTTCCGCACAGGTGGCCCCAGCCGCCCGAAGCTGAGGCGCTTGCGCGGGAGGCTGTTGCGCGAGCAATCCCCGGCTGGTCCTGGTGTCGAACAGTGGAGCCGCTGAACCGTATAGCAACTCTTTCGGTCGTAACTGCTCCAGTTCTTCCTGCACGCGCCGGAGAGCGCCTTCACCCGAGAACTCCGTCGCACGAAACTCTCCAGTGGAAAGATCCAGAGCCGCAAACCCCACACGGTCTCCAACCTGAGCCAGGGCGGCCAAGAAATTATTTTCTTCTGAACTCAGCAACGAATCAGCCGCAGTCCCGGGCGTGACGACCCTCGTCACCTCCCTCCGCACGAGCTTCTTGGCCAGCCGCGCATCTTCCATTTGCTCGCAGATGGCCACCTTGAAGCCCTTGCGAATGAGCTTGCCAATGTAGCCTTCCGCGGCGTGGTGGGGCACTCCGCACATGGGCACCGCGATGCCTTTTTCTTTATTGCGCGAGGTCAGTGTGATCTGCAGTTCTTTGGCAGCCACAATCGCATCATCAAAGAAGAGCTCGTAGAAATCTCCCAGGCGAAAGAACAGGAGCGCAGTCGGGTGTTCTTTTTTGACGGCGGCGTATTGCCGCATCAGCGGTGTGGATGGCTCGGTCATTGTTCCAATCGGCGCAGCGGGCTTGGCGCGGATTATAACAAAGCTTTATTCTTGGAAATGGCAGTTGACGCCGCTTCTTCCGCAATGTTTAGCTGATACATGGAACTACGCAAAGATCCCATTACTCGCTCCTGGGTCATGACGGGAGATGACTCCGCCGAAGGCACACCGCGAACTGAAACCGTCTGCCGTTTTTGCCCAGATTCCCCCGAGGCTACGCAACTCATCGCCGCAATTCCCGGCACGGTTGGGTGGTCGGCACGCTCGGTGGTGCATCCCACACCGCTCTATCACATTGAAGGCGAGTCCGGACGCCGTGGCGACGGCATTTACGACCGCATGAATTCGGTCGGCGCTCATGAGGTCCTGGTCGAGAACCCCAGGCATGACCGCCAGCTCTGGCATGCCAGCGACGAGGAGATCGGGCAGTTCTTGCGCCTCGCTGCCGAACGGATCATGGACCTCAAGCGCGATCCGCGCGTCAAGTACGTCAGCTTCTTCAAAGACCATGGCGCCAACGCCGGCCAGGAATTCGCTCATCCCACCTCGCAGCTCACCGCCACGATGTTCGTGCCCCGGCGTGTGCTTTACGAGCTGCGGGCTGGCCGCGAGTATTTCCAAGGCAAAGAACGCTGCGTCTTCTGCGACATTCTGACGCAGGAGGAGCGGCAGGCCTCTCGGGTGATTGAGGCGCATGGGGATTACGTCGCTCTCGGACCCTATGCCCCACGCGTACCCTACGAGACCTGGATCATCCCCCGGAACCACGATGCCTCTTTCGAGCGCACGGGGTTGTCCAAGCCAGGGCTGCGGGTCCATCTGGCCGCGCTACTGCGCCGCGCGCTGCAGCGGATACGCAGTCTCACCGAAGGTTTCCATTTGGTGTTGCACACCTCCCCCAACAGTCTGCATCCCTCGAAAGCTCTGGGATATTGGAAAACCATTGACGACGACTACCACTGGCACATCGAAATCTTACCCGTTCTTGCCGCCAAAGCCCGGTCCTACACTTTCAAGGAGGTTTACTATTCGCCGGTGAGCTCCGAGACTGCCGTCAAGCAACTGCGGGAGGCGAAGATTGATGGCTGAATCATCCACCGTGAAGCCCTCGACTGATGCCAAAGTTACAGGTCTGGTCCCCATGACGCACGCCGTCAACGTCCAGCGTTTGGTGGATTTCTACAAGCTGCTCGGCATGGAAATGCGCGGCTGTCTGAAGACCGGCAGCGGCGAACTGCAGTGGGCGCATGTTGCCTGCGAGCATGCGAACTTGATGTTCGCGCGTGCGAGCGAGCCGGTTGTTGCCAGCCAGCAGGCCGTCTTGTTCTATCTCTACTCGCCCAACCTGATTGCACTGCGAGAATATCTGATCTCGGCCGGTGTCCGCGTCTCGCCCATTACCTATCCAGAATATATGCCCAAGGGCGAAGTCTGTGTCGAGGACCCGGACGGCTACACTCTGCTCATCGGCCAAGCTGGCTGATCGAGGCTTCGCGGACGCGGGTGCATTGTTTACAATAGGAGATTCGTGTGCCGGAAGCGGGCAGCCTGTAGTAGGGACGAAGAACATTTTGGAAGAATCAAACCAACGAGAACCGACAAACCAAAAGCCGGGTGGACCGGCCGTGGTATCCCCCACCGTGTACTGGCGGGTAGAGGGGAGTCTGCTTGACTTGACGGTGGTGGAGCCGGTGGCGTTCTTTACCTGGAACGCGCAGACCTTCGCGGAGCGATGGTGGCGGCGGGGGCTGATTTTCGTGATGGCGGCGCTGCGTCCCTTTCTTTACTCGACCAACCGGAAGTTTGCGACGCGCGTGGTGCACACGGCATTGCGGGGTGTGAGCCGCGACCGGCTGGATCTGCTGGGAGAAGAATATTTCCAATACAAATTGAAGCCTCGGCTGAAGCCGCATGGGGTGAAGCGGGTACAGGAGCTCGTGCGCGCGGGCGCGGACGTGGTGCTGGTGAGTCAGGGGCTGGAGCACGTGATGAAGCCGCTGGCGCAACATCTCGGGGTGAAGCGGGTGGTGGCGAACCGGCTGGAGTTTCGCGATGGCGTGGCGACGGGACGTCTGCTGGAGCCGGTGATCCGCCCGCGAGGAGGATTCGCACTGATCCGGGATCAGAGTCCGGATGGGCGGCGGGCTCCGAAGACGCTGGCGCGGCAACTGGATATTACTCTCGAGGAAATGCGGGCGGCGGTGATTGGGGCGGGGCGGGAATCGGTTGCGCAGGAGCGTCCCATTGTGCATTTCGCCGGGCAGCGGCAAGCGGCGGGATTTTCGGTGCGGCGGGCGCTGGCAGGCAAGCATGTGATGCTGATCGGCGTCACCGGATTTATTGGGAAGGTCTGGCTGGCGAACACGTTGATGGAGTTGCCGAAGATTGGGCGGATTTATCTGCTGATCAGGCGGCAGAAATCGAATCCGGCGGTGCGGCGCTTCGAAAAGATCGTGGAAGAATCGCCGGTATTCGATCCGCTGTTTGAGCTGTACGGCGCCGGTCTTGGGGAATACTTGCGGGAGAAAGTGGAGGTGGTGGAAGGAGATGTCACGCAGGCGGCGCTGGGGTTGGACGCGGAAGTGGCGCGGAGGCTGCAAAGGAATCTTGATCTGGTTGTGAATAGTTCGGGATTGACGGACTTCAATCCGGACTTGCGGGATGCGCTGGCGACCAATACGGATGCGGCGATGAACATCCTGGAATTTGTGCGAGCGACGGACCACGCGGGGTTGCTGCATCTCTCAACGTGTTATGTCGCCGGTGAACGTGACGGACGGGTGACGGAGAAGCTGATTCCGAATTACACGCCGCATCGCGTCACGACTTTTGATGCGGAGCAAGAATGGCGGGCGCTGCATGAGGTGATTGCGCAGGCGGAGGCGCAAGCCGAGGGCGCCGAAGTGACGGCCGGACTGAAAATGCAGTCGCTGGCGAAGGAACATGCGGCGAAAGGGCTGCAGGGCGCGGCCTTGGAGAACCAGATCCGCAAAAACCGGATCCGGTGGTTGAAGACGTATTTGACCGAAGCGGGGACGCGGCGGGCGAAGGAGTTGGGCTGGCCGAATACGTACACCCTGACCAAGAGCCTGGCGGAATCGCTGATCGTGAAGTACGGTGCGGGGTTGCCAATAGCCGTGGTGCGTCCGGCGATTGTAGAAACCTCGATGACGAATCCGTTCCAGGGGTGGAATGAGGGGATCAATACATCGGCATCGCTCTCTTACTTGTTGGGGACATATTTCCGCCAGTTGCCGTCAAATGAAAGCAAGCGGCTGGATATTATCCCGGTGGACGCGGTGTGCGCCGGGATGACGCTGATTGCGGCGGCGATAGTGGAGCGGCGACATGACCAGTTGTACCAACTAGCGACGTCGGCGACGAATCCTTGCGACATGGGGCGGTCGATTGAGTTGACGTCGCTGGCGCATCGCAAGCATTACCGGGCGCAGGAAGGGTTGGAATCCTGGCTGCGGCTGCGGTTTGATGCGATTCCCGTCTCCAAGGAGCGGTACCAGCGGATGTCGGCGCCGGCGCAGAAGGCGATTGTGAAGTCAATTCAACGGATCATGTCACCGCTGCCGCTGAAAAAGATGCCGCTGGTGAAGACGGAGAGAAATCTGGAGCGAGTAGAGAAACTGATTGAGTTGTTCGAGCCGTTTATCCTGTTTAACGAGCACGACTTTGCGGCGGACAACGTGGAGAAACTCTCGCACGCACTGGTGGAGGAAGAGCGCGAGGAGTTTGGGTACAAGGCGCGGATGCTCGACTGGTGGGACTACTGGATCAATGTGCATATTCCTGCACTAAGGAAGTGGACTTATCCCTTGATCGAGGGCAGGCCGCTAGAGGCCCGCCCGGCGCGGAGTTTGCAAAATGGGGAGACGATGAAGACGGGCACAAATGGAGGGCCGTGGTGACGATTCGTATCTCAGGGGCTTAAAGCCCACCCGTAACAAGATTTTGATCGCAGCGCTGAAGCGCTGTGCCACCCAAGAGCCTGCTGCAAAAGCCTGGTAGTGGTTGGCGGCAGAAGCTACGACGAGAAAACGGGACTGGTGATGGCGATATTTTTGACGGGATCGACAGGATACATAGGGGCGCATGTGGCGGCGAATCTGCTGCGCGATCACGGCGCAGCGCTGAACGTTCTGGTGCGGGCGCGCGACGTGAGCGAGGCGGAGGGACGGCTGTGGCAAGCGCTGCAATTGCATTTGGACTTCCCGCAGTTTTATGAATTTCTGCAGACGCGGGTGCGAGTGTTCCGCGGCGACTTGACAGAGCCTGGATTCGGGCTGGGGCGCGACGAATATGACCGACTGGTTCACACGAGCGATTCGGTGATTCACTGTGCGGCGTCGTTGAACCGGAAGTCCGAGAAGAACTGCCTGAACGTAAATCTTCGGGGCACGCTGGAGGTGCTAACGCTAGCGCGCCACGCCGAGCATTATCACGGCCTGAGGCGCTTCAGCCAGGTCAGCACGGTAGCGGTGGCCGGCAAGCGGCAGAATGAAGTGGTGAGCGAGGACTGGTCGATTGATTGGGAACGGTCGGACTACGATCCGTACGCACGGACAAAGAAATTCTGCGAACACATGATGCGGGTGCTGCTGCCGGAGACGCCGAAGACGATCTTCCGTCCGAGCATTGTGCTGGGCGACAGCCGCTATGCGGAGACGACACAATTCGACATGGTGAAGGCGTTTGTTTTTCTGGCCGGACTGCCGGTGCTGCCGTTTCGTCGGAACGACAAGATCGATATTGTGAACGTGGATTTTGTGGCGGAGGCGATTGCGACGCTGCACCAGAAGGAGCATCCGGAGCACGATACATATCATCTTTCGTCGGGAATTGGATCGCAGACGTTCCGGGAGATCACCCGGGCTTTGGCGGCAGCGCAGAATAAGCGCTCGCCGGTGTTTGTGCCGGTGGTGGAGCGGCCGTTTGCAGGGTCGGTGAATTTTCTGGCGAATCGCAACGGACCGATTGGGAAAGGCGCGTCGCTGATGAAGGTGTTCATGCCGTATCTGGTTTGGAACACCGTTTTCGACAATACGCGGGTGATGAAGGAGTTGGGAAAGAAGCCGGTGCCGTTCTCTGAGTATTGCTATCCGCTATTGAAGTTCAGCCGGGAGAATGATTTCGCGTATAGATACCGTCCTTGGCCGGCCGCGGCGGGAGGGACAGCGGCATGATGGACTTCATTCTTGAAGCCTGGGTCAGCAGTACGATTGAGCGGGCCAAAGCGGGGTGGATGCTGGGCGAGGGCGATCGCTGGAAGCCCGGCGAGAAGCTGAAACTTCTATTTGCGGGGTATAACGGCACGCGGAACATGGGATCGGATGTGCGGGTGGAAGAAATGCTGCGGCAAATTCGGCACATTCTGGGCGCCGAGCGGGTGGAGTTCAGCGTGATGAGCCAGAACCTCGATTTTTCGCGCGGATATTTCGAAGGCACCAAGCAAGTACATCTGCCCGATATTTTCCCGCCGTTTCTGGCGAGTGTAGTGCCGAAGCATGATGGAGTGGTGGCGTGCGAAGGGTCGATGTTCAAGAGCAAGTTCGCCAATGCGCTGACCACGATGATGATCGGGTCGCTAGGAATTGCGACGGCGCAGAATAAATTGTCCGTGGGCTATGGCGCCGAAGCTGGGCACATGGATCCGCTGGTGGCGAAAATGTGCGGGCGGTATTGCAGGAACTCATTTGTAATTACACGCAATGAGGAGTCGCGGGGAGTGTTGCGTGAACTGGGAGTACCGACGGAGTTGGGGACCGACACGGCGTGGACGTTTGAGCCGCGCCCGCCCGAGTACGGGCAGAGCGTGTTAAAGAAAGTGGGGTGGGACGGACGGACGCCGGTGCTGGTGGTGTGCCCGATTAACCCGTTTGAATGGCCGGTGAAGGCGTCGGTGGCGAAATATGCGGTGCGAAGCTTGACGGGCGCTTACAAAGACAGCCATTACCGCACGGTGTATTTTCACAATTCAGGTCCGGCGGCGGATCGAGCGTACCAGAAATATTGGACGGGAATCGCAAATGCCGTAGATGCTTTCCGCAAGAAGAGGAATGTTTTTGTGATTCTGGCGGCGACGGAGCGGTTGGATGCACGTCCGGCGAACCGGATTGCGGAGAAACTGGGCGGAGTACCGGTGCTGACATCGGACGAGTACAACATGTATGAACTGGTGAGCATTCTGCGGTCGTGCCACATGATGGCCTCGTCGAGGTATCACGGGATTGTGACGTCGATGCCCGCCCTGGTGCCCTCGGTGGGGATCACGATGGATGAACGCATCCGGAATTTGATGCGGGAGCGGGGGCATCAGGATTTGCTGATGACGGTCGACGATCCTGAGCTTGAAGGGAAGCTGTTGGCGGCTCTGGACAAACTGAGTTGTGAGGGCGAAGCGATTGCAGCCGGAATTGCGCAGACGGTCGTCAGGAATTTAAAAGTGATGGCGCGCATGGGCGTGTATTTTGAAGAGGAAGTACAGAGAAGGTATCCGGAGTTTCCGACGCGCCGTGGAGAGTGGAGTTGGGAGGAATATTTGCCGCCGATGGGAAAAGGGCTGCGGGAGTTGGTGGCGGCTTACAACTAGAGTCCAGCGAGTTTTTCACTGTGGTCTTGCAACTGATATCTTGAGCACACCCATTCCATTTATCGGAGAAATATTTTCGCAGCTGCAATTGGCTGGGGACACGCGGATTCTTGCCGAGATCCGCGACGGGCAAGTCACGGGTGTGACCGGCAGGGAGTTGCTGGGGTTGGTCCACAAGGCACGAACGTATATTGCTTCGAGAAGCCTGCCAAAGGGCGACCGGTGCGGGTTGCTGGCCGCAAATAGTATTCGCTGGGTGGCGATGGATCTGGCGCTCATGGCCGAAGGTCTGATCGTTGTCCCGCTGTATTCGCGGCAGTCGCCTGCGGAGTTGGTGGCGATCATGAAGGACTGCACGCCGTCGCTAGTGTGCTGCGGGGATGCGGGATTGCGGGATGGGGTCGCGGACGTTTGGAGGGAGGCGCCTCCGCAGATTTTGTTTGAAGAGATTTTTGCCGGCGTAGACGGAGTACAGTTGGAGCGGCCGCAGGTGGAGAACGACAGTCCCGTAACGATCATCTACACGTCGGGGACGTCGGGCGAAGCCAAGGGCGTGGTGCTGACGGCGGATAACGTAGGCTTTATGCTGGACCGGACGGCGGAGCGATTGGAACAGTTAATGGCCGGTTCCACGGGGCAGGATCGCATCTTTCATTACTTGCCATTTACGTTTGCGGCGTCGTGGATTGCGTTGCTGACTTTTCTGAAGCGGGGGAGCCTGGTTACCATCAACATGGATCTGGCGAAGATCGCGAATGATATGCGCGTGGTCGCTCCGGATTATTTTCTGAATGTGCCGCAGTTGCTGGAGCGGATGCGTCGGGCGGTGGATGAGCAACTGTGGCAGACCGGCGGCGTGGCCCAGGCGATCTATGCGCGTGCCAAAGGCGCATGGGCGCGAAGGCAAGATGGTCAGCCGAGAGCGGGCGATGCCATGTGGCTGGGCGTGGCGAACCGGGTGGTGTTTCCGGCGATCCGGAAAAAGATGATTGGAAGAAATCTGAAGGCGCTGATTTGCGGGTCGGCGCCGCTGAGTGCGGAGACGCAGCTCTATTTCATGATGCTGGGAATTCGCGTGCTCCAGGTTTACGGACTGACGGAAACGACGGCGATTTGCACGATGGATGATCCGAGCGGGGTTGAGGTGGGGCGCGTGGGGCCGGCGATTCCCGGCATGGAGATGAGGTTGGCCGAGCACGATGAGATAGTCGTCCGTGGTCCAAATGTTTTTGCCGGATATTGGAACCGGCCGGAGCAAACAGCGGATGCCTTACGCGACGGATGGTTTCATACCGGCGATCAGGGCGAAGTGAACGCGGCGGGGACCTGGCGGATTGCGGGGCGGATCAAGAACTTGATTGTGTTGGGATCGGGGCACAAGATTTCGCCGGAGCCGATCGAGAGTGCAATTGCGAAGAACTTGCCAGACGCGCAGCAGGTGGTGGTAGGGGGGAACGGACGAGGATACTTGACGGTGATTGTGACCGGGGGCGTGACGCCCGAGCATGTGCAAACCGTGCTGGATTTGGTGAATTTCGACTTGCCGCATTACAAGCAGGTGCGGGCGTTTTACGTGCGCGAGGAAGCGTTCTCGATTGAGAGCGGCTTGTTAACCGTCAACGGAAAGTTGAAGCGCGATGCGATCGCGGCGCGAATGAAGAATGAGATCGAGGAGATGTACC
>Ga0185299_10007330_pt1 | contig 11354 bp, 9 predicted proteins | sample PaiPotPPA55metaG_FD_128002 | JGI IMG/M metagenome (GOLD analysis project Ga0185299, IMG submission 128002) | Iron sulfur acid spring bacterial and archeal communities from Banff, Canada, to study Microbial Dark Matter (Phase II) - Paint Pots PPA... ...
AAACCCAAAAAAGTTATTCGCGTGGCCCTGGCTCACAAGCTGCTGGTTCGCCTCAACGCCAAAGCGCGGCAAGTGCGCAACGAATTCGTGCCGCTTCCCGCTTGACAAAACAGACAGTCGCTCCCCCCGCTTTTTCTGTAAGTGCGGATTCTAAAGACCTTTAAGTCTAATGAATTTGTAAGTGCGGATTCTAAACGAGTTACGCGCCGTTTTTTCGTAAGTGCGGATTCTGAAGGACTTGCGGTACTGCCGTCCGTCGAAGCCGGGCAGGCGGAGACACGAGGGAACGAGAGGAGGAAGTGACGAAATGACGAAGAGAGGAGGTAAGAACGGGTGGGAGAGGGATGGAGCCGAAAGTCCACAACGTACGATAGCACAGATTGTTAACTATGTCAAACTATTTATGAATCGATACTGTGGCATCCGATCGACACGAGAGCGGTCACGACAGCAGACACGAGAGTAAATATTGGTCCAGGGAAGAAAGAGGACTGTAAGAGTCTGTGTGAGAACTGAGAGAAGAAACCTCAGCGGCTAAAGCCTTGTTGATTCGGCTTCAGTTACGGCGCGGCTGAAGCCGTGCCCTAAAACCGGAGCTCTCACACCGACTCTGTAAGGAACAATATGAAACGCAAGATCAGGATTTTAATCTTCGACTTCGCGATTAGCGACTGAAGAAGAGCGCGAGGAATTCCACTCCTGCGCATAGCCCTTGGAGCTAGGGCACCGCGAACAGAAGAAGGCCGGCGCGACACCGCGGATCATTCGTTGGACTGACTGGCTTTGGACGGCCTGGCAGGCTTGAAGGTTGGAGTATTCTGGTGGCTCATCGCGTACAGAAGCAACTCCAGCCGGCTGGACACCCCCAGCTTGTCAAAAATTCGATATAAATAGTTGCTAACCGTATGTTCGGCGAGTCCCAAATGTTGGGCTATTTCTCGATTCTTCATTCCTTCGCCAACCAGGGAGACGACGTGCTGCTCGCTCGGCGTCAGCAGAGCCATTCCGCCATTGGCACTGATCTGCACCGGTTTTAAGCGCGTCAGTGCATCCAGAATATAGTCAAGCTCCTGAGTGCTCGCCCAAATTTTCCCTTCATGCACGGTGCGGATGCATTTTGACAATGCCTTGAATGAGTCCGCTCGGCAAAAAATCCCGCGGGCTCCCGCGCGAAACGACGCGATAACCGAATCACGCACAACGGAGTGCAGCATCATGATTCCAGCAGTTTCCGGATGAGCGGCGCGAAGCGTCTGGAGAACTTTAAAGCCGGTTTGCGATCCATCCTCGAGATCCGGGCTTACCAACGCAACGTGAGGCTTATGGATGTCCAGGCTTCCAATCGCCTCGTCGGAATTGGTGGCTACAACCACAACGTCGAACTGATTGCGGCAGCGCCTCAGCGCGCTGGCCATCAATTGACCCGCCATGTGGTCCCGATCGGCAATCAAGACGTCGATCGGCGTGTTGTTCAAAGCTGTCAAAGTACACCTCCCAAGGCAATTTTGGGAGCCGGGTACTAGTAATTCTATGTCTAAAGCGACCGGTTTGGAACCCCCGAACTACGAATTCGTAGGATGAATCTTTTGCATGGAGTGTGACGGAGCACTGCGCACGTTCTTGAAGGCGATCTAGAGTCCAAGCTACAGCGGCTGTCCGACCGCGCCCTGCGCGGGATAGACTTTCTCCATATCCGGCGGCAATCTCCGGTGGGGAGCACAGTAGTTTGCCCCCTATCCATTTAAGTTATTGTAAAAGAAACAGATGCAAGAGGTGATCGCTCAGCGAACGTATTGCCAGAATGGGTGAGATTGCCAGGGTGCGTCTCGAACCCCCGTCCCAGACGCTGGCCCATAGGACAGTCCAAGAGCAGGAGAACTCGGGCCAGGGATAGAGCATTACCTCCCTCCACGCCGATGGAGTTTCTTCCCCGTGTGCATGGAGCAGAAGGGCCTGGGGTCCATGAGCGGTTACGCCTCAGGGTCCTGTGAGTCTTTTCGCCACTTGCGAGCATAGGCCAATGCCGTTAGTTTCCCGAACATGAAGCAAGAAGTATCGCTCGACACATCGACGCTAAACCAACCGGGGACGATGGGCGCTTCCGTGGAGCGTCGGAGGGCAGTGCGATATCTGCTGGAAGTGCCGTTGATCTTCCGGTGGCTGGGCCCGGAATGCAGCCGCCTTCAATGCGACGGTGTAACTCGGGATATCAGCGCGAGGGGCGCTTATGTCTTGTCGGTGACGGCTCCTCCGGTGGACGCGGTAGTGGACGTGGAAGTGTACCTGTTGGGCTATCGAGAACCGAAATCTCGAATCAAGGCAAGCATGAAGGTTTCGCGGGTAGATGACCGGTCGGAAGGCGCGGCGCGGTTGGGTTTTTCGCTAGCAGGGGACGGTTTTCAGCTGATTTCTCGACAAGTTCGTGGTTGCGCGTAGGCTGCGCGTCGCAGCGGAGTTGTAGGTCGGGGCTAGGGGGAAAAGTGAGAAGCATCAGAGCATTTGCTGCGGGAATCAGTGTTTCTGCATTGATGCTGGCGGGCGGGGTCTCGGCCCAGCAACAACAAACGCCGCGGGGCACGCTGGTGTCAACTCAAGTACCGTCTCAAGTGCCGCCGACGGGAGATTCCGCACGCCCGGTGCCCGCGCAGCGAAATCCCAGGTACCGGATCAACCGGGATGACATTCTCTCGCTTTCGTTTCCCCTTTCCCCAGAGTTCAATCAGCCCAAAGTGATGGTGCAGCCGGACGGATACATAACGCTGCAGGGAGCAGGGACGCTGTGCGTCCTGAATCTGACCGTTCCGGAAGCGGTCGAAGCGGTGAAGAAGGCGTACTCGAAGACGCTCCATGACCCGATCGTGGATATCGATCTGATCGATTTCCAAAGACCGTATTTCGTGGTTTTGGGACAGGTGGGCAAACCGGGACAGTACGATTTGCGCTACGACATGACGGTCACCGAAGCGGTCGCGATTGCGGGAGGATTTCAGCCAACAGCGAAGACACAAGTTTTCCTGTACCGGCGGATGGAAACGGGTTGGCAGGAAGCCAAGCAATTGAAACTGAATGACATCCTGAACGGGAAGAACGTGACCGAGGATGCCGCGATTCATCCAGGCGACATGATCTTCGTGCCGGAAAAGACGATCACGAAGGTTCGCAAATATGTCCCGTACGGCGTTGGAACCAGTGTGAGTACATCTCCAGCGGCGTACTACTAGCTCAGAGACTGCAGAAAAACGAACAGAACCGTCGGAGAGATAACGCTATGAGCGCACCGAACTCGAAAAAAGACTTTGACGATCCTTTGCCAGTGCCGACCATGCGAGATGTTTTGTCTCCGCTGTTTCGTCATCGCCGGCTGGTAATCGGCACGTTCTGCGCCTTATTTGCCTGCTCGATATTATTCGCATGGCGATGGGCGTCGCATTACTACGTGGCGAAGATGCAAGTAGTCGTTGAGCCGACGCGCTCCGATCCAGCGATTACGTCCGCTCAGAATACTTCGGTGCCGAGCAGCAAATCGATCTCAACGGACCAGATCAGCTCGGAGATAGCGCTGCTGCGCGGCCAGGACATGTTCCGAGAGATCGTCGTAACGTGCAACCTGGTACCGGATGTTCGCTGGTCGCCATCCGACATTTTTCTTTCGCCCGATCCAGAACATAAGAAGCTGATGAACGTGGAAAAGGCGGCGACGGCGGTCGCGGGCGGAGTGAAAGTCGAAGCCGAGAAGACCTCGAACGTAATCAATGTGAAGTATGGCCGAAGCGGGGATCCGGAAGCGCCAGCTTGCGTGTTGCAAAACCTCAGCAAGCTCTATCTTGCAAAGCATTTGTTGTTGAGGCGCCCGGCCGGTTCGTCAGACTTTTTCGCTGGGCAAGCGGAGAAATACCACCGCGATCTGGAAGATGTCGAGCTGCGACTGGCAAGTTTTAGTCGCGACGAAGGTGTGGCCGCGCCGGATATTCTGCGCACGAATATGGCGCAGCAAGTGGTGAATTCGGTGGCCAGCCTATACCAAGCACGGCAGGCGATTGCCGCCGACGAGCAACGCTTGAAGGAGCTTGCCCGGCAACTGGAAGTGACTCCGCTGAGAACGTCGACGCAGCAGGTCTCGAGTCCCGCGAATGGATTGCTTCAGGAATTACAGAACAACTTGCTGATGGCGCAGCTCAAGAGGACCCAGCTGGCCGCCAAGTACGATCCGTCCTATCCCCTGGTGCAGGAAGCCGATCAGGAGATTGCCGCGACCGAAGCAGCCATCGCAAAAGCACAAGACACGAACTATCTGGTGCAAACCACCGATCGCGATCCGACCCACGAATTCCTTCGGGAGGATATGGCCAAGACACAGACCGATCTCGTTTCTCAGCGAGCCACCGCGGCGGCCATCGCGCAGACCATCGACCGCATGAATCTGCAGATGGTCAATTTCGATGCGAAAGCCGTGAAGCAGGCGGCGCTCCTGCGTGAAGCAAAAGTCGACGAAGGGAACTACATCCTGTACGCCAGCAAACGGGAACAGGAGCGGACGTCGGACGCGCTGGATGAGAAGAGAATCGCGGACGTCGCGATTGCCGTGCCGCCGGTTGTGCCAGTTTTGCCGGCTTACGGACCATTTCTGGTCATTTTCGTTGGTTTCTTTGTGGCACTGGTCGTGGGCGTGCTCTCTGCATTTGTCGCGGACTACGTCGATCCGTCGTTCCGCACTCCACAGGACGTATCGAGCGCGCTGAATATTCCGGTATTGGCATCAGTTCCGAGACGGGCGGCTTGAGGACAATGATTCTAGACTATTACAAACTCGCGGAGTCACCCTTCGGGGACACGCCCGACAATCGATTTCTGTATTTCGGTGAGCAGCATCGTGAGGCTTTGGCATCGCTCATGGTCGGCACCGAAAGTAACCGGGGATTCTTAGCGGTCATCGCCCAGCCGGGCATGGGCAAGACCTCCCTGATCTACGAATACCTGGAAAGGATGCGTGACAAAGCGCGAACCGCGTTTGTGTTTCAAACCAATTGCGACTCGCGTGAGTTCCTTCGGCACATCCTTCTCGATCTGGGCATGGATGCCACGGGAAAAGACCTGCCGGCCATGCACGAAATGATGAATGGCGTCCTGGCCGCCGAGGCGAAAGCGGGACGGCGTTTTATATTGGCGATCGACGAAGCGCAAAACCTCGACGATCGGACCCTTGAATCGATTCGCTTGCTGTCGAATTTCGAGACCCCATGGGCGAAATTGATGCAGATCGTTCTGGTAGGACAGCCACAACTCGCCAAAACCCTGGCGAAACCTTCCATGCTGCAGCTTCGGCAAAGGATCTCGATGATTGTTCGACTCGAGCCTTTCAATTACGAGGAAACCCGAAACTACATTAATCACCGGCTTGGAGCCGCAGGGTACCGAGGCCCGTCTTTGTTTACAGTTGGTGCTCGCCGGTTAATTGCGGAACGCAGCCAGGGTATTCCGCGCAACATTAACAATATCTGCTTCAACGCGATGACTATAGCATGCGCGATGAGGCAACCCACGATCGATCACAATGTGGTGCTGGAGGTTTTGGCCGATCTGGACCTGGATTCGTTGCGGAATGACGCGACGCCAAATCATGCGAAAGAACTAAAACAAATGTTGGCGCAGGCGTCGCCGCCGAAACGCGAGAGTTCTCGACTGCGAGCAGTGCTTTCAAAGTTCGCCGCCGCTAGCGTGCTCCTCGCTCTGATTCTGGGTTTTCCTTTCACATTGAACAAACGCGAACTGCCACCGGCAGACGCTGCCGCGCTCATCCCGTTGCCTGCGCCTGCTTCCATGGCCGGCGTCGGGGTCGAGCCGATCGCCGAGATGCCGGATCTCCAAGTCAGCGGCTCCGTTCGCGTCGTTGTTGAGAAGCAGGTGGATAGACCATGAGCCGAAATTTTGAGTTGATGCAGCAGGCGGGCAGGGTTCGCGAATTTCCTCCGATTCAATCGGAGGAGCCGAGCGCGGTCGGGGGCGAAGTCAAAACCCGCCGCGTCGCCAAGATGCTGGATTTTGGACAGTTCGCTCGAGAAGAATCCCTGCGGCTTGTGCAGAGGACTTTCCTGCTGCAGACACCGGATCCTCCCCGAGCCGTAGTATTCGCGGGAATCGACCATGGCAACGGATGCAGCCAGCTCTGCGCGCAAACCGCTGAGACCCTGGCCAGCAACACTGGCGGATCGATTTGCCTGGTGGACGCCAACCTCCGATCGCCCTCACTGCCTGGCCTATTCAATATGACGAATCACTATGGGCTAACCGATGCATTACGTCAGGCCGGCCCCATCCGATCATTTATAAAGCCGCTGGGGGCTCGCAATATCTCGCTTCTATCGTGTGGATCGATTGGAACCGACGCCCCCAGCCTGTTGACGTCGGACAATCTGAAAAGCCGTTTCGCAGAGTTGCGGAAAGAGTTCGACTACGTACTGGTCGACGCACCGCCCATGAGCCGCTATGCGGATGCCATTACTTTGGGGCAAGTCACGGACGGTTTTGTGCTGGTCTTGGAAGCGAATGCGACGAGACGGGAAGTAGCTCTGATGGCGGCGGAGAATCTACGTGCCGCACACATCAGGATCCTGGGTGCGGTGCTGAACAAGCGCACATTCCCGATTCCGAATGCGCTGTACAAGAAACTGTAAATTCGCACCGACTTTTTTTGAGCCCGAGCCGTCTGCGATTGCGGCGTGGTGACGACGGACCTTCCCCGATGGAGGAGGGCGCCGCGGAGGGCAACAGATTTTCCCAGTTACGAAGGGTCAATGTGACCCACAGGAGCGGAGCTGTGTCTTTTCTTCAAGATCCCACATTCGCAGCGGCGGCGGTTAGACCGGGAGCGGCCTTTAGCGAATCGTCCTGGTATGCGATCCAATCGTTTCCGCGGCATGAGAAAAAGGTCGCGGCCGAGTTGGGGCAGAAGGGCATTAAAGTCTTCCTCCCGCTGGTATCCGAAAAACACCAATGGAGTGACCGGCGCGTTTCCGTCGATACGCCTCTGTTTCCGGGATACATCTTTGTGCGCATCACCCAAGAGCAGAGCGAACGCGTCGCGGTGCTGCGGACCGCCGGGGTCAGGAGTTTTGTAGGGATGCGCGGATTAGGCGATCCCATTCCGGATAAACAGATTGAGGGCGTGCAGGCCATCCTCAGCAAGGGCGTGCCTTTCTCATCGAGTGGTTTTATCAACGTTGGTCAACGGGTGCGCATTCGTGGAGGAAGCCTCGAAGGCGTTGAAGGCATAGTCACCTCTGTGAATGGAGATAAGAGCCTGGTGATTTCCGTCGATCTCATTCAGAAATCACTGGCGATTCGCATTACCGGCTTCACGATCGAGCCGATCTAGACGAAGGCCAGTCCGTCCGCTTCAAGGAAATCACAGCCAAAGCTGTTGCCGTGAGCCAACTGTCAGGTGACCAAGCCAGGTGGTAGGTGTTCCCCCCTAAAGCGTAGTGCAGCTCCAACAATCTAGTTTCGCGCAACCTTACAACCAGAGGCCAAGTGTACGAAAAAAAACGCCGCCTTCTCTTGAATGCTCTTAAGTTGCTCGATCTGATGTTGTTGATCGTGGCTTTTGGCTTGGCGACCGCGCTGGTCGTTCACTCCGAGAAGGGCGTTTCTCTCGAGAGGTTTCTCTCGCTTCGGGTCAAGCTCTCCAATTGCGCGATTTTTGGGCTGGCCCTGTTCATCTGGCATGTGATCCTTAGTGCGTCGGGACTATACAAGTCGCGACGCCTTTCGCCAAGATTCGCGGAATTCTTTGACATCTTGAAGGCCACAACGCTATGCATTCTGTGCGCAAGCTTTCTTGCGACGGTATTCTCGATCCGGATGGTGACACCGCGTTTTCTGGCGTTTTTTTGGATCATCAGTTTCTCTCTGGTGTTGTCCTTGCGACTCGGCCTGCGCTACGCGCTGGCGCTGGTCCGTCGCCGAGGCCGCAATCTTCGCTATGTTCTGATTCTGGGCACAAACCCACGCGCCATCGAATTTGCGAGGAGACTCGAAGCAACGCCCGACCGCGGATACCGCCTGCTTGGCTTTGTCGATGATGAATGGGCGAATTTCGACAAGTTTAAAGAGACAGGTTTCCCGATCGCCTGTGGCCAGGCGGACCTGGCCGAATTTCTTCGCCGCAATGTCGTCGACGAAGTGGCCTTTTACCTGCCATTGAGGTCTTACTACGAAGAGTGTTCGCGCGTCGCGGCGCTGTGTGAGGAACATGGGACGATCATGCGCTTCGCAACGGACATCTTCACGCTGAAAACAGCCCGCGCTCGGGCGGAAGAAGTCGACGGCGACCACTACATATCAACCTACGCCGGCGCCCTCGATGGCTGGCCGTTGATGATCAAGAGGATTCTGGACATTGTGATGTCTGTATCTTTGATCTTCCTGCTCATGCCGCTGCTGGCCGCCGTCGCAATCCTCATCCGGCTGACTTCCAACGGGCCGGTTCTGTTCCGCCAGGACCGCCTGGGACTGAACAAGCGCAGATTCAAAATCTACAAGTTCCGAACCATGGTAGCCGACGCCGAGGAGCGCATAGCCGACCTCGAACAATTGAACGAGGCGACCGGACCGGTTTTCAAGATCAAAAATGACCCGCGCATAACTCCACTCGGAAAAATGCTCCGCCGCACAAGCATCGACGAGTTGCCCCAGCTCTTAAACGTGTTGAAAGGTGACATGAGCATGGTAGGTCCGCGGCCACTGCCGGTGCGGGATTACGAGGGGTTCAGCGAAGACTGGCAGCGGCGGCGTTTCAGCATTCAGCCGGGCCTTACCTGCCTGTGGCAGATCAACGGCCGAAGTTCGATCGCGTTCGAAGAGTGGATGAAGCTGGACATCAAGTACATGGATGAATGGTCTTTGTGGCTGGACGTGAAGATTTTGGCGCGCACGATACCCGCGGTGCTCAAAGGCTCGGGCGCGGTCTGAATTTCGTGGCTCATTTGGTGAGCTTGGACGCTGAAGAGTTTGAACACAACTAAAACGGGGGACACATGCGAATAGCGGTCATCGGTTCTGGATACGTAGGGTTGGTCTCGGCGGCTTGTTTCGCGGAGATCGGCCACGATGTGATCTCGGTGGACAACGACGCGGCGAAAATCGACGCCTTGCAAAGGGGAGAAACGCCCATCCATGAGCGTCACCTTCCCGAGCTGTTGCAACGCCACCGCAATGTTCGCCTGCAGTTTTCGACGTCGGTTCGGGACGCGGTGGCCGCATCCGACGCCGTTTTCATCTGTGTAGGCACTCCGCAATCGCAAACCGGTGAAGCCGACCTATCCTTTGTGGAGGCAGTCGCCAGCGAAATCGCAGCGGCAATCAGCGACCAGAAAACCATCATCGAAAAAAGTACGGTGCCAGTGCGCACTTGCGAAGGACTGCGAAAGACGCTTCTGTTAAATGGCGCTCAGGCCGGCTCATTCTCGGTAGTGTCGAATCCCGAATTCTTGCGAGAAGGTACGGCGGTCAGCGACTTCCTGTATCCCGACCGCATCGTCGTAGGAGTTGACGATGAAGCCAGCGCCGCTGTCATGCAAGAGATCTATCGGCCTTTGACCAGCGGCTCCTACTACGAGGGGACGCGAGTAGTCCCCCCGTCCGGCTGCGGCTTGACCAAGGCTCGCATCATTGTGACAAACGCCAAGAGCGCTGAACTGATCAAACACGCTTCGAACGCCTTCCTCGCCATGAAAGTTTCGTTCATCAATGCCGTAGCGAATATTTCAGAGTCTGTAGGCGCCGACATCACTCAGGTCTGCACCGGGATTGGCTCGGATTCGCGAATAGGTCCCAAATTCCTAAACGCCGGGATCGGCTACGGAGGCTCATGCTTCCCGAAAGACGTCCAAGCGTTTCAAGCGGTGGCCGAGCAGTGCGGCTACGATTTTGGTCTCCTCACCGAAGTTATGCGGATTAACATCGGCCAACGGCGGCGCTTCGTAAAGAAAGTGAGAAGCGCGCTTTGGACTCTGCGCGGCAAGCGACTGGCAGTTCTGGGATTGGCGTTCAAGGGCGATACGGATGATATCCGTGAGTCGCCGGCCATCGAAATCATCGAAACGCTCCTGCGCGAAGGTTCCACCGTGCGCGTCTACGACCCCGCAGCCGCGGAAAAAGCGCTACGAGTGTTGCCGACCACCGGCGTGATGTTTGCCGCCGATCCCTACGAAGCTGCCGCCGACTCAGATGCCCTCCTCATCTTGACGGAGTGGCCGGAGTTCGCAAACCTCGAGCTAACGAGAATCCGTGCACTCCTGAAATATCCGATCGTCATCGACGGGCGAAACCTCTATGAGCCGCAACAAATGACCGACGCGGGGCTCATTTACCACAGCATCGGTCGTGGCGTGGGCATTCCGCAAGACATGTCCTCGGTAGTTCACGGGTCGGATCGCGAAGCCATGCTTCATGACAGCTTCGCCATCAGCCAAGCCGCAGTCGGCGGCCGATAGGCGCGAACCCAGCTACTCCGCGTTTCATCCCGAAACCATCGCAACCTGCAGCTGTTCAAATGAAACTCGTCATCGTTCACAACAGCTATCAGCAGCCGGGCGGCGAGGACGTCGCCTTCGCCGGCGAATGCCGCCTGCTCGAACAACATGGGCATACTGTCGTTCCGTATCGTCGCAGCAACGACGAGATCGAAAGTATGTCGATGGTCCAGCGGCTAGTCATGCCCACGCAGATGATTTCGTCCGATCGCAGCAAGCGTGAGATCCGGGACCTCCTCCGCACAGAGAAGCCTGACCTGGTCCACGTACATAACACCTTCATGATGGTATCGCCATCGATTTACCAGACGTGCCAGGAGATGGGCGTTCCTGTTTTGCAAACGCTGCACAATTTTCGCCTGCTGTGCCCGGCGTGGACCCTGTCTCGCGAAGGTCGTGTCTGTGAAGAGTGCGTAGACCACGGGCTGTGGCGGAGCGTGTGGCACGGGTGTTACCGCGATTCGCGTCTGATGACGGCGGGAGTGGCGCTGATGCTGCAAGTCCATCGCGGTCGAGGAACCTGGACGGAATCGGTCGACGGCTACGTGGCGCTCAGTGAGTTCGCCCGACAGAAATTTGTCGACAATGGTCTCCCAGCGTCGAAATTTCACGTCAAGCCCAATTTCGTACAACAGGATCCGGGTGAACGCGACGCGCCCGGCCACTACGCGCTCTTTGCCGGTCGGCTTTCCCCGGAAAAAGGAGTAAGCACGCTTCTCGAGGCCTGGGAAAAATTAAAACATTCCATTCCGCTGGTAATTGTGGGAGATGGACCTCTGCGGCAGTCGCTGGAATCCGAAGCCGCTGCGCGCGGTCTGTCTACCG
>Ga0185299_10007332_pt1 | contig 11353 bp, 13 predicted proteins | sample PaiPotPPA55metaG_FD_128002 | JGI IMG/M metagenome (GOLD analysis project Ga0185299, IMG submission 128002) | Iron sulfur acid spring bacterial and archeal communities from Banff, Canada, to study Microbial Dark Matter (Phase II) - Paint Pots PPA... ...
GGACTCTCGACAACCTGAAGGCAATCGTGGAAGCGGCGGGTTCGTCGCTGGAACATGCCGTGAAAGCTAGCGTTTTCCTGAAGGACATGAACGATTTTGCGGCGATGAACGAAGTGTACGGGCGTTATTTCCCGAAGAATCCGCCGGCGCGCACCACCGTGGAAGTGGCGCGGTTGCCCAAGGACTTGCGCGTGGAAATCGATTTGATTGCGCTCGCCTGAAACTGAAGAAAAAACACACCGGGGATTATGAAGGCACACGCCAGCGAGGGAGAACGGAGCGGAGGCGGCAGCGGAAAATTTCCTGTCACGCGTTGGTCTGCGATCGTTGCGGCGCGCAGCGCCGACCCTGCCGAGCGTGCGTGCGCGCTCGAGGCGATCGTGGCAGCTTACTGGAAGCCGATTTACAAGTACGTCCGCATCCGGTGGAACAAGCCCAACGAAGACGCCGAGGATTTAACGCAGGACTTCTTCGCGCGGCTCATCGAGAAAGGCACACTTGCAGATTTCGATCCCGCAAAAGCGCGGCTGCGGACATTTTTGCGCGTTTGCACAGATCATTTTGTGGCGAACGAGGCCAAGGCCGCCAAGAGGCTCAAACGAGGCGGCGATGCGATTCATTTGTCGCTGGATTTTGCCGCAGCGGAACTGGAACTCGAGCGCGGGACCCCAGCGCTACCGGCTACGGTATCTCCGGAAAGAATCGATGAATTCATCGAGAAGGAATTCATCCGCAATCTGTTTGGATTGTCGGTGCAGGAGCTGCGGCGATTCTGCGAGAGTCACGGGAAGCAGATTCACTTCCGGCTTTTCGAGATTTACGACTTGGAAGACGATGAACAAAAACGGGCCGGATACGCCGAGCTGGCACGGCAATTCGGCGTCGCGGTGACGGACGTGACGAATTATCTGGCGTTCGCCCGGCGCGAGTTCCGCCGAATCGCGCTCGAGAAGCTGCGTGAGATGACGGCTTCCGATGAAGAATTCCGGCGCGAGGCGCGCGCCTTGCTGGGAGTGGAATCGAAATGAACTGGCTCTCGGACGAGGCGATTTCGCGGCTCAGGGAGGGGGGGTCGCTGCCGGACGTGAGCGGAACGCGTTACCGGTTGGTTGAGCGCATCGGAAGCGGCGGCATGGGAGTGGTTTATCTGGCGGAAGATTCCGTGCTCGAACGGCGGGTGGCGCTGAAAATTCTGGACGTGCCGGACATGACGGGTGCGGCCGACGCACTCTCGGAGCGTCTGCTTCGGGAAGCGAAAATTCGTGCCCGGCTGGAACATCCTGGAATCGTGCCGGTGCACGACTCCGGGGCGCTGGCAGACGGCCGCGTTTTCTACGCGATGAAATATGTGGAAGGGAAGCGTCTCGATCAACTTGTCGAGTGGCCGCCGGTGGACGGGCCTGCCGGCGATTCGTTATCCGACCGACTGCGAATATTTCAGCGAATTTGCGATGCGGTCGGGTTCGCGCACGCGCGCGGAGTGCTGCATCGCGACTTGAAACCTGAAAATATTATGACCGGGCCCTTCGGCGAAGTGCTGGTAATGGATTGGGGCATCGCGAAAATTCTTGGGTCTGCAACTGCGAGAGGCACGCCTCCTGTTCAGCAATCCGCGACGGAAAGCCGGATGGCCCAGTCCAAAAGTACTGCACATGGGACCGTACTCGGCACTCGCGGGTACATGTCGCCCGAGCAGGCTCGTGGTGAGGTTGAAAAGCTCGATGCGCGCGCGGATATTTTTTCGCTGGGTGGGATTCTCGCGTTCCTTCTCGGCGACGCGCAACGGACTCCTCGCGCGGTTGCCGCGATTGCGCGAAAAGCGATGGAGGCGGAGCCGTCCGACCGGTATGGTTCGGTTTCCGATTTGGCCCTGGACGTCGCACATTATGTGGATGGCTTGCCCGTTTCAGCTTACCCAGAGAATATTTTTCAAAAGGCGGCGCGGTGGGCGTCACGGTACCGCGTGGCGATTGTGCTGGTTCTGACGTACCTGGTCGTCCGCGGCCTGTTGATTTTGTTTTTGCACCCCTAAAGGAATTGGAATCCGCGGTTAATAGAAGTGCGAAGGCCGAGGGTTAAGGCTTAGAGAGCGCGAACGGGGAGGAATGGGATGAACAAGATTCTGTTGGGCGTAATTTTGGGCGGGATTCTCGGAGCTTTCGATGGCCTTACGTCGTGGTTTACGCCGGCGGTGCGCGCGATGTTAGTCCAGATTGTGGTTGGTTCCACGATAAAAGGGCTTATCGCCGGAATATTGATCGGTGTATTCGCGCGCAAGGTGAACTCGCTGGCGCTGGGCATTGTGTTTGGTCTTGGCGTGGGGCTGGTGTTGGCGTTCATCGTGGCGTATCTGCAGCACGGCTACTACTTCGAGATTATGCTGCCGGGCGGTTTGGTGGGGTTGATCCTGGGATACGCTACTCAGAAATATGGAAGTACGCCTCGCGCTGCCGGGGCGCGAGCTTAGAGGCTGAGTTTGATTTGTTGTTAATAAATAGAAAAGGAGAATTGCCATGCCTCGCGTAATTCATTTTGAGTTGCCTGCGGATAATCCCGAGCGCGCCGTTGAGTTCTACAGCAAAGTGTTTGGCTGGAAGATGCAGAAATGGGAAGGGCCGTCGGAGTACTGGCTCATCTCGACCGGCGACGCAGCGCTACCGGGGATTAACGGCGGATTGCTGCGGCGTCCGCATCCGGGAGCGGTGACATGCAATACGCTGGATGTGGCTTCTGTGGATGAGGCGGTGGCCAGCGTGGGGAAGAACGGCGGAAAAACGGTGGCTCCAAAAATGGCGATTCCGGGCGTTGGGTATCTCGCATATTGCAGCGATACGGAAGGGAATATTTTTGGCGTGATGCAGGCGGATACGAAGGCCCATTGAAATATGACGGGTCCGTTGACATCCGGAAGAGGGATTGATTCCTAGCCGAAGGAGCTTGGCAGAAGGCGCACATTTTTGCGGTAGCTTCAGAAAAGAGCCGGCGAGACGCCGGCTCTACGGAAGGCGGAGAACTAAGGCGAAAATCAAAATGGCGGGCTGAAGCCTGGCCGGCGGGCCCGCCGCTACGAAGGCAAATCGTCGCGCAATCGCGCATGTTGATCGTAAGTTGAGTAAAGCCACAGCGGGCGTCCGCCGTGGCGAATTGCGCCGCCACGCAGAATATTCGAACACCCTTGAGCCGGCTCGTGGCCTGTCGTTGCCAGGATGACGTCAGGCCAGGGCCGGTGATTTTAAGAAGGCTTAATGTGCCTTCTTCGAGACACCAGCGACTAACTTGTCCAATCTCGAAAGCAGAAGTTTTAGGATGGGAGACTGATTCGACTTTCTGTAGCCGAGAACCAGATCGACCGTTGGGGTATCTCCCTTGAGCGGACGACTCGTTACAGAGGAGAGCAGAAAGTTCTGTGCGTAAGCAGGCAGCAGCCCTACGCCGCGCGTCGACGCTATCAATGACATTCCCATAGAGAGATGGTCCGCCTCGTGAGCTGGCCTGATATTGGTTCCGGACCGCTTCAGGTAATTGTCGATGACCGCGCGCAGTACAGGAGCCGTGTCGGACACGGTCACGAATGTCTCGCCTATTAGATCCCTTGGACTAATGGCTTTGAGCGCGGCGAGACGGTGGTCGCTAGGCAAGACCACCATCAAGGGCTCCTTAATGAGAAGGCGGAACGCCAACTCTGGCACCCCTCGTTCCCGTCGAAGAACCGCCGCATCGATTTTTCCTTTCAATATGCCATCCGCGAGCAGAGGCGAGTATTGACTCGATATCATCACGTCGATGTTAGGAAGTTCGTCGCGCAAGATCCGCACGGCTTCGGGCATCCACGTCAATTCGTGTCCGGTGAGAAAGCCCATGGCGAAGCATGGCTTAGCGGGATGGGCGACCCGGCGTGCAGCTTCGGTCGCCGCTTCAACCTGCGATAGCACCGTGCGGGCGTGTTCGAGAAAGGCTCGACCGGCCGGTGTCAGTTCGATGCCGCGAGCTCTCCGCGTCAGGAGTTGGGCACCGACCTCGTCCTCAAGATCGCGAATCTGCCGGCTCAACGAAGGTTGTGATGTGTGCAGTTTTCGCGCTGCTGCCTCCGTCAGACTTCCCGCCTCGGCGACCGCGACGAAATATCGGAGATGTCGTAATTCCATTCCCACTCCCATGCTTGTGAGGCATCGATGCCAGCTTAACAAAGTATGCTTCGGCCGCGCTACCAACACCTTGCTTCGCAATCTAACCAAGTATTCTGAGCTATCTGGAAGCTGCTTTTTGCGGACGTTAAACAAAGATCGATGAGCAAGGAGGTTTTATGTACGTCGTAACAGGCGCCACAGGACATACGGGGAGTGTGGTAGCTGACGCGCTTCTTGCAGCAGGAAAAAAAGTCCGCGTCATAGGCCGGGACGCAAAGCGGCTCGAGCGATTCACGCACCAAGGAGCGGAAGCATTTGTCGCGGACGCGACAGACGCCGCTGCCATCACGAACGCATTCTCCGGAGCTGAGGCTGCCTATCTGATGATCCCGCCTTATGAGGGCCAGGTGGGTGACTCACTCGTCTCTGCCGTCAAGAAAAACGCTCTAAAACACGCTGTCCTCCTCAGCAGCTACGGCGCAGACAAACCGGACGGGACCGGCCCCGTAGTCGGCCTCCACAATTTTGAGAAAAAACTCGAGGGCGTCGCTGGATTGAACGCGCTCTATCTGCGGGCCGGCTACTTTATGGAGAATCTTCTGCCCCAGATCTGGGTCATCAATTCTCTCGGATTTATGGCTGGCCCAGTCCGAGCCGATTTGCCGCTGCCAATGATTGCGACGCACGATGTAGGAGCGGTGGCGGCCGAGGCCCTGTTGAAATTGAACTTCCAGGGGAAGAGTTCGCGCGAATTGCAGGGACCCCGCGACGTCACTTACACCGAGGCAGCGCGGGGCATAGGCGGAGCGATTGGCAAGCCCAGCCTTACCTATCAGCAGTTGCCGGCAGCGCAGCTAAGGCCCGCTTTCCAACAGATGGGCATGTCTCCCAACAATGCCGATCTCTTGCTCGAAATGGCCGAAGCCCTGAATACGAAACACCTGAGGATGCTCGAACCTCGCTCGTCCGCGAACAGCACTCCGACGACGGTTGAGACGTTCATCGCTGAAACGTTCGTCCCGGCCTATAGCGGCAAAGCGGCCGGCGCGTAGCGGGGGCCAACGTCTCGAGCATCGGCGGACTTTCCAGTCATGCTCAGTCTGCATGGGTCTAAATCAAGGAGGTAGTGCCATGAATTCACCAGTTGTTTTGATTACCGGCGCACTGACAGGAATCGGCCGCGCCACTGCGGTGGCCTTCGCTCGAGAGGGCGCGCGCATCGTGGTCTCCGGCCGTCGTGAGCAGGAAGGCAAAAAGCTCGAGAAGGAACTACGCGAACTTGGCGCAGAAGCGGAATTCGTAAAAACCGACGTTCGACACGACGATGATATCCGGGCGCTCATCGACAGGACTGTCGCGCGTTTTGGTCGCCTGGATGTAGCGGTTAACAACGCGGGCACCGAAGGGGTTCCCAGTCCAGTTACAGAACAAACCGCTGAGAGCTACGCCGCCACCTTCGACACCAACGTCCTGGGCACGCTGCTCAGCATGAAACACGAACTGCGGGTGATGCTGCCACAGCGGAGCGGGAGCATCGTGAATATCTCCTCGGCCTACGGAAGCGTCGGTGCTGCCGGAGCATCCGTTTACGTGGCCAGCAAACATGCGGTGGAAGGAATGACAAAATCCGCGGCACTGGAAGTCGCAGGGACCGGAGTTCGGGTAAACGTAGTCGCTCCGGGCACTACGGACACCGGTATGCTCACGCGCTTCACCAGCACAGATGAAAATAAAGCGGCGCTCGTCTCGACGGTACCCGTCAAGCGTCTGGCAACGCCGGAGGAGATCGCTCATGTAATCGCCTTTGTTGCTTCGGCAAATGCGTCGTACATGACTGGAGCGTCCATCCCAGTGGACGGAGGCATGATCGCCGGCTAAATCTTCCTTAACTGCGGCACCTCGCTGCTCACGACAAATCGTTTTCTGAATAGCGAGTCGTGAAAAGGCCGGGACGCTGCTAGAAAACGTGTCGGTTTTTGCATTGTGAGGGATACGAAATGACTACACTTCAAGACAAAACAGCGCTGGTGACCGGAGCGTCGCGGGGAATTGGTCGCGCCACGGCATCAGCGCTCGCGGAGGCTGGGGCGCATGTCCTGGTTCACTACGGCCGTTCTGCGCAGGGTGCGGAATCGTTAATCGCCGGCATCCGGGCAAAAGGGGGACGCGCGGATGCGATAAAGGCGGACTTGGGAACTTCAGATGGAGCAACACTGCTGGCGAGGGAAGTTCGTTCGATTGTCAGCGAGCGGTTGGATGTGCTCGTGTCCAACGCCGGAATCAGCAAGGCTGCAACCATCAAGGATCATACGGTGGAGGATTTTGACAATCTCTTTGGTACGAATGTGCGCAGCCCGTTTTTCCTGGTGCAGCAACTCCTCCCCGTCCTCGGTGAAGGCTCGAACATCATTGTGCTCTCTTCTCTCGGAGCTCGCGCCGTGGTGGGCACGCCTGATTTGGACAAACCTTCAATCCTTGCCTACGCGGCAACCAAGGGAGCAATCGAGACCCTTGTCAGAAACTGGGCTGGGATTCTCGGCCCACGGGGCATTCGCGTAAACGCAGTCGCGCCAGGCGTGATCGACACTGACATGTCGAATTTCGCGAAGACCGAGGCAGGGCGGAACGTCGTCCTCGGAATGCAGGCATTGAAGCGAATCGGTAAGCCGGAAGATGTTGCGGATGTAGTCGCCTTCCTGGCGTCAGACGCGGCCCGCTGGATCACGGGAGCGAGTATCCCGGTCGACGGTGGGTCGAAGCTTTGAGGCAGGTTATCTCCCCGGCACTTCTTTGCAGGACGGTACGAACAAGCAGACGCGCGTTTACGGCGGCCGTGCAGACAACGGAGGAAAGAAAATGAGTCAGACGACGGAATCCAAAAACAAGGCGCTTGTCCTTGAAGCTTTTGACACTCTGTTCAATAAGCGCGATTACGCGCGGGCCAAACGATATTGGTCTCCTGACTACATTCAGCACAGCGCTCACATTGCTCCGGGTCGTGATGGGTTGTTTGACCTGATAAAGAGCATTCCGCCAACGCTGAAGTATGAGGCGGGAACGATCGTGGCGGACGGCAATTTCGTCATTGTGCACGGACGGTTTTCGGGACTCGGCGCTCCTGTAAATTGGATCGCTGCCGACATCTTGCGCATCGAGGACGGGATACTGGTGGAGCATTGGGATGTGATTCAGGATGAGGCCACACAAGAGCAATCGAAAAGTGGCACTCCCATGTTCGGAAAGACTTTCCCCAAAGCACAAATGAGAGGGAGTGGTTGACAGGAGATGGAACCATGGGAAACGAAGGCTCGTATGTGGCTCTCGGGCTGAAAGTATGGAAGGCCCAAATCGAGCGGGCGGACAAGCTTTTTGGAAGCCTCTCGTCCGAGGAGGTCCTGCGGGAAATAGCGCCGGGCAGAAACAGACTGGTTTACTTGTGGGGACATCTCACAGCCGTACACGACGCGATGCTACCGCTGCTAGGGCTGAGAGAACGACTTCATCCCGAGTTTGATGTCGCCTTCGTCTCGAATCCCGACAAGTCGAGGGCCGGCATTCCTTCGCACGAACAGGTTCGCCAGGCATGGAAGACCGTAAACGGTGAATTGTGGAAGGGGTTTGAACAAATGTCGTGGTCCGACTGGGTCCAGCGGCACTCTGCCGTATCGGAAGAAGATTTCGCCAAAGATGCTTCGCGCAATCGCTTCTCCGTCCTGCTGAGCCGCACGAACCATTTGTCCTATCACCTCGGCCAGGCGGTGCTGGGACTCAAGTGATCGAGCGTGAAGCATCGGAGCTGGAGAGTTCCAGCTCAGCAACAACGGAGAAAGACAATGACCAAAAAGCTCGAAGGCAAGACCGCCGTAATCACCGGCGGGACAGAAGGGATCGGGTTGGCTACGGCAAAGCTGTTCGTCAAAGAGGGTGCCTACGTCTTCATCACGGGCCGTCGCCAGAAGGAACTCGACGGGGCTGTGAAGGCAATCGGCACCAACGTGTCTGGCGTTCAGGGAGATGTTGCCAAACTGGCCGACCTTGATCGTCTCTACGAGACTGTCGCTAAGGTGAAGGGGCGAATCGACATTGTTTTCGCCAACGCCGGCGTGGGCGAATTTGTTCCCTTTGGGGCCGTCACCGAAGAGCATTTCGACAAATTATTCAACATCAATGTGAGGGGAACGCTGTTCACGGTGCAAAAGGCCTTACCGCTGCTGAATGATGGTGGCTCGATCATTCTCAATGGCTCCGTCGCGAGTGTTAAGGGTACTGCCGCCTTCGGCGTCTACGCCGCGAGTAAGGCTGCGATCCGCTCGTTCGTGCGAACCTGGACTACAGATCTGAAGGACCGTCGTATCCGCTCAAACGTCGTTAGTCCGGGTCCGATCAATACGCCGCTGGCGAGCCGGCAATCTGCGGACGTGATTGCGCGGATTGTGTCCACCGTCCCGATGGGACGCATGGGGGAACCCGATGAAGTTGCCAAGGTGGCGTTGTTTCTGGCGTCGGATGACTCGAGTTTCGTCACGGGTATCGAACTGTTCGTTGACGGCGGCAGAGCCCAGATCTAATCGAAACGCCGGGAGACTTTTTTGGGCGGGTTCGAATTGGAGGAAGGCCGGGCATTCTTAGACCAATCTCGCAATCTATTCGCATCGTCCTCCGCCGGTTATTCGGAGTCGAACTGTGCTCCCACACCATATCCAACAACTCGCGCATCACACGCTTTGAGCGGAGTCTCTTACTTCCTTAGAAACTCGATTGTGGCCGCCGCTTCTGAACTGATTTGAAACGTCATTTCGCGGCACTTGGTTTTTTTTTTGCGGCAAATTGTGTGGGTTGCCGATCCAAGTTAGAGTAGATGGCTCTTATGGCTGATTCGCAGTTCGATCTGATTGTCATTGGAAGCGGCCCGGCTGGGCAGAAGGGAGCGATTTGCGCGGCAAAGCTGCGCAAGCGCGTCGCGGTGATCGATCGCGTCACGATGCTGGGCGGCGTTTGCGTTCATACCGGCACGATTCCCAGCAAAAGCGTGCGCGAAGCGATCCTCCAGCTGACGCGAGCCACGGTGCGAAACCTGTTGAGCCAGAACGTTCGCGGTGGAGACCGTCCGTCGATACACGACTTGTCATTCCGGGTGAATTCGATTATTGCCCGCGAGACGGAGGTGGTTCGCGCGCAGCTGAAACGAAACGGCGTGGCGATTTTTCAAGGCCTGGGCCAATTCGCCGATGCGCATACGGTCGAGGTGAAAGGCGAGGGCGACACCGTCACGCTGCGAGGCGAAAACATCCTAATCGCGTGCGGCACGCGGCCCGCGCGCAACCCCGACATTCCATTCGACGGTAAGCGGATTATAGATACCGACGAGCTTTCGAGACTTGACGGAGTGCCGAGGGAAATCATCGTCGTGGGCGCGGGAGTGGTGGGGCTGGAGTTCGCTTCGTTCATGGCGGCGATGGGGGTAGAGGTAACGCTGATCGATCAGCGGCCGACGATTCTGGATTTCGTGGACCGGGAAATCATCGATGCGCTTTGCTATCACTTGCGGCAGGCGGGCATGACGTTCCGGCTTGGCGACAAAGTGACGCGCGTGGGCATCGATCCGCAGCGCGATCGCGTGTTCGCGGAGCTGGAGAGCGGCAAGAAGGTGATCGCGGATGCTTTGCTATATGCCGTCGGACGGCAAGCCAACGGGGATCAACTTCGCTTGGAAGCGGCGGGACTGAAGGCGGAGGCGCGCGGCAAGCTCGTAGTGAACCAGTGCTTTCAGACTGAAGCTCCGCACATCTATGCCGCTGGCGACGTAATCGGTTTTCCGGCGCTCGCGAGCACGTCGATGGAGCAGGGACGGCTGGCGGGTTGCCACATGTTCGGGCTGCCGTGCGAACAAATGTCGGACCTTTTCCCATACGGCATTTACACGATTCCCGAAATTTCGATGGTGGGGCTGAACGAAGAACGGCTGACGAAAGATCGCGTGCCGTACGAAGTAGGAATCGCCAAGTACGCCGAGCTGGCGAAGAGCATGATGCTCGGCGACGAAACCGGCATGCTGAAGCTGTTGTTCGACAGAAATACGCGCAAGTTGCTTGGCGTACATGCGATCGGTGAGCGCGCTACCGAGATTATCCATATCGGGCAAGCCGTGCTGGCTTACGGCGGCTCGATCGAGTATTTCCGCGATACCGTCTTCAACTATCCGACGCTCGCTGAAGCTTACAAAGTGGCGGCGCTGGACGGGTTGAACAAGCTTTAGACGCCGAGCGCGTAAGTAAACGAAATACGCGATAAAAAATGGCGGGCCCTAGTTGACGATTTTAGAACTCTTCCGCTGGGTCAGGTCGTCGCAGGGGTTCCACATATTGGAGAGCTCTCGCTGCTCTGATTCTAGCGAAGAGCACCGAGCGCCGGTTGAGAAGTGCGCTCAAAAAGGATTTGACAGAGTCGGCGTTGTTAGAGATGTCCGGTTATCCGACTTACCGGGCATCTCCGCAATGACGCGCCACAGAAGCGGCGATGATTCGCAATCTGCCCTTTGACATTGCTAGAAGCGCGGGGTATTGTCTCGGGAATCTTCCGCTAGGGCGCATCCCAACTCAGGAGAAAACAGAATGGCCAGACGCAGATTCTTGTCGCAGTTGCTGGTTCTCCCATTTCTGGCACTAGGAACGAAGGCGCCGGAATCGAAAAAGACTTTGAGGATCTTGATGAGAAGTTCGTGGGGGACCGACGACCCGACCCGAGCTTCATTTGTGTTTGCACATGCGCTCGCGTTGTCGGACGCAGGTCACGAAGTTCAGATATTCCTGACTGCTGACGCCACGTATCTGATGCGTAAGGCCACGTCCGATGCAGTGATTCCCATTGGTTGGCCACCACTCAGTGAATTGCGCGAGAAAATCGTCGCCAAACACATTCCTGTGTTTTCTTGAGGAGCTTGCTCCCGAGCCCGTGGGGTTTCGGAAAATGATCTCGCCAATTGGAGTGCGAAGTTCGGTAACCCAGCCATCTTTGTTTCTCTAGTTGAGTGGGCCGATCGCATAATCGCCGAATAGCGTCGCATTGCAGCCAGCCGTCAGGCTGACCAACTAACTAAAGGAAAGAGAATGGTGGGCCTGGGTGGACTTGAACCACCGACCTCGCCCTTATCAGGGGCGCGCTCTAGCCACCTGAGCTACAGGCCCGCGGAAGACACTGCTCTGCAGGAATCCAAACATGATAGGTGC
>Ga0185299_10007334_pt1 | contig 11353 bp, 10 predicted proteins | sample PaiPotPPA55metaG_FD_128002 | JGI IMG/M metagenome (GOLD analysis project Ga0185299, IMG submission 128002) | Iron sulfur acid spring bacterial and archeal communities from Banff, Canada, to study Microbial Dark Matter (Phase II) - Paint Pots PPA... ...
AGCCGGTGTAGGCGATGAGTTTGCCGTCGGGAAAGATATCCGGAGACTGGTTGGGACCGTTGCGATGGGTGAGCTGCGTAAGAGAGCCGTCACCGACGCGGATTTCAAAGAGTTCGTTGTGGAGAGGTTCGTACTCATAGTTCGCGGTGCCATTCATGGAAAAGATGAGCGACTTTCCATCAGGAGCCCAGGACACGTAGGAGCCACCAAAATCGCCCGCGCCCGGGCCGTGGGGGAAATTGCCCGTGGTTAATTGACGCGGTGCGCCTCCATCGGCGGCAACGACGAAGAGTTGCGAATAGCCGGGTTTCAAGTATCCAGGGCCGTTGAAGCGGTAGATGAGATCCTCATAAACCTTCGGTGCATCGGCCCACTTGGCGCCCTCAGGTGCGGTGGGAAGCGTGGCGATTTTCAGTGGGGCGGAGGACACAAGCGAAGTGAATGCGATCCGCTTTCCATCAGGAGCCCAGGAAATTCCAGCAGGAGCATTTTCGACGTCGGTGAGTTTGGCGGTCTGGCCGGAATCCATCCAGCGAACGTAGAGTTGAGACTTGCCGTCGCGGTCAGAAACGAAGGCAACACGAGTGCCATCGGGTGACCAGCGCGGAGAAGAGTCACTATAAGTCCCGGTGGTGAGAGGACGATGTTCGGAGCCATTGAAATTAACGATCCAGAGGTTGGAGAAACGGTGATCGGAAGCGACGTCGGCGGACTGGCGGACGTAAACGATATGCTTGCCGTCGGGAGAGATTTGCGGATCAGAAGCAACCTGAACGCGGAAAACATCCATGGGTTCCAGCCGATCGGGATTTTGCTGAGCGACGCTGTTGAGAGGGGAAAGCAGAAGAAAAAAGATGACCGTGCCCGTGAGTGAGCGGAATTGTTGGTACATGGTTCACCTGTCGAGGAGGCATGTTATCACCGAATGCGACAGGGGCTTCGTTTCAACATCGGTTAGCTGGATTTGCAGGAGAATGCCTTCCGAACCACTGGGCGGATGACGGGCTACCCTGAAATAATCCCAAGGTAAGGTTTGCCGACAACACACGAAGGAATTGCTAGAATCCGCCGTTGTGAGTTTAATGGGGGTTTCTCAACAATTATTTTCTCGAATCCTACGATTGGGCGCGTAAACTTAGCTGCAACATCGCGGTGAAGGAGGGATATCGTGGTGAAACCACTCAGCCGACTAACTTCCGTCGCTGTATCGCTTCTGGCGCTTACATCAGCGGTATGGGCTGGCCCTCTGTTCCCTGCTGTGGGGGCTGCAACGTCCGCAAATGGAAAATTCCTAGTGGCCATGGAATTTGAATACTTGAATCCAGACCAACAGGTCACAACCATCACGCGGGTCAGTTATCGCGTCCTCCGACGAGAAGAATTCATCAATGACAAATTCACCACCACAAATCCTTTCTGGTCACATGACTGGGACGTAGGTATGGCATACCCGAATGGGGAAGGCATACCATTGCCGTTCATCAGCAATGACGGAAAGTATCTGGTGTTGCTCTCGGTTACCCCGCCTTTTTCTGACTTCACAGTCCTGCGAATCTACCGAGAGCACCACTACGGCGGCGAAGACTTACTCGGAACGTACAAGCTAAAAAACATTTGGACTGCGGACGAACTGAAGGCCCATGCCAATCTGACCAGCACTGGTCGGCCCCGATGGTTCGCGGGAAGCACCTTGGGGTTTTCCGCAAACAGTAGCGCGTTCGTCGTGAGAACGCCGTGGGGTAGAGAAGTCCGGCTCGACCTGAATGGCGGTGCGATTCACGCTCAGTGACGTTCGCATTCTGTAGTTGGCGCGAACAGGCGATTACACTCAAAACGGGGACCGGCGTCGCGATTGCGGGCGGATGACGGGCAAGCCTGAAGTAATCCCAAGGTAAAAGTTGCCGACAATCCGCCAGCAAAACCCCATGTTTCTCTTCGCCGAGTTTCTTTTGGGACGATGTGCCAGATCTCCCCATACCGACCCGGAGAGCGAGGCGCGGGCCGAGCTATAGCTAAATCTGGCGTCTCCTGCTCGCGTCAAAAAGGCCAAAGGCCGAGCAATTGTAAAGATCTGCGTTGTTCTTGAAGCGATTGTGATGTTCGTTCTGGGGACCAAACCGAGCCGATGCGGACAGGATAATCGGCGATCCAGATCGCCATCGAGGCCATCATCGCTGTGTCCTGATTGAGCGTTGACTCATTGACTTTGTCCAAGGTGTCCGCCGCAGAGTGTCCCACCATAGTGTAATTGGGCGAATCCTGTAGCGGCGCAATACCAGGGATGCCTGCGAGGGTGAACGAATATGCATCCGTAAACGTCAAGTAACCGGGCGAGGTCGTCACCGATGCGAGGGCCTTGCTCGAACGAAAGAGTTCTTGCATAGGAGCAGCAAACTCATCATGTCCGGCCAAAGGAAACCTGGTGATAGGACCGCTGCCCCAGTCCAGAACTATCGCACAAACAAAGTTGCGCGTTTCTGCCTGATGTTGTTTTAAGTAGGCATGAGAACCGAGGAGTCCCTGTTCTTCGCCAGTGAACAAGATGAAGCGAATTGTACGTTTGGGCTTAACTCCCTCAGAAAGGATGGCTTTGGCGCTTCCAAGTACTGCGGCAACTCCAAATCCGTCGTCTACGGCTCCAGTACCCAAATCCCAAGAGTCGAGATGGGCCCCGAGCACGACAACTTGCTCCGGATAATCCGAACCAGGAATCTCACCCACAATGTTTCGAGACGGGACAGCACCACGCGTGAATTCGTTCTGAACGTCAATTTTCACTCGACCGGCTTTGCCTAACTGGAGAGTGCGCGCGATGAGATCGCGTTGTTCCGACGCCATGTCCAGAACGACCAGATCAGTGCGATGGAAAGGCAAGCCGATCGGTCCGGTGTGCGGCAGTAGGATTCCGGGGCGAGGATCGCCATTGATAATCGCAATGGCATGCGCTGAAGCCGCTGCCGCAAGGAACGCGGGAAGGTCCGACATGCTTTTGAACAAATCAAAATGTTTCGGGTCTTTCGGCGTCAGTAGCAGAATCTTGCCCGGCCAATTAGCGGAATGCTCTTGCGCTTCCAATTCAAGGGCAGCGCTGTCCACCAGCACCACGTCTGCTTCGGCGCCGCCGTTCGGTGTCGATCCCGACCAACCATAAGAAGCCACCGCAAGGTCGAGGTGAAATGGGATCACCAACTGCGCGCGTGCGTATCCCCTATGCCAACCTCTTTCCAACTGCCATTCCTCACCACGCACATTGCTCAATCCGATGCTTCGCATCTCTTTAAGCGCCCACTGTTGAGCCCTCGAATCTGGTGGAGACCCGGTGAGGCGCGGACCGATTTCGTCGGTGAGCACCTTTAGCAACGGGTACGCGATGGGATGCTTTAGTGCCTCATCTTCGACTGTCTTGAAGCTCTGCGAAACATCCGTGCTAGATATTTTTTGAAGTTGTCCCTGAGAGCCGAATGGGAACAAAAACGTCGAAACAATCATCAAACACTGAAAGAGTTGTTGATTGCACATGAGTGATCCTCTCGCACTTGCCGCAGCCCGTCACGTCTCTGAAAATCAGATGACGCTTAACCGATGCGGTTGCGCGAACGCCAAAAGAATGCCACAACCTCGATTGCTCGGAAATTATGAATTCGATGGGGCTTGCCGCCGATTGGGGGCGAGTAACGGGCAAACCAGAAGTAACCCACCCGAAGAAGAAGAAATCAACAGTCGCCGAGGGCTTGATCGTTTTGGTTGGCAGTGGGAAAACCAAACCTACGACCCAACCCACAAAAGTGCTGTCTTGTGCGCCTTGCGCGGTGTTTGGCAGTTTCCGCGTCGTTTTGGGTTGCTGTGAAACCTTACCACGCTTCGCTGTGACAGCAGAGCGCCTAGCCGGCAGTGCGAACCATTGGGAAGCTGAAAGGCACGACTAAACAATTCGGCTGGTTGCGGGCCCCCGCAACCAGCGTCTCTTCGCCGCCAGCAACCGTGCTAAGACCTGGCGACTTGCCTTGCACACAAGCAAACCAAGTTTGCGCTTGTGGAAAAGAGGGTGTTCTGTTTAGCACAACCCCGCAGCTGCCTGGTGGAGATACTCGCGTTGGTAAATGAAGTGTGCGCGGCCAGTCCGAGTAACGCCATCATTGGCTTTTACCAACCAGCAATTCGAACGCACGTGGATGGCTACTAGGAAGAAAGCCGACGGAATTTCATGAATGCCTTCGGCTAACTCCGCTGCTATTGTAGGGGCTATATTTATTACCGCAAAATTGTGGCCTGCTGTTCGCCGACTCGCCAGCGTAATCACTCACAAGATCTAAAACAAATCAACTAAAGGAGCACCACCATGTTCGAGAAAACTCCGGAGTACCCGCCCCTTCCGCCCGACGACCCGAAGCGCAACCTCACCATTGCTCAGCCCGATACGGATCAGAGTCTTCCGCACATCGGCGTCGTGGGAGATACCTATACCATCACGGTGTCCGGCGACGAGACCAACGGACGCTTTTGCGTCATCGACATGCACATTCCGCCCGGCGGTGGCCCTGGGCCGCATCGCCACGACTTCGAGGAGACTTTCATCCTACTTGAGGGAGAGGTGGAGGCCACCTTTCGTGGAAAGAAATCCATCGTCAAGGCTGGCGACACCATCAACATCCCCTCGAACGCTCCGCACCAATTCCATAACAGTTCTTCAAGCGCAGTGCGGCTACTCTGCATTTGTTCGCCGGCAGGCCAGGAAAACTTCTTCATGGAACTTGGCGTGAAGGTTGTAACGAGGACGACAGCGCCGCCGAAACTCAGCCCTGACGAGCAGGCAACCTTCATGAAGAAGGCCAAGGAAATCACGCCTCGCTACCGGACGGAGCTGCTGAAGGAAGCCTGATCGACAAAAGCGGCTGGAGACAGTGACGCGCGTTCCACGCTGAATCCAGCGTTCCATTTAATTTGTCCCGTACCGGCCTCCATATCGTATGCAGAAGCCGAGTGCCGTTCAGCTACAGGACATATATGGATCCGCCAAACATCACGGCAAACGGTATCGCAAACTCTGCAGAGGCGTACACTTTGCGCGATTTCCTGAAGCGCAGTCGAATCCCGTTTGATTAGAGAGAGCTACCTGCGAATCTTATCGTAGAGAGCACCCTACGAAGGAACATCTCTGTCCAATATGTTGACAGCACTTACATGCACACTCAAGGAGTCCTAATGACGAATCCTCCATAATCCGTTCAGTTGTGGTTCCGCTTTCGATATTCGTAACCGGTCTGCTAGCAGGTGTGATGTTGGGAGTTGCCATGGAACAACAGACCGCCCAGAAACTACCCGAGGCTGCATGGACACTCCGACAGCAAAATGACGATGCTCTGTTTCGGAGGGTGATGCCTTTTACCTTTATCGCCATGATGCTTCTTCTCATGGCATCGATCTTCCTTCTGCACGGTCGTTCGAGGATGGCCATGGTCGCTGCGACAGTTAGCGCGCTAGCGGTGTTCATCGTGACAGCAGGGTGGGAAGTGCCCATCAATAATGAAATTGTAAAGTGGACTCCTGGCAATGCGCCTGCCGACTGGACAGGTACCCGAGACAAGTGGCTTCACAACCGGCTGGGTGCGAACCTGGATCGGCGTGCTAGCATTCGGTTGTACGCTTATCAGCACCCTGCTGATCACTGATTAGTGCCGAGCGAAAACCGCAATCGCGTTAGAAGATAGAATCGGCCAAGCGCTTCAAGTACTTCGTCCGTATTTCGCTTGGCGCTTGTTGAATTCGGTGATGAGTTACTTGATGGCTTGAGTTGTACATTTCTTGATGTTTTCTGAATTCGTTTTCTTTGTCCTTTCAGTGAGTTGACAGTTGGTTCCCTCAGCCAGAGAGAGGAACCAATCGCAAAGGACTCACTGAAGGGAGGGAGAGCGGAGCGGCCTAAGACTTGCAGGTGGAGCGGATGGCGACGGGCATGCAGGTCGTTGTTTACCTGGTGGGATAGTGCGCTGAATTGTTATTTTTCGAACGAGTTAGGGAGCACTGGGAGTCCAGGGCTGGTAAAGCACTCCTTCGCCCTGGCCCCGTGCAAGCGCGGGTCTCGGTCGGTCCCGAGATATGTGTCGATAAAGTCGAGAAACACCTTTACCTTAGGGGTCAAACGCGATGAAACGGAATAAAGGGCACACAAAGTAATCGATGTCGGCCTCCACATCGCCAATACGGGGACAAGTCGTTTCGCGACCGCGGGATCGAGAGCCATCCACAACGGCAAAATGGTGATGCCCGCGCCATTGAGTGCGAGTTGCAAACCCACACTGGGATCGCCGGTCGTCACTTGGAACTGGATGTTCGGGGCCACGACCTTCTTGCCTTTAGTAAGCTTCCAAACGTCCCAACCGATACAACGATGGAAAGCCAGTTCAACAGGATCGGCGGGTGTACCAGCAACGTTCAGGTAACTGCGAGTGGCGAAAAGTCCGCGAGTGGTCCCGGGATAGCGGCGGACTTTTCGCGACGAGTCTCGTGGGGCACGAATCTTGAAGAAAACATCTACATCTTCGTTTGGTTCTTGATCCCATTCGGAAGAATAGTCTGCGAGCTCAACTCGCAGATCCGGGTAGGCTTGTATGAACTTGCTTAACAGTGGCGCGATCACATGTCGCGCCATTGTTCCTGGACAAGCTACTTTAATGACTCCGCCAGGATGCGATTGATGCTTCTCTAGCAAATCCTCCGCGTCTCGCAACGTTCGCAGTGCGCGACCGCAAGAGGAAAAGTACCCCTTTCCAGCATCTGTCAACCGCAAACCATGCTGTCCCCGCCGCACGAGCAAAAGCCCGAGCCGCCGCTCAAGCCGGGTCAGCGACCTGCTTACCGTGGATGTCGCTACTCGCAGTTCCTGTGCAGCCCCGCTCAAACTGCCGCTCTGAGCGGCAAGTGTGAACATTCGGATGTCATCAAGATCGAACAATCTGCCCATGGGTACTCTTTGTATCAATTTGCATCGCGCGCACGAGAATTTCGCGCAAAAGTTTACAGTATCTTGAAATCGGCGGATGTGAAATGCCGAACCGACTATCTAGTTTGCTCCTACGCAAAGGCTGTTTGCAATAGCGCAACATCTCCACCATAACCGACCGAACTAACGCGAGAGGTCCACCTTGACACTTCTCCTAATGCAAACTAATATTTAGATGTTAATGGAGGAGTCATGCAGAAGCAACGGTTGAAACTGAAGCAGGCAAGCGCAGTCCTGCAAATTGAACCAAAGGAATTACAAAACCTGGTCCAATTCGGCGTTGTGAAGCCCAAGCGGTTTGAGGGAACGTACTTCTTCGACACGAACACCCTGATGGTAGCCAAGGTGGCGTTCTGCCTGAAGGAGTCGTTAGGTACGCGCACGAGTGTTTTGTCCAAGCTGATGGACGTATTTCTTGCATCGGAAAAGGAGTTCAAGGCAGACAATCCGAAGTATATCGTTTTTAAATGCCGCCTTTCAGCCGAGGAGGACCCCATAAAGGTCGGCGTGCCGTTCCGCGCACTCGGAGAACAGCTCCAAGAGCAAATGATACGGGCTGACCTGTACCGGGATCTGCCTCGCGGCCGCAAACGCCGGGGATGGAAGAAGGAGTTTCTGGAGTCGCTGACCGAGGCGGCTAAAGAGATCGGCGAAGTCTCGGACGAGGAAATCTTGCAGACAGTTCGCGTCTACCGTAAGGAAAGGCGAACACCGGAGATTACCGTTGTCGCGGAAGGCTAAGAAAAAGTCTCGCGGCGTCGTTGACACTAACGTGCTCGTGGCGGGCATTTCGGGTTTCAGAAAACCATATGTCCGGGGCAAAAATCCTAGCGCCGATGTGTTGTACAGATGGGCCGAGAAGGGCAATTTTGTCTGGCTTGTGACAGAAGACATTCTGGATGAGTACAAGGAGGTCTTGAAGCGGCTTGGAGTGCGGTCAACTCTAATCGGCGCTGTGATCAATCTTATTCGCGAGCGAGCCGAACCGGTGAACGTTCACGCATCCTTTGAAATCTCTCCCGATCCCAAGGACGATCCGTTCTGTCTCTGCAGCGAAGAAGGGAATGCAGATTTCATTGTCACCCTAAACCCCAAGGACTTTCCGCAAGAGCGGCTCAGGGCAAAGGTCATTTCACCCGAAGCTGTGGCCTAGTATGCGGCGCTGCCGCTTCCTGATGAGCGCGACAATGGTGCGATTCAGAACTGGACGATTAAGAACACAAATTGAGAGACCCGGTTACGTGCGGGCTGGGCCAAGTGCGTGATCACCGGATTTGCATTTTCGAAGATTGATGGGACCAGAAATGCACAGAGTCCCCTGAGTTTTCCCATACTTGCCAGATGGCGTGCGCTTAACTTGCTGCCGTTCAATGGTTTCTGAATAGCACGCCTGCCTCCCGGGTTTTTGCAAATTCGTCATGCGGCGAATTCTCGGGAACTAAACGACTTGCGAATCCAGACCTCCTGTCAGGAGGATTTCCACAAGTTGGATTTGAGTGAACAGAGCTTTCAATAATCTAAAGAAAACACGCGAGATGTTTTGGTCGGGGCGCCCGGATTCGAACCGGGGGCCTCCTGCGCCCAAGGCAGGAGGCCCATCCAAAACAAATCCTCCGTTTTCAGTGTTGCTGCTGAAAAACAACAACTTAGTAGAGACCGTAGGATGTGGCTGGCTGTGTACAACTGTGCGAGGTTGTCTGTAGGGTGGGCACAAAATTGGGTACATTTTTTGAGATAGAATTACGCCAACCATACTGAATCTTTCCGGTTCGCCGACTCCCCAGGTCCGGACCTCTGGCCCGGAATAACGTCCGAGTAGCCCGTAATCCGGGACTTCCCGTTTCGGTCCCGGTAGCGTGATAGGATGACGCCTATCCAAGGAAAGCAAGTAGGGCTCCGCGGAGCCGGTAAGCAGGCTATGCCTGATTCGCCGGCATCTGAGAGGTTCGTTTCAGGCGAGTGGCGCATCTCCGTCGCGAATCCTTGGCCACGAGCAAACAGCGAGATACTCCGAATTTGGACTACGGACACCGGAAGGCTTGTGATGAGGAATTTAAGACTGCGGTTATTTGTTCCACTATTGCTGATTGCCAGCAGCCCGGCATTCGCGCAGCAACTCAGAAAAGTGGTCATCAATCAGGACTGTTCGGGGCCGGGCGGCAGCAATATGCAAACGTTGTTGACCTTAATTCAATCTCCCCAGGTGGAAGTGCTGGGCATAACCGTCGTCAGCGGAAACCAATGGCGCGACGAAGAGGTCGCGCATACTCTGCGATTGCTGGAGCTCATTGGGCGCACCGATATTCCGGTCGTGCCCGGAGCCGTATTTCCGCTCGTGCATCGACGGGAGGAAGCCCGTTTGTGGCAGGCAAGGTATGGAAAAGTCGAATTTGCCGGCGCCTGGGACGATCGCTGGTGGCACGAACATGACGTAATTCCGAAGCTGCCTGAAGGGCAGCCCACTACCCGCCCGGCCGACGAGGACGCTGCTCACTTCCTGATTCGCATGGTCCAGAAATATCCGCATGAAGTGACGATCTACGAAGGCGGTCCCATGACGAATCTGGCCCTCGCCAACGCCATCGATCCACATTTTGCCGAACTCGCCGAAGGCCTGGTCTTTATGGGCGGAAGTTTGAGCCCGCGGACGGACGATCCGGAGTTCATCAGCAGCCCGCGCCATGAATTTAATTTCTGGTTCGATCCGGAAGCCGCGAAGAGCGTGTTACAGGCGCCGTGGAAGAAGATCGTCTGCACGCCGGTGGACATCTCCGTCAAAACCAGAATCACTGACGAAATGGTGGCCGAAATCAAGCAGAGCAACAGCAGTGCAGCGCGGTACGTAGTGAAGTTCTTTATGGCAGACCAGGGCGGTTCCTACATGTGGGATGAACTGGCAGCTGCTGCGTGGATTGACCCGACGCTGATCACCAAGAAGGAAACCCGCTATATGAGCGTGGACATCGACCACGGCGCGGCCTACGGGAACACACTGACGTGGGTAGAGAAAGACAACCCGAAGCTAGGCGCACAACTGGTCGAAATCCAGATGGATTTGGAGCTGGCAAGATTTAACAGGATGTTTGTGGAATTGATGAAGGCGCCTACCCCGCATGCCCATTGAAAGGCGTACCGGTGTGTGCACCGTGGCCAACGCGGGAGTCATCCGGAAACCTTCCGTGCTTCCGTCCCTGCCGTCCAGAAACTGCGTTGTGGGAAGTGAAAAACGGGATTCTGAGCGAATTGTCGGCAACTCTTACCTTGGGATTTTCAGGGTTGCCCGTGATCCTCTTTTCGATAACCCGTGTAGACTCTCACCTACGCACGATTCGGAGTGAGCCAGATGAATGTTGAAACCTTTGCCGGGGTGGCGCTTGCTACGATTTCGTTTGCGCTCGTGGTTCTGGGTCGGGCCCAGTTAGGCAAGTCGTTTGCTGTGACTCCAAAGGCCAATGATCTCGTAACGCACGGTTTGTACTCGCGCCTGCAACACCCCATGTACGTGTTTGTCGATTCGACCATTTGCGGAATTGCGCTTGCGGTGCATCGTTGGTATGTATTGCTGCCTTTGGTCATTTTGTTGCCCCTGCAGATGAGGAATGCCCGTAGAGAACGCAATCTGCTCCAAGAAAAGTTTAGAGAGCGCTATACGATATATCGTCGCGCTACATGGTTCTAGAAGGGACTGTTAGACCGGAGTTAGATCAAATTGCCAAGATTCTCTGTAGGTGACGATCTCGGGCCGAACAAGAGTTTGCGCCCATGGCGCAGAGGGCTACGAATTGATTGTGTGTGGTTGGATCGTCGGCAACTCTTACCTTGGGATTACTTCAGGCTTGCCCGTCATCCGTCTAGAATCCTGGAACAACTTACAAAAACAGACTTCTGCCCACGTCGAGCGCAACTTAGCTATGGCCCGGCACCCCCATCGAGTAACAGAGCCCTTTTGCGTTTACTTTTCTCATTCGTCTTGATCGTCACCGCGCGCCCGCATCGCGTGTCTCGATACATAATCCGCAACGGCCCGACCCAGGGAATTCCCCCGGGCGCAACTGCTTCGGAGGTGAATGCCGCCAAAGACACGCGCATCGGCGATTTCAGCGATCGCCTCGGAAAAGCTCGCATAGGAACGCGTGCCTGGACGTATCTCGGAGGTGAGGCTGAATGCGGTGTTCTCTCCAAATGCGGCAGCCAGGATGAACGCGGCGGCGCCACTATACGTGGAGTGCGCAGAAGGATACTCGGGATGCGGAGGAGTACCGGTCAGAGAGTCCAGCAATGGCCTCCAATCGGCATCGGGGTCTCCCGGCGCGGCACCCGCTCGGATCGCGGTGACTGGCCGCCAGAAAATGT
>Ga0185299_10007335_pt1 | contig 11350 bp, 8 predicted proteins | sample PaiPotPPA55metaG_FD_128002 | JGI IMG/M metagenome (GOLD analysis project Ga0185299, IMG submission 128002) | Iron sulfur acid spring bacterial and archeal communities from Banff, Canada, to study Microbial Dark Matter (Phase II) - Paint Pots PPA... ...
TAGCCGCCATACCTATTCTGCTACTGCTGACTCTTTTGGCGGGATTCCGAGTTCGTCCACATTTGTGCGCCATGGCTGGCGCGGCGGCCGCGGTTATTATCGCCATCGTGGCGTTCGGCATGCCTGCACGGTTGGCGGTGATCAGCTTTTTGTACGGGGGCGCTTTTGGATTTCTGAAAATAGTGTGGATCGTGATTGCGGCCGTGTTTCTGTACGACATTTCTGTCGATACCGGGCAATTCGAAATAATGAAGCTGTCCATCGCGGCAATCACGCCGGATCGGCGATTGCAGGTGCTGCTGGTGGCGTTTGCGTTTGGAGCTTTCCTGGAAGGGGCAGCTGGCTTCGGGGCTCCAGTGGCGATTGCCGGAGCGTTTATGATCGGGTTGGGATTCAGGCCATTTCAGGCGGCGGTTTTGAATCTTATAGCCAATACGGCGCCAGTCGCCTGGGGGGCGATCGGAACTCCAGTACATGTTCTCGCGGCGGTGACTGCGCTGCCAGAATCGGATTTAAGTGCGATGGTCGGACGGATTCTGCCGTGGACGGCGGTGATCGTGCCGTTTTGGCTGGTTCGGACTTTTGTGAGCTGGTCGGAGACGTTCGAAGTATTCCCCGCGATTCTGGTGGTCGGAATATCGTTCGCGGGGGTGCAATATTTCTGGTCCAACCATGTGGATAGCAATCTCGTGGATATTGCGGCGGGCACCGCGTCGATCATCGCGACACTTTTATTTCTACGGGTGTGGCAACCGAAGCGGATCTGGCGATTTGAAGATGAACGCGGAGAAGACGCTGCCAAGGTGAAACGCGGAGAAGTGGCAGTCGTTCATACGCCAGGGCAACTTGCAAAGGCGTGGATGCCGTTTGCGCTGCTGTCCCTATTTGTTTTGCTTTGGGGATTACCAGTCATTAAGACGGCGATGGGCAAGGCAACCACGCCGGCGTTTAAGACGGGAGGATGGGCGGTTCCCTATTTGCATCAGTCGGTATTTCGGGCGCAGCCGGTGGTGATGAAGCCAACGGCGGAAAATGCGAAGTTCGATCTGAATTGGCTAACTGCGACTGGGACGGGGTGCTTCTTTGCTGCGGTTATTGCCGGGCTCCTGCTGGGACTAAAGCCGGGGAGAATACTCAAGATATTTGGCGGGACGATGTATCGGTTGCGCTTCGCAATCATTGCTATGACATGCATGCTGGGCCTGGGATATGTAACGCGGTACTCGGGGATGGATGCGGTATTGGGATTGGCGTTCACGCGGACGGGGTGGTTCTTTCCATTTTTCGGCGCTTATATTGGGTGGCTGGGGGTGGCGCTGACCGGGAGCGACACGGCTTCGAACGCGTTGTTTGGCGGGCTGCAGCGGATCACAGCGCAGCAACTGAATTTGAGTCCAATTTTAATGTGCGCCACGAACAGTGCCGGTGGCGTGATGGGGAAAATGATTGATGCGCAATCGATCTGCATCGCTACCGCCGCAACCAATCAGGTGGGCAATGAAGGCTCGATTTTTCGGTTTGTGTTTTGGCATTCGGTGGCGCTGGCGGCGATTATCGGCGTGATCGTGATGCTGTACGCTTACGTTTTTCCGCAATTTATACCGCATGGATTGAATTTCGTGCACTGATAGCGTCCGCAACTTTTACTGAAGGAACTACGTTCCCGATTAATTGGCGGCCCAGTCTTTGGGGATGCGGACGTAAGAAGAATCGAGAGCTGCGACGCTGGGGCAGCCCAACAAGACCAGCGTGCGCTTGACGTCTTCGCGCAGAATTTCGATAGCGCGAGTTACTCCTGCTTCACCAGCGGCTGCTAATCCGTAGGCATAGGCTCGGCCACAGAGGACCGCGCGCGCACCCAGGCACAGCGCTTTCACGATGTCGGTGCCGCGGCGCACGCCTCCGTCCATTAAGACTTCTATTCGGCCGTTGACCGCGGCCACCACTTCAGGCAAGACGCGCAGGGTTGCGGAAACACAATCGAGCTGGCGGCCACCGTGATTCGAAACCACAATGGCTGCGGCTCCTTCGTCCACGGCTCTCCTGCCGTCATCACCGGTGAGCACGCCTTTGACGACGATTGGACCACTCCAGTGTTCTCTGATCCAAGTTAGATCCTTCCAGGTAACGGTGGACGCAGCGAGAGCGCGGCCAATATCGGTGAGGGGCAAGGGGCCCTTTCCGGGCAAAACGACGTTATACAGGGGAGGAACGCCGCCGTCCTTCAAGAAGGAAAGTAGCCATCCTGGATGCGTCAAGAATTGCTCGGCGTATGGAATTTTCTGGAACAGTCCGGGGTTCAGTAACTCAACCATGCCGTTGCGGGGATCGCGTTCGCGGATTCCGCTGACCGGCGTGTCGATAGTGATTACCAGCGCCGCAAAGCCGGCGCGGCGTGCACGATCGATGGACGCTTCCGCTGCGGCGCGTCCGCCCATGAGATAAAGCTGGTAAAAGACCGGTCCGCTCGAGCCCGCTTTCACATCTTCGAGTTTGTGTCCTGAAATGGTGGAGAGAATGTAACCGGTACCGGCCTTGCCTGCCGCGCGCGCGGCCGCAACTTCTCCGCCGGGATGCATCAGCCGGCTATAGCCTACGGGGGCCAACATCGCTGGAAGTGAAAGTTCATGGCCGAGTACGGTCGCGCGCAAATCGCAATTCGCAAAAGCTACCGCGTGGCGGGGACGAAAGGTTACATCATCAAAAACGCGGCAATTCTCTCGCAGTGTGACTTCGCCTTCCGCTCCGCCGTCGAGATAATCGAAAACCACTCGGGGGAGCCGCCGCTGCGCTATGCGCCTCAGATCATGGATATTCACGACATGCGGTGAGTTAACAGAATACATACTGATCTGCTCCACACGGGCTTTGGTGCGGAGATAATTAAGCCACAATTTCATAGCTTTAGCATCTTGAGCCGTCTAGCCGATGTCGAGATCAGGGATTGGTTTGCGGAATGGTTTTTTGCGAATCGACCAAAGAACGCAAATCGCGCGGAAGCGCGATACGTTCGACCGCTTGTCAATCCGCCTGTTTCAACTTTTCCAGATGGACGTTATAAGCGGCCTTCACCACGACCTGATCACGGGCCATGCCAACACGTGCAACCAGCGGAGTTATGAAGCGATCCATGGCCTTATCGATCTCGTCGAGCGGATCGATCACAACTGCATTGGGCCACAATTCGAGTTGGTCAGTGCGTGTGCAATTGTGGATATTTTCTTATTGGCGACCGTAGTACACCAAAGGCTTGAAGAAAAGGGTTGAATAACAGTTACAATGAACGCAATGACGGTCTGAAGGAAGCGTCGGCCTCCAGGTAGTTAGACCCCGGATCGCGGAACGGTGCCGGAGCCGCGGCTAAAATTGGAGGCCAGCGATTGACGCCATCGAAGATTTCGTGCGTTTGGAATCACCCAGACATCGCGGGAAGGTATCGCGCTGCAGTTTCTCTGCACAGTCATACTAATTTCTCCAAAGAAAGTCTGCACTTCATCCCAGCATTCGCTGACAAGTGGCCGGTGTTGCAACGCGCTCTCGACAAACAGTGCAAGAAATCGTGCAGACCTGTCGACTTTTCCACGGCGTACTGGCGACCGCCAGTGTCGGCCAAGGTAGGGTTCGAATTGGAGAGTAAGCAGATTGAACACGAGCTCGATTTGATGAGCCTCGTATCGCTTACCGATCATGACAGTATGGGGGCGCCGGCCTCTTTACGACTGTTGCCCGACCCCATAGAGATTCCGCTTGCGGTGGAGTGGAGTGTACCGTTTGAAGATGCCGTTTTTCATCTTGGGGTTCATAACCTGCCGCAGAACCTGGCGGCGACGATCATGGAAGACTTTGCGGAATATACCCGCAACCCGTGCAAGTCCCGTTTGACGGAAATACTGGCGGGACTCCATGAAATGCCGGAAGCATTGATGGTGTTCAATCATCCTCTGTGGGACCAGTTAGGCCCGGGGCAAATTTCTTTTCAACTTGTGCTGGAAAGATTCTTACAGCAGCACATTGAATTTCTTCACGCTTTTGAACTTAACGCCATGCGCACCTGGGGCGAAAACAAGAGGGTCGTGCAGTTGGCTGAACTTTGGCAGCGGCCGGTGATTTCAGGAGGAGACCGGCATGGATGCGAACCGAGCGGAGCACTAAATCTGACACACGCCACCAATTTTTCTGCCTTCGTGCAGGACATCAGGGAAGAGCAGCTTAGTCATGTTCTGTTTATGCCGCAATATGCGGAGCCGCGCAGCCTGCGATTTTGGCAAACGGTGATTGATGTGCTTCGCGAGTATCCGGAATATCCGTTGGGTTCGCGTCGCTGGGATGAACGGGTGTTTCATGTTGACTGTTACACCGGTTGCGACAGTCCTTTATCTGCCTTGTGGAAAGCGCCGCCACCATTTTTGGGGCGGATTTTTTCGGTTATCCGCATGGCGGAAAAGAAGTCAGTTCGTCACGCGCTGAATTACACCTTTGGCGGAAATACAGAATTAACTCTGGCTACCGAGATTCCTTGCGATGCAAATGCCTAATTCCAATTATGCCGCGCGGCAACTTGCGAAGGCTGCGGCACCACTGAGCAGAAGGCTCCTGGCTAGGGGAGCGACTGCATTTCCGGCTATGGTTTGTCATCCGCGGTCAGCGATTATTCTATTTCTGCTGATGTTGGCCACTGGGGTTCAGGCGCAAACCGTTATTCTACAAACAAGTATTGCAGCGCGACCGACGCTCGAGCAGGTGGTGGACAATTTGATCGCGAACAATGCGGAACGTGCGACTGCGTTGCAAAGTTATCAAAGCCGGCGCTTTTATCGCCTGGACTACACTGGATTCCCCACCTCGCTGAAGGCCGAGATGGTTGTCGACATGTTATACGAAGCGCCCGCCACGAAAACATTTAAGATCGTTTCGCAGAGCGGGCCTAAATGGATGATTGAGCGGATTTTCAAAGGGCTTATGCAAGCCGAACAAGAAGCGCTAAGTACTAAGAATCGCGAACGGGTGATGCTGGATCGACGAAATTACGAATTTACCGGGATGGAGTTTCAAGACGCGAGTAATGGATGCTCTTACGTGTTAGGCGTTCAGCCAAAGATACCGAACAAGCTTCTATATCGCGGGCGGGTGTGGGTGAACAGCAAAGATTTCGCGGTGTGCCGCATCGAGGCGGAGCCGGCGAAGAACCCGTCGATATGGATTAAGAGCACCGCAATTCATCATATTTATAAGAAATTGGGTGATTTTTGGTTTCCCGCGGAGAATGAATCAACGTCCACCATGCGCGTCGGGGGACACGCGGTATTGTCCATCAAATACAGCAACTATGAAATCCTGGCGGCGCGTTCACTGCAGGAAATAGATTCCCGACGAACAGACGCACGACCGTCATCCAACTCTTCGCTGTCCAATCGGGTGGATTAGGTATTTTTGCGCCCCCTCAGAAAAGTCATCGAAAACTGCTCGATATAGTCGACCGCCGATTGACAAGTTAAATGGCATTTGTATAGTCTCAAACCGGTTAGAATACGAAACGAAAAAGCAAACCTTGCAGGGAAATTCGCTGATGTGGAGGCGAAGTGAGTGAACCTATGTTTCTGGTCCATTCGCGGGAGTTGGCCGCGGAGCAACCGGGAGAACTCTTGCGCCTGGCCCGCGAACAGGCGGGATGGCAGTGGATGAGCATGTCGGTGCGCCGGTTGCAGCCAGGCGACATCGTTCGTGCGTCCACGCGAAACGAGGAATGCGCGTTTGTCCTACTCGGTGGGAAGTGCATAGCTGATTGGGGCGCGGGTCCCAAGCACATCGGCAAGCGCACAAATGTTTTTGACGGGTTTCCGTACGCGATTTACCTACCGGCCGGTCATGAAATTTCGTTCACAGCCGAAACGGTGTGCGAAATTGCGGAATGCCGGGTTCCTTCGGAGGCCACACTTGAGCCGCGACTGATCACCCCTGACGACGTGGCCACCAGTTTGCGCGGAGGGGGCAATGCTTCGCGCCAGATCGTAGATATTATCAGGCCCGATTTTCCTGCCGATAAGTTGGTGGTCATCGAGGTGTATACGCCGGGTGGCAACTGGTCAAGTTACCCGCCGCACAAACATGACGTGCATAACCCTCCTACTGAAGTGGATCTCGACGAAATATATTATTACCGGATCGAGCATCCTAAAGAAGGATTCGCGCTGCAAAGACTGTATTCGCCAGATAAGTCGCGAGACTTCACGGTGCGAGCGCAGGACGGCGATGCGGTGCTGGTTCATTCTGGTTTTCACCCGGTGGTGGCCGGGCCCGGATATAACGTGTACTACCTAAATTTTCTTGCCGGAACTTCACGCACGTTATCGGTAACCGAAGACCCCAATCACGTGTGGATTAAATCGACGTGGAAAGAAACCGATCCACGACTTCCGTTGATTCGGTAGCAACTCAATCGGTCGGGCGTTGTTAGATAAAACTTGATAAGCGGGTACGCCCACAAAAGCAAATAAGCGGTTAGCGAATGGCTTTATTTTTAACTGGTGTCGCCGGAAGTTCTGCGGCATGCTATGGCGCAATTTGAAGAACCGCAATCGGGGAGCACTTCTCGATGAATCGGCGCCTGACCGTTGCGCAAGCCATCGTGGCATTCCTTTCCAATCAATATTCAAGCCGCGATAACCACGAACACAAATTCCTCGAGGGATGCTTGGGAATTTTTGGTCACGGTAACGTGGCCGGCATGGGACAAGCGCTCGAACAAGACCGGAGACTTCGTTATTATCTTTGCCGAAATGAACAAGCCATGGTCCATACCGCTGCAGCTTTCAGCAAGGCAAGCTTTCGGCTACGCACTTTAGCTTGCACGACTTCCATTGGGCCGGGCGCAACAAATATGGTTACCGGGGCGGCGCTGGCAACCATCAACCGCCTGCCAGTGCTGTTATTGCCTGGAGATATTTTCGCCAGAAGAAACGTTTCACCGGTTTTGCAGCAACTGGAATCTCCAGCCTCGCAAGACATTTCCGTAAATGATTGCTTCAAGCCCGTTTCTCGCTACTGGGACCGCATCCAGCGTCCGGAACAAATCCTTACTGCTTTGCCGGAGGCCATGCGCGTGCTGACTTCGCCGGAAAATACCGGAGCGGTAACACTGAGTTTGCCGCAGGATGTGCAGACCGAAAGTTTTGATTTTCCTCAGAAATTTTTGGAGAAGCGGGTGTGGACGATTCCGCGAAATCGTTGTGATCGCGGTTTTCTGACCACCGCTGCGGAATGGATTCGTTCCGCGAAGAAACCGCTGATCGTAGTGGGCGGAGGAGTGCTTTATTCGGAAGCCTGGGATGCGCTTGCGAAATTTGCCAAACAGGCGGGTATTCCGGTCTGTGAAACGCAAGCCGGTAAAGGGTCGTTGCCTTACGATCATCCGCAGCAATTGGGCGCAATCGGGGTGACGGGAACTCCGGGCGCGAATATCATGGCGCGGGAAGCGGATTTGATCATTGGAATTGGAACGCGTTACAGCGACTTTACGACTGCATCCAAGACCGCATTTCAAAATCCGGAAGTGCGGTTTGTAAATATTAATGTGGCGGAATTTGATAGCTACAAACATCGCGCGTTACCGCTCACCGGAGATGCTCGCGTGACACTGGAAGAGTTGAGCGAGGCGTTGGCGGGCTTTCGAGTGGATCCAAGCTACCAGGCGAGAATTGAAGAATTTCGCGACGACTGGGAGAAGGAAGTCGATCGCATTTACGGTGTGCGAAAAGATCCGCCTATCACACAAGGCGAAGTCATCGGCATCGTAAACGAAATGTGCCAAGCCGACGGCGTGATGGTGTGTGCGGCGGGAAGCTTGCCGGGAGATTTGCACAAACTTTGGCGAACACGCCGGCCGGGCAACTATCACATGGAATATGGGTATTCCTGCATGGGCTACGAAATCGCCGGCGGGCTGGGGATAAAAATGGCGAAGCCGGAGAGCGATGTGTACGTAATGGTGGGCGATGGGTCGTACTTAATGATGGCGCAGGAAATTGTCACTTCGGTGCAGGAAGGCTACAAGCTGAATATCATTTTGCTGGATAACCATGGATTCTCGAGCATCGGCGGACTGAGCCGCGGCTGCGGAAACGAAGGGATGGGCACGAACTATCGCTACAGACAAGGGGAGCGCTACGACGGAGAGCTGCTGCCGGTTGATTTCCAGGCGAACGCGGCGAGCTTGGGGGCCTGGGCAGTTCGCGCGCGCACTTCGCAAGAATTGAGAAACGCTTTGTGCGAAGGGAAAAAACAGACGCGAACTTCCGTGGTGGTAGTGGAAACTTCTTACGAAGACCGTGTGCCCGGATACGAATCGTGGTGGGATGTGCCTATCGCGGAGGTTTCTGAACGCGACACGGTCAGGAGCGCACGAACTGAATACGAGAAAGCACGCAAGAAGGAGCGGCTGCTTTTCTGAATGGTGAACGAACAGTCGAACTATAAAGTGTCCGGACCATCGCGCCGAAACGTCGGTTAGCAGAAAGAGGCTGGGTGGATCAAACCAAGCAACTGCCCTCGGAACCTTCGACGAAGCCTCACCTGAAACGCGTGCTGACCCTGTGGGACCTAATTTATTTCGGGGTCATCCTCACATCACCCATCGCTGCGGTTCCTCTTTTTGGAGAGGCGCAACTTCTATCCCGTGGACACACCACCTTGACGATGCTGTTGGCGATGGTGGCGATGTCAGTGACGGCGGTGAGTTTCGGGCGCATGGCCACGGTGTATCCGTCGGCGGGTTCGGTGTATACGTACATCAGCCGGGGAATGAATCCGCACATCGGATTCATGGTGGGCTGGGCCATGTTTCTCGAATATCTTTTTCAACCGGTGCAAAACGCACTGTATGCAGTGTTAGCCATTCAACGCATTGAGCCACGTTTACCATTCTGGTTTCTTGCGGGGATTACGGTGCTGTTTATCACGGTCATGACCGACCAGGGCATCAAATTTACGGCGCGCACAAATCAATTGTTGCTGGGCTTTATGGTGGTGGTTACCGCGGCGTTTCTTGTGGAAGCTTTTCGATACATCGCACTGCACGAACATTTCACGGGAATTTTTTCGCTTCAGCCAATTTACAATCCGGCTACGTTTAACGTTCGCGCGGTCGCGGCCGGTACTTCGCTGGCGGCGCTGGTGTTCATCGGATTTGACGGCGTTTCCATTCTTGCGGAAGAAGTACAAAATCCGAGGCGCAATGTATTGCTGGCTTCCGTGCTGGTGTGCGTGTTCACCGGACTCTTTAGTGGGCTGCAGGTGTATTTAGCGCAGCGGGTGTGGCCAGATCACACCACGCTTTTGAATCCAGAGACGGCGTTCATGGACGTGGCACGGCGAGCCAGCGGGCCAGTGTTGTTTACGGCTTATGGCGTGATGCTGTTGGTTTCCAGCATTGCGTGCGGCCTTGCGGGACATGTCGGCGCGGCGCGAATACTTTATGGAATGGGACGCGACGACGTGCTGCCTAAAAAAGTTTTTGGCTATCTCAATCCCACAAAAGGCAACCCTACATACAACATATGGATTGTGGGCGTGCTTGCTTACATCGCGGTGTTGACGATTCCATGGGAACGTTCAGCGGAGATTGTCACGTTTGGAGCGTTGCTGGCGTTCATGGGAGTAAATCTTGTGTCGTTAATGCATTTTTGGTTTTCACCAGCGGCGGTTGGACGAAGAAACTTTTTCATCGATGCGGTGGTGCCCGGCTTCGGCTTCGTATTCTGCTTCGCGTTGTTAATCAGCTTGCAGACGTGGACGAAGTTTGCGGGATTAGCTTGGCTGGTGGCTGGACTTATCTATGCAATGTACAAAACGCGATTCTTTACTTTGCGGCCGAAATTAATTGACTTTAGCGAATCGTAACGGTGGTCTGAGCTACTTTACCTTTTCGAGAAGTATGCTCCGCACCTGCGAGGCATCACCGTTAGCGGTGCGCGAAACGTTGAGAGCGAACCCGCAGGATTCGCGGATGCGAAGTTCAGGCTGCAATTTTCGCAGTACCGTCTTGCTGCGATCGCCGGAAATGCGCTTGATGAGCAATTCGGCGGCTTCGCAGCCCAACTGATGTTTTGGTAATTCCACCGTCGTTAATCTCGGACGAAAAATTCCAAGCCAAGGATAATCGTCGAAGCTCACCAAGCCGAAATCTTCAGGGCAGCGCAGACCCATTTCTTCAGCGGCCTTCAGTAGACCAACGGTCATCAAATGATTAGCGACGTAAATCCCATCCGGACGGTGCGAGAGCAGCGCGTGCCCGGCGCGATATCCAGACTCGATGCGGTAATCTCCTTCGACGATGAGTTCCTTTTCAAAGGGCAAGCCCATGGCCTTCAACGAATCGTGAAAACCTTGCCAGCGAGCCACGGCGTTGCTGACTTTTAGCGGGCCACTGATGAGGCCGATGCGGCGCCGTCCTGACCGAGCCAAATGAGACACCGCGTCATACGCGCCCTGATAATCATCGGTGATGACGGCGTCGGCGGTTAATTTGGGATACGTGCGCATGACCAGTACAAACGGAATTTTCGCTTCTTTAATCATTTGTCGCAGCGGCGGACGGAAATCTTCAGCTGCTTTGGTGAGCAAAATGCCGTCGACCCTCTTGGAGAGGAGGAGTTCGATGGCGCGCTCTTCCTTCTCCAGGGAGTCGTCGCTGTTGCAAAGCAAAAGATTGTAACCATGTTTTTGCGCGGCGTCCTCCGCGCCGCGAACCACCATGGGGAAAAAAGGATTGGCGATATCCGGCACGATCATGCCGATAGTGTGGGTTTTCTGCTTGGCCAGGCTGCGCGCGATCAGGTTGGGACGATAATTCAATCTGCGGATGGTTTCTTCCACGCGATCGCGTAGCTTTTTGCTGACGTGGCTTTTCTTATTGACGACCTCGGACACGGTGAATACCGAGACGGCGGATTCGCGTGCCACATCGTAGATGCTGGCGGCTTTACCTTTATTGGTTCTGTTCTTTTTCATGCTTACCTGATGGCCGATATTTTATTTCTGTTAATTGATTTGCAAAGTACATCAAGAATGATCCTGTCACGTGACCTTGCATATTATCCCAAGTTGGCGGAATGCCTTAGTGGTTGCAGCAAATATGCCAGTTTTATCGTTCACATATTCGCGAGAAGCTAACTTTCACGGTCCGCGCGGCCGAGACGCTGATTACGAATAGCTTTGTGATCGAGGCCTCGCAGCTCCTCGATGTTGGTGAGCACTTTATGTATTCCATCAACAATGGCCTCCACATCCTGAATTAACCCGAGAAAGTTCTGGTGCGGGAACCAAACTGCTTCGTGATACGCGGCGCGATCCGCTT
>Ga0185299_10007336_pt1 | contig 11348 bp, 10 predicted proteins | sample PaiPotPPA55metaG_FD_128002 | JGI IMG/M metagenome (GOLD analysis project Ga0185299, IMG submission 128002) | Iron sulfur acid spring bacterial and archeal communities from Banff, Canada, to study Microbial Dark Matter (Phase II) - Paint Pots PPA... ...
ATCGCCGGAGTGAATCGCGCACTCAGACCGCACGGACGTTTCGTCGGCGAACTGGGCGGCCACGGTTGCGTCGCCAAAATCAAGAAGGCGTTAGTTGAAGCCCTCAATCGCCGCGGCATGGACGGAGAAGCCGCAAGCCCCTGGTATTTCCCCACCGCCGCTGACTACTCACAGCACTTGACGAGCGGCGGATTCGTGGTGAACTATATCGCCCTGATACCCCGCCCAACTCCGCTCCCTGGTGACGTCACCGGCTGGCTGGAAACCTTCGCCGAGAGTTTCACTTCAACCTTGTCGCCCGCCGAACGACCCTCCTATATCGCTGAAGTCCGAGAAGACTTGCGCCCAGAACTCTGCGACGCCGAGGGCAAGTGGACTGCCGACTACATCCGCCTCCGCTTCGCCGCCAACAAGCGCGTCTAACCGGCCAGTCTCGACACCTTCTACCCAAGTGCTGATTAACGTATCTGCCAAAGTCCTGATTACCACATCAACCGTCCATGTGCATTTCAAGTTTCCGAGTACGCGACTACACGTTCATTAACACGAGCTAGTGATATCCTCAGTCGTGATCTCTTCCATCCTTTGCTGGGCCCTGGTGATGTTCTTGTCCAGTTCCGGCGCAGCAATGTTCGGAGTAACATCCGGCGCGAACCTCCGGATAAAACAGAATCCCGTCGTCACTGCGCCGGCCACTGCAGCGGCTCTGCCCACCTACCCGGACACAGCCGGTGGGCTCGAAAACCTTGTAGGAGAGATTTTTCGGGCTAGCAAAAAAAACGACACTGCGACATTCAACGCTTTGATTTCAAGCCTGTCCCAACCGGTACCCGCCGAATGGTTCGGGAATACTTTTGGCGACGACGGCGAAACAATGTTGCAGCAGTATCCCGGAGCAGGCCCGCGTATAACCAGCGCGTTGCAAGCGTTTTTCGCCAAATTGCAAAACGAAAAGTTTACCCAAGCGACCGCGCAAAAGCACGAAGCCTCCTGTGATGATAATTCTGGCGAACTCATTTATCCGGTCATGGTGATGAGGCAGCGCTCCGTGCCGCTTTATGAATTAAGGTTTCATGCAGGTGAAAAATTCTACCGGTTGTGGGCGCTGGCATATGTGGATGGTGGATTTCGCTTTGTCGGCGAACTCCACCCGCCGGATTTTCGAGCCGGCCCTCCGAAACTTGTAGGCCCTTCATACAAATCCGAAGATTCTTCGAAAGAGCACGAAAAACGCATCCGCATTGGTGTAAATGTCAGTGTTGCGAGACTAGTGAATCGTGTTCCACCGGAATACCCGGAGACGGCACGGCGAGAGCGCCTGCAGGGTACCGTTAGGTTGCACGCCGTAATTGCGAAGGATGGAAGCATTCGCCTGCTGCGAGTGCAGGTAGGTTATTGCTCTCTGGGCGAAGCCGCGATGCGGGCTGTCCGCCAATGGCGTTACATGCCCACTCTCCTGGAGGGCAAGCCTGTGGAAGTAGACACCACGATTGACGTTGTCTTTTCGCTCAGAAGTTGAACTCTGCGTGCGGCATCCACGCCATTCGCAGCATTTCGTCTAATTCGCGTCGCGCTAAAATCGCACCGGCAGACAGCCAAGACTGCTTACTAAGGCCTGGACAACTTCAGTGTCCGATTAACGCATCAACCGTCCATGTGGATTTGAAGTCTTCGTGCACACGCCTTGCCAGGACTTTTACTGTCCAACGAAGTAGATGGCAAGGCCCTGCTTCTGTGCCAGCCGAGTTATGCGAATCAAATTGTCTAATCCCCGAAGTGATGCAGGCTCCTTTGCGACGCGCTGTGCGTGGAGCAGCTCTGACTGGAAAGAGGGAATCTCGGTCGATTCATAGACCTCACTGTTTGTAGTATCTGGGAGTCGTGAAAGGAACGGAAAATCCCGGAGACCGTCGTCCTCTGAGCTTGCTTTTAACTCGTTAAAAATCTGCCCGATTTGATGCATCGTAACTCCCATGCCGAGTCTTTGGCGGCCTGCAGAGGAGCGAAATGTTTTTGGGTCACTCACGAGGTAAACGGGCTGGTCTCCAGGCTCGTAAAAGTCGGCATATTCGTCCCGCGATTGGGCCAATCCCTCGCGAGTTAGCAAAGCCGGGTCAAAGTCCTGGGGCATGACATCAGTCAGGTTGAGCCGTTTCTCCAGATAGCTACACAAACCGGTTATGTCAGCCACAGCTCTTTCGACAAATGTGGGGTCCGGTTTTGGTCGGTTATTAATTGCTTCTTCGAGTCGTTTGGCATCTTCTTCGGTCAGAGTAGGGGCATAAAAAGTCGGCTTTGCTGGTAACGCCACAATACAATTGCCGATGACCTGCCAAACTACTTTGCCCTTGTACTCGCTAACAGCTCGCACCAACGCAAAATAAGCCTCAGTGGACGGGCGGAACAAAACGAAGCAGAAATTAGGGAATTGGTCCTCGGAATCGTGCGTGCCCTTTACATCAGAAGGAGATTCTCGATAGCGCGACCATTCCAAAGGAGCTATTTTACTCAGCACATACGGAAACCACTCTCCGCCGGTGAAAAAGAACGAAAGGGTTTCGCGATTACTGAACGGACGATCCGGAATCGCGTAACAGCACGACGTCGGCTTCGTTGTGGAATCGAAGAACGCCGAGATTCTTGCCGTCGGGAGAAAACTGAAACGTGTTGATCGAGTCGACTAAGAAGTTTGTGATCTGGCGCCCTTTGGCCCCGTCAAGCGGCTGGAGCCACAGGTTATCAACACCGTTTTCGCGAATGGAATACACCACGGCCGTCCCATCGCGAGTGAACTCAAGCGAACTTACAGCGCGCACATCGCAAGCAAGCATCTTGACGTCGGGTTTGGGGCCAGCGTCTACGGGGACGAACGCAATTTTCGTGTCACCTGAGTCTGTAGTATTTCCGCTTATGAAGAAGGCCAGCGCTTTGCCGTCAGGAGAAAGAGCGGGAGATCCGATCAGCACATTCGGAATCACGGTTCCTGGCACGATTTCAGGTGTTCCGCCGCCAGTCGATACTCGCTTAATTTGTTGCGCCGCAAAATCGAAGTAATACACCCACTTTCCGTCTGGCGAACACACGGGCGAAGTATCGCGTTTCCCGTTCGTTAGTTGCTTCAGGTTTGAGCCATCGGCATCCGAACGCCAAATATTGAGACTGTTGCCACCGTGTGCACCCCACGTAACAATATATTGCTTTCCGGGGCATTTTCCATTCCAAATCGCGGCGTTCGGATCGCCAAAGAGCGTCGTCCTGTTATTACCGTTCATAGACACGCGGATAAGGCTTGTCATTTCGCTGATATAAAGGTCTTCACCGTTGGCCCAAGCAAAGCTAAACGGGTTATTGATTTGTGGAAGTGATGGGTTGGGCGGAGTTCCTGTGAAACCCTTGGCCGGCAGAATATACAAAGTCTGTGTGAATTTTTGTTGTACGGCGGCCAGTGTTTTTCCGTCAGAGGACAGCGTAAGCGCCTGGTAGTTATTTGTGTCTTTGGTCGTGGGGTGAAATTGGCCATCAGTTGTAGAGACTAAGCCAACTTGAGTTCGCATCGACCCTTTGGCCCAGTAGCTGATTATTAAACTGTTCGCATCTGGCATCCACACTGCATCGTTTATCCCCCAATCCTTGAATTTGGAAAGCACGCGAGACTTGAACGATATAGCGTCTAATAGTCGCACCGAGAAGAACACCTCCCCATTGTCGTAAATCACTTCCGCGATCTGCCTGCCATCTGGGGACCAAGAAACCACCCAAGGCGCTTCAGATACCGGCCCATTTACGACCACTCTCTCGCCCGAACCGTCAGCGCCGGATATGAGCAGTTGGAATTTCCCCACGTCTGGATCGTTATTGCGCACGTACGCGAGGTGTTTGCCATCCGGCGAAAACGTAACGCCGGTATCGACGTCGTGCGCGACTACCTGCGGAGTTCCCCCTAACACCGGGGCTCGATACAAATTGAAAAGACTATTGTCCTTGTCGACCGCTTTGCGGAAATAGATGTAATTGCCATCTGGCGAAAATGCGAGGTTCCGAATGGAAGCATCTGCCGGAGGAATCACTTCAGTATCGCTGTTCGTCGCGACATGGCGGAGCCGTAGGCTCTGCTTTCCACCTTCAGTTACTACCCTCAGCAAATATTTCCCATCTGGCGAAATGGCTGCGAGTAGCGAATTGCCACCGTTCGTGACTTGCGAAATAGTGAAGTTTTCAAATGGCAGCGTGCGATGGCGATTCAGAAGAGAATAAACACCGTAGCTGGCCGCTGCTATGAGCACGAGCGCAAGCGTGATAGCTGAGGCCGATCCCAATTTGTGCTGTCTGACGACTTCGATCACTGAAGAGGAGGTAGCCGACAAATGCTGGCTGGCGCCATCGACAGTCCGCTGCGTCGTAGTTGGGACATTTGGCGCAGGAGAAGACCCGATTGCCACTTCGGAAGGGATATGACTCGCGGATCGACCGGAATCGGTGTCACGCTTCAGCCGCTGCAGGTCCGCACGTATGTCAGCGGAATGTTGATAACGCAGATTTCGATCTTTCTCGAGGGCTTTGCTGATTATCTCTTCTAACTTTGTTGGAATATCGGGATTCAGTCGCACGGGAGAGACCAGCGTACGATTAAGAATTGCCTCGAAAATTACGCCGCTGCTTTCGCCTCGAAACGGTAACGTCCCGGTCGACATCTCATAAAGCACAACGCCAAACGAGAATAGATCGGTACGGAGGTCCAGTTCCTTGCCGCGAACCTGCTCTGGCGACATGTAAGCAACCGTCCCGAGCGTGGATCCGGGGCTCGTCAGATGGCTATCGTCTGATAGGAATGTGTCCACTGTTTGTGTTTTGCCAGAAGGACTTTTCTTCTCCGATGTTAATTTCGCCAAACCGAAATCGAGAATCTTCGCGTGGGTACGTTCGGTGACAAAGATGTTGGCGGGCTTGATGTCCCGATGGACGATGCCTTTTGCGTGAGCTGCATCGAGAGCATCGGCGATCTCGATGCCCAGGTTTATGATCGATTCAAGTTCCATGGGCCGCCGGTCGATACGATGCTTCAACGTCGAACCGTCAAGATACTCCATGGCGATGAATGCTTTTCCGTCCTGCTCGCCGATGTCGTAGATGGTGCAAATGTTTGGATGGTTTAGGGCGGAAGCCGCTTGCGCCTCGCGTTGAAATCGAGCTAACGTTTGGGGATCTCTCGAGACGTTCTCAGGTAGGAATTTCAGCGCTACGAAACGGCGGAGTCTAGTGTCTTCCGCTTTGAAGACTATTCCCATTCCACCACCGCCAAGTCTTTCAATGATGAGGTAGTGGGAAAAGGTCTGGCCGATGAGTGACGCAGTGTCCGTCATGAAGCGGACATATTAGGTCGCCCGTTTTGGCAAGTCAATGAAGGTAAACATGCGCCCTTTCGAAGCAAAAAAGTTCACGGACCCTAACCTTGCATCGATGACGAAGGTGTCGGCCGCAAAATTGAACAGATCGTCACTTCGATGCCAGGCGGGCAAATAATCTGCTCGCTCTTTTTGTTGGTGGTATTCATTACCAGGACTCAGGTACCGTCGGCGTGAGGAAAGAAACTTTATTCGATTGAGATTTCGACGGGTTTTGCGGTAACAGTATCTTGAAGAACGAGTCCTTTGGTTTTCGCGAGCATGGCGACGCGCGGCGTGGCAGGGTCCAGCGGACGATATTCGGCCGTGACCAGATATCTTCCGGGCACCTTCGGCACGCACTGAAGTGAGTGCCGGTATTTTTTGAGCTGTTTGGGTTTCAGAAACATGAAACGCTGATCCAAGATTTGGTCAGCGTCTGGATCGGCGACTCGATCCAGAGAGCTTCCAAAGCCGCAGGTCAGCACCGATTTGTTGTCAAAATTGGTCAAATCTAAGAAAAGGCCGAGCAGGCCCGCCTCGCCCGCCCCGTTTGAGAGATAAACGCCCTGCTTGCCGGCTTGCAGAACCGCGGTGACATAAATGATGTCACCTACCTTGAATTTCAACTTCGCCGGATGAATTTTGAGGCTCAAGAGCGATTCAGCAGGCACTCGTGCTCGTACCGACTCCTGGTCAGCATTACTAAATAGACTTCCGAAAACTAGAATAAGTGTCAAAGCCCAGTGCATAGTTGCCTCAAATCACTGCTGAGTGTACCGAAAGCGCGAGATTAAGAGGAAGTTTGTCGAACGGAAATCACTAATTCGATCAGTTTTTCAGGCTCTGTCAACGCAAAGTAGAAATGTCCGCTTTTTCGCAATATAGAAATGTCCGGTTCCACGATTTCCTCCAGGGGTGCTCGGCAGGCACATGGTATTTGGGTTTGATTTTGTTTTTGGGTCTTGGTCGTTCCGCGAGTCCTGGAGGCCGTAGGCCGCAAGGACTTACCGCGCGCGGCGCGGCTGCTGGGCAATGGCGCAGGCGCAGATACCGACCGCGGAAGCGTAGCCAGTGCGAACCATCCAGTCGTCGCTCGACTTCCACCTGTGCACCACGAAGACCCGCGCAGACTTCTTCACGTGGCACACCCCAGCGGTGGCCATCCCAGCTGACGGTGTGATCGTCGGCCACCGTGCGTCCCACGCGTATGCTGAGGATTTCTTCCAGCCGCTGTTGTGGATCCAACCGTCGATGCGCATTGCGCGGGTTGCGAGGTGTCACGCTGAAGCGCCCTTCCCACTGCGGAATAAAACGCGTCTCCAAAAAGTGATTCGCGGCTGCTATGTTGTCGATCCCCGCCAGGCGCATTTCTTTTACCAGGCGGTCCTGCAGCGTTGCGAACAGTCGCTCGATGCGGCCTTTGGCCTGCGGACTGTGAGCTGCGATCCATTCGATCCCTAGCTCGTGGAGCGCTCGTCCGAAATGCGAGCGGGCTTTTTCTCCCCGCAACTGTTCCCGCAACAGCATGGCCTCAGACCTGCGAAAGATGCTGTTCTTATCGGTGTAATGCGCTAGAGGGCGTCCGTAACGCCGCAACCATTCCCCGAAAGTCCGCAAGTTCTCTTCCGTGGTGTCGTGCTCGGTGAAACGGGCATAGAAACGGCTGGTGGCATCATCGATCACCGCAATCAACTGACAAGCCGGCCCGCGCTCCTCCAACCAGCGAAAGGGGGAGCTATCTTGCATCACCAGTTCTCCGAAACAGGCCCGCCGCTCGCGCCAAACATGGATGGTCTTTAGGCGTTGCGCGCGGGGGCACCACAAGCTGGCCTTCACCATCCACTTGCGCAGCGTCTCGCGGCTCACTAGCAGACCCTCCTGGGCCAAGTGCTCGGCGGCCAGTGTGGGTCCGAAGTCCGCGTAGCGTTCACGCACCCGGGTCAAAATCTTTCGCGCCCAGCCAGCGGCTAATCTGCGGTTCGATGGCCGTCCGCGTAATCCGTGAATCAGCGCTCGGTCGCCGCGTTTCCCCAGATCAACCAGCAATCGACGGATGTGCCGATCGCTGATCTTCAGTCGGCTGGCAGCTTCCCTCTGGGTGATCTGCTTCTGCCTTATCTCGTGCAGCACACGTAGCCGGTCCCGTTCTCGTTGGCTCAAGGCGATTCGCTCCGTTTCCATAGCGCCCCCGGCCACCTATGAAAGCGGACATTTCTACTTTGCTCAAACCGGACATTCTCATTTTGCAGCGACATCAGTTTTTCAGGCTCTGGACATCACCTTGGGCGAGGGTGTATGAACATTTACAGTTCGAATCAATACTCAAAGATTCTTTCTCCCATTTTCGAGAACGGTGAGGTGCTCAATGGATATTGATCAGGAAAAAGTGGAGCAGACGGTTTTGGCGCTCCTTTATTTGACTTCCTTCAAGGATGAATTCGGATTGAGAAGCCGGAAGGGGTACGACTGGCAAGTGATGAATTTCTTGCATGAAAAGGGCTACATCTCGAATCCGGCAACAAAAGCCAAGTCAGTCGCGTTTAGCGAGGAGGGGGCAAGAAAATCGAAGGAACTGTTCGAGAATCTGTTTTCCGTGAAATAAGGCCCCTTCTTACATGGGTTCAGCGCAAAAACATGACGCAAATGGTTTGGGCAAAGCTAGAAATGCTTCTCTGTGCTGTTCTCTAGGTAAGTCCTGTCTCGCGACCAAGAACGACCAGCGCGGACGAAGTGTGCTAATGAATCCTTGTTTCGAGTCTTTTGACACTTCCTCAGTCCTTGGGGCAAGCCGCGCCCGTTCTAGTTTCCGTCAGATGGATTTCGGACACCGACAGATCGAGGCTGCCGGAAGTTTCCAAATGGGCGATGGTCGGGGTCTTCCTTAGGTCCTGAGCGGAAAAGCATGACAGCGGCACGGCCAAGGTCGCATAGCTGCCGATGGGATGGCCTTTCAGTTCAGCCGTCACCGGCACCGAAGCGGACCCGACGCCCAGCCGCACCTCAGCTGTGGGAGCCGTATTGATTCGCACGGTCAGACTGAGCATCATTGCACCGTTGGCCTCACGACCGATATCGGTGGGTTTGTCCGCGCCCATTTCCAGCCAGGCTTTCGATTTACCATTCCACACCGCATGCAACGCGCCGTCAGGCTGCGATTCCAGCATCAGTCCCGCCGAACCGGTCAGCGTGGTGCGCGTGCCGACATAATCCATGTGCGGCGTTTGATTATCACCAATGGAGAGCTTGTAACCATTCCACGCCATACCCTTGGCGTAGTAAACATTCTTCTCGCCGTATTTGGTTGTCTCGGCCACTTCTGGCAAGACGCGCGGCTGCTCCGGTGCGGCGTAACTCAGCCCGAAACCGTAGGCGAACTGCGGATCATAAGTCGCATCGCCAACATTCAACGGCGTCTGATCGGGGCGCTTGGGCCATGAAAAACTGAGCTTGGCGGTAAAGTCGTTCTTACCGGTCAGCACGTCGGCAACGCCCTCGCCTTCCGAACCCGGGAGCCACGCTTCGACAAAGGCGTCGGCGGCATTGATCTGCGGATTAACGTACAATGGCCGGCCCGACAGCATGACGGCGACGACCGGAATGCCCTGCGCTTTCAACTTTTTCATTATTTCCAGCGATTCGGCATTATCGTGATGCAGCGCGACGTCGCTCTGGTCGCCCATGAATTCGGCATAAGGAGTTTCGCCGAAAACGACAATAGCGACGTCGACTTTTTGCGGAGCTGTGCCGTCGGGGCTGAGGAGCGCCTGTCCTCCCGCTGCGTCGATTTCGGCCTTCAGACCTTGATAGATGGAGGTGGCGCCGGGAAAGTCATTCGGACCGTTATCAGCGCCCTGCCAGGAAAGCGTCCAGCCGCCGGCCTGCATGGCGATATTGTCGGCGCCATCGCCCGCGATCAGGACGGTGGCGTTAGGCTTGATCGGCAGGACGCCGTTATTCTTGAGCAGCACCAACGATTCGCGAACGGCCTGGCGTGCGACGGCGCGATGAGCGAGCGTGCCAATGGACTGGTAAGTATCGGGACGCGTGTTCGGCGCGGGCTCGTCGAACACGCCCATGCGCATCTTGACGCGCAGGATTCGCCGCACGGCGTCATCGAGACGCGCCATTGGAATGGTGCGGTCATTCACTTCGCGGACCAGATTGCCGTAGAGCGCCTTCCAGTCCTGAGGCGCGTTGAAGATATCGAGGCCGGCGTTGAACGCCTGGGCACAATCAGCGTTGGTGCAGCCGGGGATCTGGCCGTGGGCGTTCCAATCACCCATGATGAAACCATCGAAACCCATCTGACCCTTAAGCACGTCGGTGAGTAGCGCCTTGTTGGCGTGCATCCTGATCCCGTGCCACGAGTTGAAAGACGCCATAATTGATTGCGTGCCGGCGTCAATGGCTTGGACATAGCCGGCCGCGTGCAGGCGGATCAGGTCGGCTTCAGAGGCGAGAGAATCGCCTTGATCGCGGCCGCCGTCGGTCGAGCCGTCGCCGAGAAAGTGCTTCGCGGTCGAGATGACATGATCCTTGTCGAGGAAGGCCGCTCCCGACCCTTCCAGCCCCGTCACCATGGCGGCCGCATATTGGGCCACGATCTTCGGATCTTCCGAATAGCTTTCGTAAGTGCGGCCCCAACGATCATCGCGGGCCACCGCGATGGTCGGCGAGAACGACCAGTCCATACCGGTCGAGCGTACTTCGGCGGCGGTGACCTCGCCGATGCGGCGGAGCAAGTCCGGGTCGTGTGCCGCGCCCAGGCCGATATTGTGCGGGAAAAGAGTAGCGCCATAGACATTGTTGTGACCATGGACAGCGTCCGAGGCCCAGATCAGCGGAATGATGACGCGGTTTCTCGCCGGATCAACCGAGGCGTCGTAATAAGGCTCGATTAAGTTGACCCAGTCCTGAACGCTCGAATGTTTGTTACCGCCGGGCACCGCACCGCCGCCGTTTTCAATCGAGCCGATATGATATTGCGCTACTTCGGCAGGACTGATTGACTTCCATTCGGGCTGGACGACTTGACCAACCTTTTCCTCGACCGACATCCGTTTGAGCAGGTCATCGATGCGCTTTTCGATTTTCGCGTCGAGGCCAATCGGCGACTTGCCTTCCGGCCATAGTTTGGGATGAACAACAGGAGGTTGATCATCGGATCTTGTTGCACCAGAGAGTCCCCTGTTGTGCGCCTCGACCTGGACGCAAAAAGGGTTCATTGCCAAGCTAACGCCAACCAACAGCGCCTTCGACCATGCAAACATATTGTGGCGAGAAGGCTTGCGCTTCAGACTCATGGCATTACTCCCGTTTCGATTTCTATACCAATAGCATGGGGATCTCTGTAGACGTTCTCAGGCAGGAATTTCAGCGCTACGAAACGGCGGAGTCTAGTGTCTTCCGCTTTGAAGACTATCCCCATGCCACCGCCGCCAAGCTTTTCGATAATTAGGTAGTGGGAAAATGTCTGGCCAATTAGTGAGGCAGAGTCCGTCATGAAGCGGACATATTAGGTCGCCCGTTTTGGCAAGTCAATGAAGGTAAGCACAAGCGAGGAATAGGTCGGAAGAAAAAAGCACCCGTAGTCAGTTCCCGTCCGACAGACGTGGCGATTCGCCCGGCGTACTCGGAAACTTGAAATCCACATGGACGGTTACTGCGTTAATCACCTATCCGGTTCAGGCAGGGTGGAGGATTGCTCACAGCACTCCCTGCCTCAGGCTTGTTCGTCCGGAGTGGTTGCTAGACTAATGTTGTGTTCTTCTGGTGTATTACGATCACGCGATACTTGCTTGCAGCTTTGGCAGCATTGTTTTTATCAATGGTAATTTCTTTTTTTACCATCCAGCTCTTTATACCGTCTGACGAGAACGCTGTAGTTGGAGGACTTTTCTGGTTATACGCACTTTTGGCTGAGGGGACTCTGCTTGTTCCTCTGAGCCTTGCCGTCACTGCTGA
>Ga0185299_10007337_pt1 | contig 11347 bp, 5 predicted proteins | sample PaiPotPPA55metaG_FD_128002 | JGI IMG/M metagenome (GOLD analysis project Ga0185299, IMG submission 128002) | Iron sulfur acid spring bacterial and archeal communities from Banff, Canada, to study Microbial Dark Matter (Phase II) - Paint Pots PPA... ...
ATGGACCTGCAGCGGCTGCGGGAAGCGGTCCATGAGCTTCGGCAGTTCGATCCGGCGGTCGTCGAGGCCGCTGACGACTTCGCTGAGCCTTTCCTGAGACGTCACGGCGATCCAGTATTTGCCGCGCCAGGTTTTGGCAGCGGTCTCGAGTGCTTTGGATTCGAATCCGCGCGAGGGATCGCCGGGTACGGTGTAAGTGCGCCAGACGAGCTTGCCTGTTTCCGCGTCGTAGGCGGAAACGTAGCCGCGCACGCCAAACTCCGCGCCGGCGTTGCCGATGATGACCATTCCTTTGGCGATGCGGGGAGCTCCGGTAATCGCGTAGGGTTGCGATTGATCCACGGTGACAACGTCCCAGACGGGAGAGCCTGATTTCGCGTCGAGAGCGATGAGGCGGCCGTCGATCGTGCCGACGTAGACTTTGCCTTGATAGAGGGCGACGCCGCGATTGACGACGTCGCAACAGATGACGCGTGCGCGGCTGCGAGGAACTTTCGGATCGAAGGACCAGAGGACTTGGCCGGTCTTGGCATCGAGCGCATAGACGACGCTCCACTCAACGGTGGTGTAGATGAGGCCGTTGACGACGAGAGGGGTGGCTTCAAGGCCGCGATTGGTGCCGAATTCATGGCTCCAGACCAAGCCGAGCTGCTGGACGTTGTGCTCGTTGATCTGCTTCAACGGACTGAAACGCTGCTCATCGTTGGTCCTGCCGTACATGCTCCAGTCGGACGAATCAGCAATGGACTTCGAAGAATTCGATGACTTGCAGGCAGCGAGCGTGAGAAGAACGGAGGCTGTGAAGGGGAGCAAAGCTCTACGGAGCATGATCACCGCCGAATCCGAAATTTTTGCTTTATTTTCCGATTATCGGGATGTGACCGTACCCCCCGGCATGAAAAATCTTGCTGATTAGACTTCAACATCGAAGAGTGTGTCAAGCCATTACGGCGCTTATCACAACACAATAACGGGCACGAAAATGAATTTTATCGCTGCTGGTTTCGCGATCAACGTCGCTAAGTGCTTAGGATCCGCCCAAGGGACATACAGTCGGCAACCCTTCCCTTGTCGGATTGTGGAAGAGTTGCTCGTCATTCGACCAGAATCGTTGGCAAATATTATGGAACTGCTATGCCAGTGCCCCGATTTCTGCAATCACGAGTGCGCATGCAGATTTCTGGGAATAAGTACTGTGGGACAAAGAGATGTCCGCATTCCTCTGGGATCCTCACTTCACCTAAGGAACGCGTTGTTTCAACTCTTCAAACCAATGGATAACCACTTGAAGTTCATTCGGGCCGGATTGCGACTCGCTCTCGCGGATAAGAATGAAACCACGGCCGTCCGGAGTGACCGCAATGTCGTGCCCGCTTGCGAAGTACGGACCCTCAAACAGTAAACGCGGCTGGCCCGCCTTGAAGTCGGGCTTGGTTTCGATGGGGACGGACATCACTCGAGTACGCTGCGCCAGGGCACGATGTCCTAGTTCCTCCAAGTTCGCCCCGGTGCGGTAGTAAAGCTCGCGGCCGTCTGGCGACCACAGAGGGTGCATGCCTCCGTCCGTGGAAATTCGCTCGCGTGGCGCGAGGCTGGGAAACGGCGCGACGTACACTTCTGACCTTCCCGTCTCGTCGCCGTTGAAGGCAATCCACTGGCCGTCAGGCGAGAGGATGGCCCACTCCACGTTGTATTGTTGCGGAAATAACAGGCGTGGATGGTCCCGGTCATCCAGCGAAAGTATTCCAACGTTTTGGCCTGCGCTCACACCTTCCGAATACAGAAGCGCACGGCCGTCCCGCGAGAAGAACCATGCGTCCACCGAATTATCGCTGGCCAACAGGGTTTCCTCCGGCCCGCCATCAATGGGTTTCCACAACACGCGGTATTTGCGGTTCCTATAGCCGCCGTAAGCAATGTGCTTTCCGTCGGGGGTCCACGTCGGATCCCGGTTTTCGACGCCAGAAGTGAATCGGGTCTCGGTATCGCGAGCGATGTCGTGCACCCAGGTATCGGTCACCGGCCCTTCTATGGTGGTGGCGATGAAGCGACCGTCCGGTGAGATCGTAAAGTCCTCGTAAGGCCGCTTGGTCGCAGTGAGCGAGCGGGTATTCCCGGCCTTGTCCACGAACACCAGTTCGTGCTCTCCATAACTGACCCCGCCCGGGATGTAAATGAGTGAGCCGTTATTAGAAATGGCATACTGGCCCGCGCCAATGCGGGGATTCTCTAGGATATTCTCTGCCACTGGCACCGCGGCTCCTTTGATCTCCAGCCGGACCGGATCAAAAGGAACGGCCAGTAGCACTCCGGCTCGCAGAAAGACCAAATGCCCGGTAGAAACGTAGTGTGGATTCGTGCCTGATTTGATCAGAATCTTGCGTTCGCCGTTCGCGAGAGACACCGCCGCGATGTCGGCATCGTCAAAGGAAGGTTGCTCCGCGTTCCGGACGGCGAAGATCAACGCTTTGCCGCCCGGCAGCATTTCTGGGAAGCGATGGTCGGTCTCCTGGGTTTTCGCGTCGAGCGTGGTTATCCTCTGCGGTTCGCCGCCGGCTGCCGGGACTTTGAACAACCCGGATTCACTTCCGAAATAAATAATGTTATCGGGCGCCCAACAGGCACTGGAGGTTTGTGCCTTCGCAATAATCACCGTCGGTCCGCCGGCAAGCGGCACCTTCTTCAACTTGCCGCCGGAGGAGATGCCCAGCCACTGCCCGTCTGGCGAAAAGAACGGAGTCTCAGCTCCTTCCGTGCCAGGGAGCGACCGCGCATTCAAGTCGCCTACCGCGCGCACATAAATCTGGGACACGCCGCCATGGTGCCCAATATAGGCGATCTGCGAACCATCCGGCGTCACCGCGACGCTGGGATACCACCACCACGAACCACCAAGAGCGTCACCCGCAGGAAGATTGATGCTGAATCGCATCACTCGCTCTGGCGGGATAGAGCGCCTGCCATGCATCCACGCCGCTACTCCAACCGCTAAAAGCAGGAGCATTGCGGCACTGGAGAGTGCCGCCACACGGCCCCGGTTTCGGCCGGCTTCCACCGGCTTCATCGCCATCGCCGTGGAACTGGCGTCCGTCATCCAACTCAATTGCGTCGCCAGGTCGCTTGCATTCTGCCAGCGCTGGTCGGGCTGTTTGGCAAGACATTTTCGGATAGTCCGCTCGAGTATCGGCGGCGTCAGCGGCTTCAATGCGCTGATCGCTTCCGGCTCTTTTTCCAATATCGCGCTGGCCACGCTTAGCTGGCTCTTGCCTTCAAACGCTCGCTTGCCCGTCACCATCTCGTACAGCACCGCGCCAAAAGCAAAAATATCCGAACGTGAATCCGCCTCTTTGCCCTCGATCTGCTCCGGAGACATGTACTGGATCGTCCCCACGATACTGCCCGCCGTGGTCAGTGGGCTCAAGGGACTAGGCCCGCTCATCGTCCGCGCCGCCGACAAAAGCGGCGCTGACCCCGCACCCGAAGGACCCACCAAGGCTGGTTTCGCCAAACCGAAATCCATCAGCTTAGCGCCTGCCTTGGTCAGCATAATGTTGCCTGGCTTCAGATCTCGGTGCACGATGCCGGCGCGATGCGCCGTCTCCAATGCCTCCGCGACTTCGATTCCCATCTTCAGCAAATCATTGAGGGGCACTGCGCCTTTTCGCAGCCGCTCAGCCAGTGTCTGGCCATCCAAGAACTCCATCACCAGGTAATCGGTTCCGTCCTGCGAGCCGACGTCATAGAGATGACAAATGTTCGGATGGTTCAGCGACGAAATTGCCCTGGCCTCGCGCTCCATGCGCTGCTTGAGTTCCGGCGAAGACGAAAGATGAGAAGCAAGAATTTTGATCGCCACGGTGCGATCCAGGCGGGTATCGCGTGCCCGATAGACCTCGCCCATGCCTCCGGCACCTAGCGGAGATTGAATTTCATAAGGGCCTAGTTTTGTGCCAGAGGTAAGAGACATGGGTGCGCGTAATTATAGCCTGTGCAGAAACGTTGCACGCAGCGCTGGAAAGTTATGGGTACGCCCTGAGGGAAGAACTAAACGGAAAGAGAGCAGCAGAATTCTTGAAAGCCCATGGCGTAATTCCGACATGTGGCTGCAACGCGTGCGCACGTGGGAAAAGATTGAATGCCCAGCAAGAAAAAGCCGCTCAATCTCAGACCTTGGTATCACAGCCTTAAACTCACCGATACACCTCGGGCTAACTTCTAGTAATACCAATACACACTCAATTAAGGGCAATAGGGAAAATGAGGGGGAGAATTTATCGTATTAAAATTTATCGTATTAAGTTGATGCTGATAGTAGTTTGTCACGACCCTGTAAAGAATATATAGCATAAGGGCACCGAAGATGATCTGAGAAAGAAGTGGCGGTAAAAACACCATAATTAAAATGACTACCGCCATAAGGACAAGGGCTTGCCCCGTCGGAATATTTGGCATTGCGAAAATCGGCACTTCGCACCTCGGCAGGATTGCACTCCGCTTTTCGCACGAAGCATTGACGCCTCTGCGCTCCGCTTCTTCCATCTGCGAGTGATCTGCCCGAAATCGGTAAAGAAGCGCATCGTGGGAGATTCAATGGAAAAACAGCCTTGCCGTTCTTGCTTTTCCACTTACGGTTTCTTTAAAACGATAATAAGAAATTAATCCTCCAATCGAACGCTAGTTGAAAATATCCGTCGCCCATCCGATCCAACGGTAGCCCGGCTGCCGCCACTGTAACCCCACCACAAATTTCCAGCAGCGCCGCCTGCTAAGTTCTGGGTCGATTAATGGGCGTTCCAGAGGACGATTTAAATGGTTGCGATAGGAATTTGTAGTCAGGGACAGGCAACGAGCTCGCTTTGCAAAAACTCAAAAACTGGCGCGTCCTGTGAGCGGAATGGAATAAAAAACCTTGATTCGTTTCAGAATCGGTATATAGTCGCGGTTCGTATTGAGCCTTTTCCAACCATCAGTCGTCGGCATTCTCTCGGGATTGCGGGCCCAAGTACTGTTTATCAACTTTAAGTTCAGCAACCCTCAGGAAGGATAGGTTTGATGATCATGAAAAAACTGCTGTCGGCGTTTGGAATCATGTTACTCGCCTCGGTGTCAGGTTTCGCCCAGGAAAAACCCGGCAACATTGCTTCCCTGGAATTTCAAACGATCAAGGGCGGCATGGTGAAACAATATGAGGACGGACGGAAGCAGAAAGCGGCATGGCACAAACAACAAAAGGATGCTCTGCCATTGATGGTATGGCAGACAGTCAGCGGCGATGACACGGGTACATATACTGTTGGCAGATTAGGGCAGCACTGGGCCGATTTCGACAAGCCGTCGGTCCCAGAGCAGGCCGACCTCGATGAATTCACCAAGGTCATGGGCCCGTATGTACAGTCGGTCGTCACTCGCTACTACGAATTTTTACCTAAAGACAGCAAACCGCCCGATTCGGCGACACCTTCAAAGTATTCGGAAATCATTACCTATCGTGTGCGTCCCGGCAAAAATCAAGATTTCCGAAGCGCCATGACTAGAACCACCGAGGCGATCGAGAAAACAAAATGGCCTGTGCATTATTTCTGGTACGCGCTAACAAACGGTGGTCACGCGGGCACTTATGTGTTGGTTATTCCGCATGCCAATTGGGCGGATTTCGAAGAAAAACCAGACATGAAACCTTTCGAACAGATGCTCAAGGACGCATTCGGACCGGCGGAAGCGGATTCCATCACGAAAAGGTTCGACTCTTCGATCGAAAGTGAAACCAGTGCAATTGTTCAGTTTCGGCCGGACTTAAGTTATCTCCCGAATCAGTAGTTTTCTCCAGCATTCGTCGTGGGGGGCCGCCGTCCAAATGCAGCCCGGGGTTCGCAATGCGAACCAACTTGCGCGGGCAAGAGGTCTCGCTTAACGGGCGCATTTCGAGCAGTGCGACGTTTCGAAGAATCTCCTTTTCGATAACAAGACCTTTGATGCCGTGTTTTCGAATGACGTTTTGTGCCATCTTCCAGGGCGGCCCGAGGTCTTGGGTGAGATCTTTCGCGTACTGAGGGCGGACGGATGCTGTTCAGTGACGCTCTGGTAGTCGGCGGAATGCTTTCCCACGAAGAAATCGCCACGCGCAGCTCAATCGGCTTTTACGTGTACAGCCCGCCTGGAGAGAATGAACGACTCATTGCGCGAGCAGGGTTTTGGCAGATCCGCGTAACTGACACAACCGACTGCGATAGCCCACGCAGCACGTTATAGAGGATTCGACGATTGCGGACGGTTGGTCGGCAATCCGGAAGTGCGCGCTGAGCAGCGCGTTGTTCAGGAGGGTTGAAGTCCCTCTGGCGCTCAAATGAGGGGCGCCATATCCAAGAAGCGGGGTTCGCAGCCTCGCTGGCCGGAGAAAGCGGAAGGTATGGAGAGGTTTAAACGGGCACGAAGGCGAAAGCTGGACACAGCCAAAACCGACCTGAAGCCACCGCTTGCTGTACTTCGGAGGGCAGGGTGTCCATCGCGAGGTGGAATCCGAAGGGCCTGCGGAGAAGTACCGGGCCGTAATCGATGGGGACAATCCTCAAGATGAACCGGTCGGCCAAAGGTGGGGCAAGGTCGAGTCTGCACTTCTAAGACGAAGGCGTTCTCATTCACCCACCGCACCAAGGTGTTTGCGGGCGGCACGGTACGGAAGAACAGTGCGTGACCTCAGGAGAACTGGCAGAGTCTCCGGGTGACACCGGAGTAAGCAGACCTATAAGCGCAAGCGAAGTGGCGAGCGATGCTTTGTCAGTAGTCGGACTGCCCAATAGTACCTGAAGCGTGATGAAAGTCACGTGACCGAGCGATCGGCGATCAAAGTGGGTCGGGGAAGGTGGCAGGCGAAGGCAGGAAGGAAGAGGCGGGCAGCCAGAAGAGTAAGGATGATGAAGGTGGATCAGTTCGCTTAGCGAAAAACCCGTACATCATCGTCCGAGGATACTGGAGGCCGGACTCAACCTTTCGGATGTAAGCAAGGCCCACTTGGTGGTTGCCTTTTCCTTACATCTTAGGTCACGTGTCTTCGTGAAAGCTGCATGCGGGAAAACCGCACGTGCAGTTTGGGCGGCGGACGGAGGCCAGCGCGCAAGCGCGCCTCCTCCGACCCGACAATCCAGCAAAGCCCTCGCGGCCCTCAACTTCCTGTTTGCCCGTGACTCGGGAGTGATTGCCAGGAACGTTCGCAAAGCCCCACATGTTTGTGCGAGGTTGTTACGAAGAAGAATTGCGCGTCATCAGCGCGAAAGATCATTCATGTCGGAGAGCGATCATGGGGTCGACGCGCATGGCGCGCCGCGCAGGGATGTAACACGCCGCGACAGCCACAACAATCAAGAGCATGGCGACGGCGGCAAAGGTCAATGGGTCGTACGGACTGACGCCGAAGAGTTGGCTCGCCATGAGACGCGTCAGTCCCAGCGCGGCGCCGACGCCGATCGCGACGCCGACAAGTGCCATCCTGGCCCCGTGCCCGATCACCAGCCGCAACACATCGCTGCTTTCCGCGCCCAAGGCCATACGCACTCCGATTTCGTGAGTGCGTTGGGTGACCAGATAGGAAATCACGCCGTAGATTCCGACGCACGCGAGCACTAACGCCAGCGCCGCGAACACGCTGAGAAGAACCATTGAGAGTCTCCGCGCGGCAAACGAACTGGAGACGACTTCGTCCATCGTTCTGACGTTGTAGATCACTTCGCGGGGATCGATTTCCTCAACCGCGCGGCGCACGGAGCCCATGACCGCGGTGGGATCGCCTTCCGTGCGCAGCACGACTGCCACAGAATCCGCCACCATCGGCATAAGCTTCTCGGGAAGTTGCATGAATGGATAGTCGAGCTGCGCCTCAATGGCCGATTTCGAGTCGGCGTCGAGCCCCCACTGCTTTACGTGGCCGACCACCCCCACGATCTCGGCGGTCACGTCGAAAGTCGCTAGGTGGATGTGCTTGCCAATAGGATTTTCCCCAGGGAAATAGCCGCGTGCGAAAACGTCGTCAATGTCGACTACTACCGACGAGTGCTCGTCGTCCTGTGGTGTGACGAAGCGGCCGCGCAAGAGGGTGATTCCCATCGCTTGCTGAAAGCCGCCTTCAACGAGATAAAACATCACTTGGGGCATTTCTTGAAGATTGCCGGGCTTTGGCCGACCCTCGATCCAGAAGGGCAGCGTGGAATTGTGGATCATCGGGCGAGAGCCGAGCGTGACGGAAATGGCCTGGACGCCGGGAAAGGTGCCCAGGGCATCGTCGAAGTGGCGCAGTCGGGCGCGTGTTTCGGAGGAGGTGGTTGCGCCGGTGGACGGCATGGACAACGCGAAGGTGATGGCGTGGCTGGGATTGAAGCCGGGATCGACGCGCCAAAGCGCGGCGAGGCTACGAACCATCAGGCCCGCGCCGACCAGCAGTACCAGGGCCATGGCAACTTCGCCGGCAACAAAAACTCCCTGGAGCCGGTGGCGAGTGTCGCCGCCTCGGCCGCTCTCCTTGAGTACCTCCTGCAAATTTACGCGAGAAGTCTTCAGCGCGGGAGCGAGGCCAAAAACAATTCCGGCAAACAGTGACAACGCCATCGTAAAAAGAAGAACGCGCGAATCGAGGGAGACTTCATTGGCGCGCGGCACGGCGCCCGGCAAAGTGCCGAGCACCGCTTTGGTGCCCCAAAAGGCGAGCAAGATTCCCAGCGCCCCGCCTAAGCCCGCGAGCAACATGCTTTCCGTCAGAAGCTGGCGAATAACGCGCGCGTGACTCGCGCCCATGGCCGCGCGGACAGCAAACTCGCGCGAGCGGCCCATTGCGCGCGCCAGCAGAAGATTGGCAACGTTCGCACAAGCAATCAGCAATAAGAAACCCACGGCCGCGAGAAGCACGATCAGAAATGGCTGGACATTCCCGACGATGTCTTCCTTCATGGAAAAGAGAGTGATGCCGACGGACTTATCGGCCTCCGGGAACACCTCAGCGAGATTTGCGGCAATGCCGTCCATGTCGGTTTTCGCCTGCGAGAGCTTCACCCCGGGTTTCAGGCGACCGACCGCATGCGCGCTCATGCCGATGCCGCGGTCGCGAAAAGATGGATCATTGTATAGACCGATCGGAGTGTAGACATCTCGGTCCTGACCGTAGAAGGTGAAACCTGGCGGAATCACCCCCACGACAATGTAGGAAGTCTATTGCCCGGTTTGTGCCGAAAACCAAACCGAGTGGGGTCGGGTGGTCCTAAATCAGTTTCGGTCACAAAAAATCCGAATAGTATTAAGGGAGCTGCTATGCGTACTTTTAAGTTTGCAGCGGCGATGCTCGTGTTCTTGGTGTGCACCACACTAGTGGATGCTCAAACCGGGACGTCTTCGATAAATGGCACGATCACTGACCGCCAGAAGCGACCTATAGGTGGCGCGACCGTTACGTTGAACAATAGTGGCACTAACGCCTCGCGCAGCGTGCAGTCTTCCGGAAACGGCACTTATATTTTCGATCTGATTATCCCGGGCGATTATCAGGTGGTAGTAGAGGCTCCGGGATTCAACAAAAACGTCACTGATAATGTGCAAGCTCTCATCGGCAAAACCACCGAGCTCAGCGTGCAGTTAGAGGTGGGCTCCGTCAGCGTAACTGTGGAGGTGCGCGCCAGTGATCAGGGCGCTCAAATCAACACGCAGGATGCTTCGCTCGGCAATGTGCTTGAGTCAAATCAAATTACGCAACCCACTGGAAGGCCACAACCTGATTGATTTGCTGAGTCTTCAGCCTGGTACCACGCGCGAAGGTTACGTAACGGGCGCCCGCGCGGACCAATCGAATGTGACTCTCGATGGGGTGGATATCAACAACGCGCAGACAGCAAACACGGCGCAGCCTACTGGAGGAGCCGGCCTGATTATCGGCGGTCTTGATACCGACCGCGGAAATATCACGACGGGCCCGGTGCTGCGCCTCAACTCCGAAGCGATCGAAGAATTTCGAGTTACCACCGCGAATGGTGGAGCGAATCAGGGCCGTTCCGCCGGCGCGCAAATCAATTTGGTTACCAAGTCGGGCACCAACAGTTTTCACGGGGCGGCTTTTGAAACCTATCGAGGCACACCCTTCGAGGCCAACGATTGGTTTAGCAATGCCTCCGGCGTGCCGCGCACACCGCTGGTTCGCAATTCATTTGGGGGCGGAATCGGCGGGCCCATCTGGAAAGATAAACTTTTCTTCTTTTATAGCTATGAAGGACGCCGCGATGCCACGGCGCAAGGGCTTACACAAGTTGTTCCGCTGGCGAGTTTGGGACAGGGAACTTTAAACTATTCGTATTGTCCCGACGCCGCTTGCGCCAATCCTCAGCAAGCATCTTTGAACCTGGCACAGGTCCAGCAGGTGTATTCAGATGCGGGCATCAATCCAGCCGCGTTGAGTGCGTTGGCTGATGCGGCCGCCAAATATCCCGCCAATGACACCACCCAAGGCGACAGCTTGAATACCGGAGGTTTTCGTTTTAACGCTCCCACCCCCATCTCACTAAATTCGCATATTGCGCGCCTGGATTACGCCTTGACCGGCACTCAGACACTCTTTGCGCGGGTAAACGTAATTCACGATCATCAGACGCTTGCGGAATATTTGCCGGGCGCCATTTCTCCACAGGTTTGGAATCATCCTCGCGGGCTGGCGGTTGGGCACACCTGGACACACGGGAACATAGTAAACAGCGCGCGTTATGGCTATACGCGTCAGGCTTTCACGCAAGGTGGCGATAGCACCGGTAACGATGTGGCGTTCCGGTTCGTGTTTCAACCCAATAATCAAACCCACACGTTGAGCCGCGTGACGCCGGTACACAACATTACCGACGACGTCTCCTGGACCCACGGACGCCACACTTTGCAATTCGGAGCGAACGTGCGGCTTATCTCCAACCATCGTACAAGCTTCGCGAACGCTTTTGATTCCCTGCTCACTAATCCCTCGTTCTATTCGGGGGCCGGCGAGAGCCTCTCGAGCGCGTTCCAGGCTTATCTCGATGCCAATGGCTTGCCCGGAGATGAGAATGCTGGACAATCGCTAAACTCCGTCGCTCAAATACAAAATGCCGCCACCGCGCTCATCGGGCGATTCTCGCAATACACCGCAAATTTCACCTTCAATAAAGATGGAAGTCTGTTAGCGCCCGGCGACCCTACCATCCGTAATTTTGCTACTCAAGCGTATGAAGAATACGTTCAAGATTCCTGGAAGATTCGTCCTCACCTTACCGTGACGTTGGGTCTTCGCTATAGCCTTGAGCGGCCCGTGTATGAAACGCAGGGTTTTGAAGTGCAACCCACCATTCCTCTCGGA
>Ga0185299_10007339_pt1 | contig 11344 bp, 10 predicted proteins | sample PaiPotPPA55metaG_FD_128002 | JGI IMG/M metagenome (GOLD analysis project Ga0185299, IMG submission 128002) | Iron sulfur acid spring bacterial and archeal communities from Banff, Canada, to study Microbial Dark Matter (Phase II) - Paint Pots PPA... ...
TACGGTCCGTTGAACGTTGCTGCAGCTTACTTGCAGTTGAACAACTCGGTGACGGGCGCGGGAGCCGCTGCGGCGCTTTCGAACAGCGGCGGCGCTGTCGCTGGCGACAACACGTTCGTAGCAGGCCTGCAGCGCACGTTCGGTGCTGGCTTGAACTACGCGTTCGGTCCGGCAACGGTTGGCTTCGTGTTCACGCAAACGAAGCTTGAAAACGCATCAGGTATCTCGGGCGGCGCAATCGGCACGACGAACGGCGTTGGAATTGGTAACTACGCTCGCTTCAACAACTATGAGCTGAATGGCCGTTACGCACTGACCCCGGCCCTGAGCCTGGCTGGTGTGTTCACGTACACGGACGCTCGCCTTGATGGCGTGAAGCCTAAGTTCGAACAAGTCGGCCTGCAAACGGCGTACTCGCTGTCGAAGCGTACGGACGTGTACCTGCAAGGTGAATACGTTCACGCGACCGACCTGGGCGGCACCGGCCTGGGCGCACCGATCACGGGCGTAGGGATGTCGTCGACCCCGAACCAAGTCTCGGCAACGGTTGGCATTCGTCACCGCTTCTAAGTCTTGCTCAAAGTTGTACCGATGTGAAAAAGGCGCCGCTTGCGGCGCCTTTTTTTCGTCCGGAGTTTCCTGACGTGATTGCCTCGGGTGAAGCGTCTCAGGTTTTGGGCGGATAACGCACATCGAGGATATCGATCTGCTGGACACCGGCAGGCGTATGCAGCGTGACCGTATCGCCAACTTTCGCCTTGAGCAAAGCGCGGGCGATAGGCGAAATCCAGCTTACGTGCCCGACGTCCAGATTCACTTCGTCCACGCCGACGACAGTCACCGTGTGCACTTCCCCGTCGTCACCCGCGTATTCCACCGTGGCGCCGAAAAACACCTGGTCGACGTTTTCCTGCCGGCTGCTGTCCACCACTTCCGCCAGATCAAGCCGCTTCGTCAAAAAGCGAATCCGCCGGTCGATTTCCCGCAACCGCCGCTTGCCGTAGATGTAGTCGCCGTTCTCCGAGCGATCGCCGTTGGACGCCGCCCAGGAAAGCAGTTTCACGACATCCGGCCGCTCGACATCGAGCAGATGCAGCAATTCGTCGCGCAGGCGCCGGTGCCCTGTGGGCGTGATGTAGTTCTTGGTGCCGGGAGGCACGCCCGGCGGCTGTTCGAGATCGAGATCGTCGTCGCTCTCGTCCGATTCCTTTACAAATGCTTTGTTCATGGTGCAAACCGCTCAAAATAACGTGATGAGGAGCGAGATAGCTCCTTTGCACGGTAACACGAAGGAGATCGCCATTACAGAAATCGAGGCGTAACCCTTCCTTTTTTGGGAGAGCTTGGCTATACTCTTGGTCTCGCGTGCGGCTGTAGCTCAGATGGATAGAGTACTTGGCTACGAACCAAGGGGTCGTGGGTTCGAATCCTGCCAGCCGCACCACTTCTTCAAAGCGTTTTAGTTTTTTGTTTCAAGCAAGCGTTTCCCGTATCAGCTTTTTGTATTACCCTGCTTCATGCGCGGCTGTAGCTCAGATGGATAGAGTACTTGGCTACGAACCAAGGGGTCGTGGGTTCGAATCCTGCCAGCCGCACCAGTTTTAGAAGGGCCTTCCTCGCGGAAGGCCCTTTTTGTTTGTGCACGGTGTTTGCGCACGACCCACGCGTTCGATGCTTCTCCTCGGCGGGCGGTTTACGCTCGCCGGGCTTCCGAGGGCACGGGCATGCGGAGCCCAAACCCGCCTATTGCCGCGCGGTTGACCCAATATCGCCGATACGTCCGTCCGGCATCGGTGCATCTTCAACCGATGCCGCCGCGCTCTGCTCCCCCAACGGTTCTGCCCGTTCCCCAAGCAGCATTTGCGAGCGATGCGGGAATTCGTCGTCGACGGTGTCTCCGAACGCATGCAGCAAAAACGCACGCAGCAACGCAATACGCAGCGACGGTCCGCGCCCTTCCACTTCTGCGCCGGCCTTGCCGAACGTCGCTCTGCACACGACTTCGCCGCGCCCGTGGTCGTTCATTTCCAGCCGGCACGCGCGCTCGAGCACGACCGACGCCGCTTCCCACGACGTCGACGGCAGGAATCGCCCGTCCCACGCCCGGCCACGATCATTCCCGCGGATGGCGAGGGTCTGGCCGCCATCGGTGAAATGGATTTCGCGGATGAAGTCATGCAGCCCGCGCGCGACCCAGTAGTCGAGCTCGGCGCCTTCCAGTTCTGATGTTTTCATAAGTGCCCCTGTGTACGCGGAGTGGTACAGGCACGCAGGTCGCGTTCCGGCGGTAACGATCCAGATTCAGACTCAGGCTCGTCTGCCGCCACGTGAGGGTCGAACGTTAAACGTCAAACGTTAATAATCGCCGCGTTCGCGATCGATCCGCATGCCGCCTTCGGTGTTGCGATGATGCGGCTCGTCGCTCGGCCGCTCACGCGCGATGCGCATCACGTCCGGGTTCGTGCGCACGCGCCGCATCACATTCGCCAGATGCACGCGGTCGCTGACCTGGATCACAAAGCGCAACACGGTGGATTCCTGCGTCACGTCCTCATCCATGGCGATGTGGACGATGTTTGCATCAGCGGACGTAATATCGGCCGCTACGCGGGCGAATACGCCCTTCGACGTGCTCACGAGCACCTTGATGGAGACGTCGAAGAGACGGCCCGGCTGCGGCGCCCAGGCCACGTCGATCCAGCGGCCCGGGTCGCGCTTGTGAATCCGCTGCGCGACGCGACATTCGGTGGTGTGGATCGCCATGCCCAGCCCAATGCCGATGTAACCCATGATGTCGTCGCCGGGAATCGGGCGGCAGCACGCGGACAGTTGCACCGACATACCTTCAGTACCGGTGATCACGACCGGCGGCGCAGTATTCGTGGTGAAACTCTCGCGCGGGGAATCGTCGTCGTCGCGTCCGGTCATCAGTACTTCGATACGCTTCGCCATCACGGCGGCCACGCGCCGGCCGAGGCCGATATCCGCGAAAATTTCCTGACGGCTCTTGTTGCCCGTCCATTGCGCCAGCCTTTCCCAGACTTCCGGCGTCACTTCCGACAACGCCAGGCCATAACCCTTGAGGCTCTGATCGACCAGCCGTTCGCCCAGTTGCACCGATTCGTTCAGCCGCATTGTCTTGAGATAGTGACGAATGGCCGAACGGGCCTTGCCCGTGCGCACAAAGCCGAGCCACGCGGGATTCGGCTTCGAATACGGCGCGGTAATCACTTCCACGATATCGCCGCTCTTCAACTCGGTCCGCAGCGGCAACAACTCGTTATTGATCTTCACCGCGACGCATTGATTGCCGAGGTCGCTGTGAATGGAATACGCAAAATCCAACGCCGTCGCGCCGCGCGGCAGCGGCATGATTTTCGACTTCGGCGTGAAGACGTAGACCGCATCGGGGAACAGATCGATCTTGACGTGTTCAAGGAATTCGCTCGAATCGCCGGCTTCGCTTTGAATGTCGAGCAGCGACTTCAACCATTGATGCGCACGCTTTTGCACGTCGTTCAGATCCGCGCCGCCATTCTTGTAGAGCCAATGCGCGGCCACGCCCGCTTCCGCGATTTCATGCATCTTGCGCGTGCGGATCTGGAATTCGATCGGCGCGCCGAACGGACCGACCAGCGTGGTGTGCAACGACTGATAGCCGTTCACCTTCGGAATCGCGATGTAATCTTTGAACTTGCCCGGCACCGGCTTGTAGAGCGCATGCAGCGCGCCGATGCAGGTATAGCACTCCAGCGCGCTGTCCACCACGACGCGAAAGCCATAGACGTCGAGCACTTGCGAGAACGACAACTGCTTGTCGCGCATCTTCTTGTAGATGCTGAAGATGGTTTTCTCGCGGCCGGTGACGTCGGCCTTAATTTTCGCGTCCGCGATCGTGCGCTGAACCGCTTCCAGGATCTTGCCCACCACTTCGCGCCGATTACCGCGTGCGGCTTTCACAGCGCGCTCGAGCGTGGCGTACCTGTGCGGATTGAAGTTCGCGAAGCTCAGGTCCTGCAGCTCGCGATACGTGTTGTTCAATCCGAGCCGATGCGCGATAGGCGCATAGATGTCGATGGTTTCGCGCGCCACGCGACGCCGCTTTTCCGGTGGCACCGCGCCGAGCGTGCGCATGTTGTGCAGCCGGTCGGCAAGCTTGACGAGAATCACGCGCACGTCGCGCGCCATGGCGAGCAACATCTTGCGGAAATTTTCCGCCTGCGCTTCCTCGCGATTGCGAAACTCCATCTTGTCCAGCTTCGACAAGCCATCGACGAGTTCCGCAACCTTCGGCCCGAAACGTTCCGCGATCTCGGTCTTCGTCACACCCTGATCTTCGATCACGTCATGCAGCAACGCGGCCATGATCGATTGATCGTCGAGTTTCCAGCTGGCGCAGATTTCCGCGACCGCTACCGGATGCGTGATGTACGGCTCGCCACTCTGGCGATATTGCCCGAGATGAGCTTCATCGCTGAAATGGAAAGCCTGCTTGACCTGCTTGATTTCTTCCGGCGAAAGATACGCGGCCAGCTCAGTGGTCAGTTTCGCAATGGAAACGACGTCGTGGCGGCGCGGCTTTTCCGGCGTGGCGGTTGGCCCGAACAGGTGGCGAAACGATTGTTCGAGGACCGCGTCGATGTACTTGCGCGCGGCCGTTGGCGAATCGGCGTCATGAGCGTTGTCATGATCGTGCGCGTGGTTTTCGCTGTGAGACTCAGTACCGAGGACGTCGTGATGCGGGTCCACAGAGACGGACGATGGAACAGGATTCATGGTCGCCTCCGTGGTTAGCTGACGCGGTTAGTGACAATGCGCGTAGACGTCCCGGCCGATAACGGAACTGAAATTCAGACCGGCACCTTCTTGAGCATCTCGACGCCGACGTGGCCGGCCGCGATTTCGCGCAGCGCAACAACAGTCGGTTTGTCGCGGCTTTCGATCTTCGGCGTATGGCCTTGAGCGAGCTGACGCGCGCGATACGTTGCTGCGAGCGCGAGCTCGAAGCGATTGGGGATCATTTTCAGACAGTCTTCGACGGTGATGCGGGCCATGGTTGATTCCTTCTCGATATGTTCTTCATTCTACCTTATGTGACCGGAAAGCCCCGTTCACTCGGCGTGCGGCGAGTGTATGCCTAACTCGACAAACAACTGCGTATGGCGAGCGTATTGCGAGCCGAAACGCAGCCGTGTGGCCGCGACGAGACACCGCAGTTCAGCGAGCGCGCGCTCGAAGTTCTCGTTGATCAGCACGTATTCCGCTTCCGGCGCATGCGCCATTTCGCTGCCTGCAGCCAGCAAACGGCGCACGATCACGTTCGGGGCATCCTGGCCGCGCTTCTTCAGACGATCTTCCAGCGCATCCAGCGACGGCGGAAGAATGAAGATTTCCACCGCGTTGCGAAAGCGTTTCTTGACCTGTTGCGCACCTTGCCAGTCGATTTCAAGCAGCACGTCATGGCCGCTTTTCATCTGCTCTTCAATCCATACGCGCGACGTAGCGTAGTAATTGCCGTGCACTTCCGCGCTTTCGAGGAACTCGCCGGCGGCGTGGCGCGCCATGAAGTCATCGACGGAAGCGAAATGGTATTGAACACCGTTTTGCTCGCCCGGACGCGGGTCGCGCGTCGTGTACGAGACGGACAGGCGGATCGCCGGGTCTTCTGCGAGGAGCGCGTTCACGAGCGTCGACTTGCCCGCACCCGACGGCGCCACGACCATGAACAGGTTGCCCGGATAAACCCCGGCGTAAGTGTTGCGTTGAGCGTCGTTCATAGAAGCGTTACTCCAGGTTTTGCACTTGCTCGCGCATCTGTTCGATGAGCAATTTGAGCGTCATCGACGAATCGGCGAGTTCTTTCGCAGCCGCCTTCGACCCGAGCGTGTTCGCTTCGCGATTCAGCTCCTGCATCATGAAGTCGAGCCGCTTGCCCACTTTCCCGCCCTTTTGCAGCACATGGCGCGTTTCCGCGAGATGCGCGGCGAGGCGCTGCAATTCTTCGGTGATGTCGATACGGATGCCGTACATGGTCACTTCCTGGCGAATCCGCTCCGCGATTTCCTCGCGCGAAATGCTGGTTTGCGTGCCTTCCGGCGATGCAATGCCAAGCGCGTCCTGCAAACGCTCCACGATTTTCTGCTGATGTTTCGTGATCAGTTCCGGCACGAGCGGCGTGACCCGCGCGACGATGGCTTCCATTTCCGTCACGTTTGCGATCAGCACAGCGGCGAGCGCAGCGCCTTCCCGGGCGCGGACATCGACGAGTTCGGTTATCGCCTGTTTGCCGCAAGCCAAAACGGCGTCCCGCAGTGTTTCCGCCGATACCCCGCTCTCCGACAAAATGCCCGGCCAGCGCAGAATTTCACCGGTGCGCATGCGTTCGGCATCGGGGAAAATATCCAGCACCGAGCGCTCGAGCGCGGCGAGTTGCGACAGTGCGCCGTGATTGAGCACGCCGGCAATGGTGGTCTGCTCCGCGCGATTCAGGTTGATGCGGATATCGACCTTGCCGCGCGACAGCTTGTTCATCAGCATTTCGCGCAATTGCGGCTCGCAGACGCGCACGTCTTCAGGCATCCGGAAATTCATGTCGAGGAAGCGCGAATTCACCGTGCGCAATTCCACCGATACTCCCACGCCCGAACCATTGGCGCCGGCGCCGTCAGACGCTACTTCGCGGGTTGCGCTGGCGTAGCCTGTCATGCTGTAGATCATTGTCGCGTCCGTAATTGAAGGCCATGGCGCTTTTTGCTGCTTGCGCGGCACGGCCAGTTCGCTTCGAAACGCCCGGCATGAAGCTGCGCGAAATGGCAGGCAATGTTGGCCGGGCGAGGAAGCTGGCATTATCCCATTTTTGCCGATCCGGCCCTTGGAATACGTTGCCGCTACGACGGCTGCGGGAGGCTGCCCCGGACGCTCACCCCGATTGCGGATAAAATTTGTGCTTTGGCGCGGCTTTTTCGCGTTCGCACCCGGCCCCCCTTTCATTGCATTTCCTTCACCTTGTACCCTCCATGACCGACTCCACGTTGCCCCCGTCTGCCCCGTTCACCCGCCCGAGCGGCCGTCGCGCGGACCAATTGCGCGACGTGCGCATCACGCGGCATTACACGAAGCATGCGGAAGGTTCGGTTCTCGTCGAATTCGGCGATACCAAGGTGATCTGCACCGCGAGCATTTCCGAGCGCGTGCCTGAATTTTTGCGCGGACGCGATCAGGGTTGGCTCACCGCCGAATACGGCATGCTGCCGCGCGCGACCAACACCCGCAACGACCGCGAAGCGGCGCGTGGCAAGCAAACCGGGCGCACGCAGGAAATCCAGCGTCTGATTGGGCGCGCGCTGCGTTCCGTGTTCGATCTGAACAAGCTCGGCGCACGCACGCTGCACATCGACTGCGACGTGATCCAGGCCGATGGCGGCACGCGCACGGCGAGCATCACGGGCGCGTTTGTCGCGGCTCACGACGCGGTCGCGAAGCTGCTTGCCGCCGGCAAGATCGCGGAATCGCCGATCAATCAATTCGTCGCTGCGATCTCGGTCGGCGTGTACAACGGCCAGCCGGTCCTCGATCTCGACTACGACGAAGACTCGCAGTGCGATACCGATATGAACGTGGTGATGACCGGCGTAGGCGGTTTCGTGGAGGTACAGGGAACGGCCGAAGGCGTGCCGTTCACGCGCGCCGAAATGAACGCGCTGATGGACCTGGCGCAAAGTGGAATCGAAACGTTGATCGCGAAGCAGAAGGTCGCGCTGGAGTTGCTCAGTGTCTGATCCCGCATTGAAACGCGTCGTACTCGCGTCGAATAATGCCGGCAAATTGCGCGAGTTTGCAGCGCTGCTGAGCGAAGCCGGCATGGAATTGATCACGCAGGGCGAGCTGGGCGTGTCCGAAGCCGAGGAACCGCATGTGACGTTTGTCGAGAATGCGCTGGCGAAGGCGCGCCATGCATCGGCGGCGACGGGAATGCCCGCGCTCGCCGACGACTCCGGTCTCTGCGTACATGCGCTGCGCGGCGCGCCGGGCGTGTATTCGGCGCGATATGCGCAATTGCTCGACGGTGGCGAGAAAAGCGATGCCGCGAATAATGCGCGGCTCGTGAAGGATCTCGCTAATGAATCAGATCGGCGTGCATATTTCTTCTCTGTGCTCGTGCTGGTGCGTCATGCAGCGGACCCCGAACCGCTGATCGCGGAAGGCCGCTGGCACGGCGAAGTCATCGATACCCCGCGCGGTGCGAACGGCTTTGGTTATGACGCGCATTTCCTGGTGCCATCGCTTGGAAAAACCGCCGCCGAACTCGATCCCGCGGTGAAAAACGCCAGCAGCCATCGGGCGATCGCACTTCGCCATCTGCTCGCGCGGCTGAAGGACGTCTCGTGACGAATAGCTCAAGCGGTCCTCAAACCATCAACGTGGTCAAGGCGTTCACGTCGCCGGGCAGTATCCGGCTGACGTCGCTGCCGCCGCTGTCGCTGTACGTGCACTTTCCGTGGTGCGTGCGCAAGTGCCCGTATTGCGATTTCAATTCGCACGAGTGGAAGGGCGAGACGTTCCCCGAAGACCGTTATCTCGATGCGTTGCGCGCCGATCTCGAGCGCGCGTTGCCGATGGTCTGGGGCCGTCAGGTGCATACGATTTTTATCGGCGGCGGGACGCCTAGTTTGTTGTCGGCGAAAGGACTGGATCGACTGCTTTCCGATGCGCGCGCTTTGCTGCCAATTGACGCCGACGCCGAGATCACACTCGAAGCCAATCCCGGTACGTTCGAAGCCGCGAAGTTTGCGCAGTTCCGGGCGAGCGGCGTGAATCGTCTATCGATCGGAATCCAAAGTTTCAACGAACGGCATCTGAAGGCGCTCGGCCGGATTCACGATGCGACGCAAGCGCGTCAGGCCGTAGAAATAGCGGCAAAGAACTTCGATAACTTCAACCTCGACCTGATGTTCGCGCTGCCGAAGCAGACGCTGGATGAATGCCAGGCGGATATCGAAACGGCGATCAGTTTCGCGCCGCCACATTTGTCGCTGTATCACCTGACGCTCGAACCGAACACGATGTTCGCGAAGTACCCGCCGCCCGTTCCCGACGACGATGCTTCCGCCGATATGCAGGACTGGATTCATGAGCGTACGGCTAGCGCGGGTTATGAGCGCTACGAGGTGTCGGCGTATGGGAAGCCGCACAGGAAGAGCCGGCACAACCTGAATTACTGGCGTTTCGGCGACTATCTCGGCATTGGCGCGGGCGCGCATACCAAGCTGTCGTTTCCGCAGAAAATTGTGCGGCAGGTGCGTTACAAGCATCCCGGAACCTACATGGACGAGGCGCTTGGCGGCGCGGCGGTGCAGGAAGAACACGAGGTGGGGCCACGCGATCTGCCATTCGAATTCATGCTGAACACGTTACGGCTCGTCGAAGGATTTCCGGTGCATTCGTTCAACGAACGAACCGGGCTTGCCATGTCGGCGATCGAACCAGGACTGGTTGAAGCGGAACGTCGCGGCTTGATTACGCGCGACATCGAACGCATCGCGCCAACGCAGCGCGGCCAGGATTTTCTCAACGATCTCCAAGCGCTGTTTCTCAAGGACTCTGCCTCAAAAACGATCAAGGACGACCGTTGATTGAGCACCTCCTCTCCTGCGTTGCCGCCCGATTCCGTGATGCGCTATCGGCCCTTCGCGCTGTTCTGGAACGCGTGGGGGACGTCATCGGTTGCGTTCCAGATGATGTCGCTGGCAATCAGTTGGCAGATCCAGGATGACGGCGGGACTATTCGGCGCGGCGCCGGCGGTACTGATTGGAGGCGCGGGAACGATCGTTGTTGCGCTACTTTGGATGCGATTGTTTCCGGGTTTGCGGGTAACCAGGTCGCTGGAAGGATGAGGCGATTTTCTTGGCTTAAACGCCAGGGAAAGTTGCGCTACAATACGCGCCTTGCCGGAAAGGTGTCGCGCGGTCGAGCGCACTTTTCTCGGAGTTGCTGTGTTTGAAACGTGGAAGCGTGGCCGAGCGGTTTAAGGCACTAGTCTTGAAAACTAGCGACGGGGTGACTCGTCCGTGAGTTCGAATCTCACCGCTTCCGCCAGAACAGCGTTTCAGGCAGCGTCATAAAATCCCGGAAAGCCAAGAGCAGCAAGGCCTTCCGGCGAATCTGAAGTCCATGGCTGTCCCGCAAAAACCTGTAAAATCGCCGATTTCTGAGGGTACTTTTGAGGGTACTTTTTGAGGCGATTCCGACCATGGCTGAGAGCCTTCTGCGTGATCTTCAATGCCGACGCGCAAAACCCCGTGCGACTTCCTACCGTCTGAGCGACGGAGGTAGCCTAGCGCTACTGATCAAACCCACGGGGCTTAAGTACTGGCAATTCCGATACAGGAAGCCCGATGGCCGTGAAGGCCTGATCCAGATCGGGCCGTATCCCCGCGTGACGCTTGAGGCGGCCAGGGCAGCGCGTAACCTTCATCGCGAAGTGGTATCGCGTGGCGACGATCCGGCCACGTTGCGCAAGCAGGACAAGGTGCGCCGCAAAGTTGAATCGGCCCGCGCGCTGACATTCCAACAATGCGCGTCAGCCTTCATCAAAGCTCGCGAGGCCGAGTGGGTGAATCCCAAGCACACGCAACAATGGAAAAACACGCTCGCTACTTACGCGCATCCGGTCATTGGCGCGTTACGCCCGCAGGAGGTCGATACAGATCTCGTGTTGCGCGTGCTGCAACCCATCTGGCTCACGAAGAATGAGACAGCTTCTCGACTGCGAGGTCGGATCGAAAGCGTGCTGGACTGGGCGAAGGTGAGCGGCCTTCGCAGCGGCGAGAATCCCGCGCGCTGGAGCGGCCATCTTGACCATCTGTTGCCGGCCCCGTCGAAAGTGCAAAAGGGCGGCCATCATGCAGCGCTCCCCTACGATGAGATTGGTGAATTCTTCAAGCTGCTCAGAGCAAGTCGCGGCACAGCCAGCCGTCTGCTCGAATTCACGATCCTCACGGCCACGCGTACAGGTGATTCGCTGCATGCTGTATGGCCTGAATTCGATCTGTCAGTGCCGCTATGGACCGTTCCAGCCGAGCGCACGAAGGCGAAGCGAGAACATCGCGTTCCGCTATGGTCTCACTACACCAACGTGCTCTCACAATCCGCTAGTCGTCGAATTCGAACACTGGGTCAGCCTCGCCCGTGATGTCGTGTCGGCGGGCAGCGTGTGGACTGCGATCAGCTACGTGATGCTGCCGCCGGGCTGGCGCGTGGACGGTTCCGGCCAAACAACCGAAGCGCTGCGTCAGCAGAATCTGGCCGCACGTCGCACGGTTCCAGTCAGTACGCAGGGACGGT
>Ga0185299_10007342_pt1 | contig 11342 bp, 9 predicted proteins | sample PaiPotPPA55metaG_FD_128002 | JGI IMG/M metagenome (GOLD analysis project Ga0185299, IMG submission 128002) | Iron sulfur acid spring bacterial and archeal communities from Banff, Canada, to study Microbial Dark Matter (Phase II) - Paint Pots PPA... ...
ATAAGCATTTTTAGCTACTCAGGGGCTGTCCCACGCGGGGCTTTTGCCAGTCATTTCGCCTTGACACCCCCATCCAAATCGCTCCAAAATGCATCCTATGCGGGCACGTCTTTTGGCCCCCCACTGAGACGTGCGGAAAGAGGGGGTTCGCGTGGAACGTCTGAAAGGCACCGTAAAGTGGTTCAATAACGCCAAAGGCTACGGATTCATCGGGCGCGCGGATGGTCCTGACGTTTTTGTACATTACAGCGCGATTACTTCCGAGGGCTACAAGAGCCTGCAGGAAGGCGATACCGTCGAGTTCGAGATCACCGACGGCCAAAAGGGACCGCAGGCGGCGAACGTCTCGAAGAGCGCCTGAAGCAGCTCATCCTGAACTCGCCGATGCAGCACGCCCGACCCTAAGACTTCCTGGCCGGATGGCGAGTTTGTTTCCGTGCAACGTCTCATCTCCGCTCTTCTCTTTCTGCACTGGCCCTGCGACTCAATCTTGTTTAATCTCTATTCCGTGGACAACAAATCCATCGCCAACATTCTGTACGAAACTGCGGACCTGCTGGAGATCGATGCCCAGGATTCCTTTCGCATTCGCTCCTACCGCAACGCCGCCCAAGCCATTGAAAATCTGACCGAGCAAATCAAAGACATCATCGGCGAACCCAAGAAGGTGCTCGCCATTCCCGGCATCGGCAAAGGAATGCTAGTGAACCTGCAGGAGCTGTTCAAAGACGGCAGCCTTAGCGTGCAAGCCGACCTGCTGAAGAAATATCACCCTTCGATGCTGCAGTTGCTGAAGATCCAGGGGCTGGGACCGAAGACGATTGCGCTGATCTGGAGCGCCTACCAGGTATGCGACGTCGATGGCCTGGAAAAACTGGCGCGCGAAGGCAAGATACGCGAACTGCCGCGCATGGGCGAGAAGCACGAACAAAAGTTGTTGAAGGCGATCGAAGACTACCGCAGAATCTCGGGACGGTTTCTCATCGATGCCGCCGAGGCCACGGCAAACAAACTCACGGAATATCTCGCGAAGTTCCCCGGCATTGATCGCATCACGCCTGCAGGATCTTTGCGCCGCGGCCGCGAAACCGTGGGCGATCTCGACATTCTGGTGACGGGCACCGCCTGCTGCAGCGATGTTGAACGCGCCAATGCCGTGCAATACGTCGCGAAATATCCGCCGCTGATGGACGTGATCGCGCGCGGCGACAATAAGATCAGCTTCCGCCTGCGCAGTGACATGCAGGTGGACGTTCGGCTGCTTCCTCCGGAGTCGTTCGGCGCGGCCGTGCAGTATTTCACGGGATCGAAGGCGCACAACGTTGCTCTGCGCCAGCGGGCCTTGAAAATGGGTTACACGCTCAACGAATACAGTCTGGCCGATCTCGGGACAGGGAAGCCCGTCGCTGGCAAGTCCGAAGAGGAAATCTACGCCAAGCTCAAGCTTGATTACATCCCTCCGGAACTGCGCGAAAATCTGGGCGAGATCGATGCCGCTGAGAAGCACACCTTGCCCGTTCTGATCACTTTGGACGACCTTCAGGGCGACGTGCACATGCACACCGTCGAGACCGACGGGAAGAACACGATCGAAGAAATGGCAGAAGCGGCGAAGGCACGCGGCTACAGATACATGGCGATTACCGACCACTCCAAGAATTTGGCGTTTGCAAACGGTCTTGATGACACGCGCGCCGTCGCGCATATTCAACGGATTCGCGAGGCGAACGACAGGATCGAGGGAATCACCATCTTTGCCGGAATCGAAGTGGACATCCTGGCCGACGGCGACCTCGATCTTTCCGACGATGTTCTTGCCCAGATGGATGTCGTGATCGCCAGCGTGCATTCGGTTTTCAATCAGGAAACACCGAAGATGACCGAGCGCCTGCTCAAGGCGATCGAGAATCCGAACACTTCCATCATCGGCCATCCCACGGGCCGCCTGCAGCTTCGCCGCGATGCTTACCGCTTCGACATGGACGCAGTCCTGACCGCCGCGGCGAAACACAAAGTCGCGATGGAACTGAACTCCTACCCCGACCGTCTTGATCTCAATGACGTACACCTGCGCCAGGCCAAGCAGCGCAGGGTGAAGATCGTCATCAACACCGATTCTCACCATACGTCGCATCTTGACAAGATTCGCTACGGCGTCCTGCAGGCGCGCCGCGCCTGGCTGACCCAGGACGATGTTTTGAATACTCTACCCGCGCAACGATTTGCCAAGGCGATGAAGCACGAGTGGAATTGAATCTGGGCTTCGGCTTTCGGGCTTCGGCAACCTAGGGAGTAGAATCGGAAAGCGCGAGAACTCATGCCTGATCAGATCCCCAATCCTGCACCCATTCCTCCCGCGACTTCGAGCGCGAACGCGAATCCCACGCTGCCTGCGCCGCAACCTGGGCCCACCATCAACATCGCCGCTGAATTCGGCACCGCCAAGCGCAACCTGCCTCCGGTTAAAGTTCTGCTGCTGGCTACGGCTGGTGTGCTCATTATTGCGGGCATCGCAGCATTTTTCCAGCGCGCCGCACCGCAAGGCGCAGGATCGCTTGACAACGTAACCGCGGCAGCGATCCCCGGCCAAAATGCCGCGTTGGTGGCCCTCACCTTCACCCTGCGCAACTCGGGTAGAAAGTCACTCTGGGTAAAGGGCATTCAAGGCAAGCTCGTAACATCCGCCGGAGAACTGAGCACCGACGCGGTCTCGGCGGTGGATTTCGATCGCTACTATCAGGCTTTTTCCGAGCTGAAGGAAAATGCGCAACCCGCTCTCGCTCCCGAAGACAAGCTGCAACCCGGCCAGGAAACCAAGCGCACGGTGATCGTCAGCTTTCCCGTGGCCTTGCCTGATTTCAAAGACCGTCGCTCGGTGAGCGTTGTCATTCAGCCTTACGACCAGCCGGTGCCGATTGTGCTGACCAAGTGATGCTGACCAAGTGATCGACTAATGAAATCAATTCAGAATCTTCTTAAATCGCTCATTCCTCTACTCGCATTTCTTCTCTTAACCGTCTCGGCCGAGACCGCGCCCTCCGCCGCGCACAAATACCTGGTATACGTCGGCACTTACACCAACGAAGGCAGCACCAGCAAGGGCATTTACGCCTATCGCTTTGACCCAGGTACCGCTGAAGTGACGTCCCTGGGCTTGGCCGCGGAAACCGCCAATCCATCGTTTCTTGCGGTACATCCCAGCCACCGCTTTCTCTACGCGGTCAACGAGGTCAAGAACTACGCGGGCCGAAGGAGCGGTGCCGTCAGCGCCTTTGCGATCGATCGCACGACCGGCAAACTAACTCTTCTCAATGAAGTGGCGTCCAAGGGTTCAGATCCCTGCTATATCACCGTCGACAAAACCGGAAAGTACGTTCTCGTGGCAAATTACACCGGCGGCAACGTTGCAGTATTCCCGGTGCTTGAGGATGGACGGTTGGGTGAGGCTTCGGCTTTTGTACAACACACCGGCCACGGCGCAAATCCGGAGCGCCAGGCGGGACCACACGCTCACTCCATCGACTTGTCTCCCGATAACCGCTCTGCCGTGGTGGATGATCTCGGCCTCGATGAAACGCTCATCTACCAGTTCGACAGCGCAAGGGGCGCACTTGCTCCCGATCCGACTGTCGCAAAGGCCGCTCCCGGAGCCGGCCCCAGGCACTTCGCCTTTCATCCCAACGGCAAGCTTGCTTATGTGATCGACGAGATGGCATCCACGGTTGCCGCTTTCAGGTACGACGCCGGCAGCAGGGCTTTGCGTCCGCTGCAAACGATTTCAACTCTTCCCGAAAATTTCAGCGGGCAGAACACGGCGGCGGAAATTCAGGTACATCCTTCCGGGAAATTTCTCTACGCTTCGAACCGCGGCCACGACAGCGTTGCCGTATTCGCCATCGACGCAAGCAAAGGAACGCTGACCGCCATCGACTACGTTTCCACCAAGGGACATAGTCCGCGCAACTTCGAGATCGCTCCCGGAGGATCGTGGCTGTTCAACGCTAACCAAAAGTCGGACAACCTTGTGATCTTTCGCGTCAATCCGCAAACCGGTCGCCTCACAGCCTCTGGCACGGTTCTTGAATTAGCCCAGCCCGTTTGTGTGAAATTCGTCCCGATCGAGTGATCGTGGCAACGGAACGAGATCTTCTGTTATTTTTTTTGAATGAATCTCCGCCGCACGAGATGAGTGTTCGCGTCGGGTTTGATCTCATCGTATTTGAGGCAGCTGATCGAGCCATCCACTTCCAGCACGGCCAGAGCTACATCGCTGCACTTTGCGACGCCATGCTCGCGCACGGCGCGCTCCAGTTCGTCCATGCTGATGTGCTCTTTTGCCATGTGCGATTCGATCGGCTTTCCGTCGTGAATGAGCAAGCTCGGCTCGCCCTCAACCACCCGCCGAAAGCCGCGGCTCTTGCCCGAAAGCGCGCCCACCATGTAGTTCATCAGCAGTAGCGTGGACGCGGCCACCATACCGCCAATCAGCGATGTGTCGGGCCCGGTCATCGCGTTCTGCACGGAATTGGAAAGCAGCAGCAACAGCGTGAGGTCGAACGGCGTCATCTGCCCCACTTCGCGCTTGCCGCTGAGCCGCACCCCGATCAGGACGACCAGGTAGATCACGGCGGTGCGCAGCGCGATTTGCAGCGCTACATGCCCTGCGGGGTAAAGCACGCCGTTCAATTGGCGCTCACCGGAGTGGCCGTCACGGGAGTCGGCGCGCCTTTGGGCGTGCTCAAATATCCCGTGGCTTTCTTCTTGTCCACCGTCCACACTACCAACTCAAACAGCAAGTGATCGCGTCCGGAATAAAACTGAATCGGCTCGGCGATGTTTCGATCTTGCTTCTCGATGGTCCGGTCGTCGGAGGTAACGTTCAGCGTGAATTTGCCGCGTTTGGGATCGGTCTTTTTGAGCTGGAGGCTCACCGTCGCCACAGGCTGGGGCTTTGATCCCCGAAGCAGCGTGAATTCGTAATAGTTCCGGTCGCCCTTATGCTTGAGGATCTCGAGATCACCGCGCGTGTTGGCAATCAGCCCGCTCTGTTTTCCCAGATCCCCGATGGCAGTCTGCAGGTTCGCCTTGGTAGTTTCCAGATCCGCCTTGGTCGAAGCCACGTCGGTCTTGACGCCACCCACATCGCTCCTGACTCCCGCGACTTCGCCACTCACTTTGCCAATCTGCTCTTTCTCTTGATTCGCTTCCGCCTGCAAGCGGGATTCGGCGGCCCTCTGCTGTGCCTGCAGTTCGGCTGCGCGCTGCGCCAGTTCTTTCTTGGTCATGCCCAGCTTTTGACCCAACGTCTCTTCCTGGGCTTCGGACGATCGCATGCGCTTTTGCAGTTCCGCGACTTGCGCCTGGCTGTCCCTCAAATCCTTGGCCATTTTTTCTAAATGCTGCTGCATAGTCGCGTACCCATAGATCGACGCCGCAACAAAAATGACCGCCAGAACTACCAGAATCCACTTCCCTGCACTCGACTGCTGATCAACGTGTGTGTGTTCGCCTTCTTCCGACATGCTTCCTCCGCGATGGACCACCTTTAGCTGTGGGCTCTCTTCAATTGTTGAGCACAAGCGCTGTAGTGTCAATTCGCTCTGGGGTGCCCAACTGCCTTCTTCTACAATGCGGCAATGAAGAACTGGGATGTGATCGTGATCGGCGGCGGCATCATCGGACTCTCACTCTCAATCGAGTTGCACAAAAAAGGCGCAAGAGTTCTGGTCGTCGAGCGTGGCGAGCCCGGGCGGGAAGCGTCGTATGCCGCGGGCGGCATGCTGGTGGATTGCCAGTTTGAAACGCCCGCCGCTCTGCAGCCCCTGGCCAGGGCGAGCGCGCGCCTGTACCCGGAGTTCGTACACGAACTGCAGGTCGAGTCTGGCATGAACGTCGACCTGCGCGACCAGGGGACTATTCTCTTTCCGGCCGCCGCAGATAGTTCTCACCCGGCGTTGGAGTCCGCAGGTCAGCTTCCAGCGAGACTATCGGAGTTCGAACCCGCGCTTGCTGATTTCAATCAGCGCGCTTTTTATCTGCAGGAACGCAGCGTCGACCCGCGCGCCCTTACCTCCGCAGCGCTGCATGCGGCAAAGCGCCGCGGCGTGGACTTTTCCTCGGGCGATGCAGTGACGGCAGTGAATCTCTCCGATGGCCGCGTCAGCGGCGCTACTACGAAGAAGACTTCATTTCTCGCCCCGAGGGTCGTCAACTGCGCAGGAGCATGGTCGGGACAGATCATGCCTCACGCCTTTCCCACTCGACCAGTCAAAGGACAAATGCTGTGCCTGGTCGCCGAGGCGCGCAGCCTGCTCAAGCACGTAGTGCGCTCACCAGAGGTTTACCTGATCCCGCGCAGCGACGGACGAATCATCGTCGGCACCACAGTAGAAGAAGCGGGATTCGACAAGCGCACCGTCGTCGCCACCATTCAGCGTCTGCACCGCGCCGCGGTCGCCATGGTTCCGGAACTCCGTAACGCGAAGATTCTCGAAGACTGGGCCGGGCTCCGTCCCGGAACTCCCGACGCATTGCCGATCCTCGGCCCTACAGCCACACCCGGCTATTACGTTGCCACCGGCCATTTTCGCGACGGCATTCTTCTGGCCCCGATCACGGCGCAGGTCATGGCGGCAGTCATCGAAGGAAGAAATCCCGATCCCGATCTAGCTCCGTTCTCTCCGGCAAGATTCTCTTAGGGCACCGAGTATGGCCATCTGGGGAAGCCGCCCCTTCGACTTTGCTCAGGGGCAAGCGCTCGGCTGTCCAGCCGGGCGCAGCGAGGCGTCTCTTGCATGCAGCGCCTCACCGCCCGCGGCCAGCAGCGGCTCTGCCCCGTCTCCGATTCCTTCCGGTATACTGAACGTTTCCTCACCAGCGTGACTTTGCACGGTGGCGCTCTAGCAGAAAGGATCAATTCATGGCTTCTCCCGCAGTCGATTTCGCCCGCAATAATCAGCAGCGCTTCCTCAATGAACTAAAAGATCTGCTTCGCATCCCCAGCGTCAGCACTCTGGACGAGCACAAACCCGACGTTCAGAAAGCCGCCGATTTCGTGGCCAGCGAATTGCGCCGCATTGGCATGGAGAACGTTGAAGTCATCCCTACCAAGGGCCATCCCCTTCTCTATGCCGACTGGCTGCACGCGCCCGGCAAGCCCACGGCGCTCTGCTATGCGCACTACGACGTGCAGCCGCCCGACCCGCTCGACGAATGGCATACGCCGCCGTTTGAGCCCACTGAGCGCAACAACAACATCCACGCCCGGGGCGCGGTCGACGACAAAGGCCAGCTCTGGATGGAAGTGAAAGCCCTCGAATCGCTGATGAAGTCCGGCAACGGCAAGCTGCCGATCAACGTGAAAATTCTTTTTGAAGGCGAGGAAGAAGTCGGAGGCGAGTCCATCGCCGAATATGTCCGCAAACAGAAAGCCAAGCTCAAAGCCGATTTCGCCCTGGTCTGCGACACCGAGCTATTCGCCCCCAATCTTCCCACGCTCTGCGTCGGCCTGCGCGGCTTGATTTATACCGAAATCGAAGCCGTCGGCGCCATGATCGACCTGCACTCCGGTGTGTACGGCGGCGCAGCGCCCAATCCGTTCTTTGGGCTCATCGAAATAATCAGCAAGTTGAAGGACGCGAAAGGTCACGTGTTGATCCCCGGCTTCTACAAGAATGTGAAAGCACCGAGCAAGGACGAACTCAAAGCCTGGAAACGCCTGCCTTTCAATGAGGAGCACTACCGCAAGACCGAAGTCGGATCGAAGATCCTCACCGGCGAACCCGGCTACTCGGTTCTTTACCGCACCTGGGCGCGCCCCACGCTTGAAGTTCACGGCATGCCCGGAGGATTCATCGCCGCCGGCGCGAAGACCGTAATCCCCGCCAAAGCAGCAGCCAAGGTCTCGATGCGCCTGGTGCCCAACCAAGACCCCGACGACATTCTGAAGCGCTATACGAACTTCGTGAAGAAACTGACGCCGAAAGGCATTGAGACGAAGATCAAAGTGCACAGCAAAGGTCCCGCCTCCGTGGTCGGCACCGACAATCCCTATATCAAAGCCGCCACTGAGGCGTTGCACGATACTTTCAAGAAAGAAACGGTCTTTATCCGCAGCGGCGGATCGATTCCCATCGTCAACGATATCTATCAGGCTTTGAAAATTCCCACAGTAATGATGGGCTTCGGTCTTCCCGACGATAACCTGCACGCCCCCAACGAAAAGTTCCACATCCCGAACTTTCACCACGGCATCGAAACCATCTGCCTGTTCTTCGAGAAGCTGGGAGGAAAGTAGTAATCAGAATGCTTGTGTGGGGACGGGCGCCTCGCCCGTCCTGCCGAGCGAGTTTATCTTGTTTTTCGTGGCGTGAAGAGTCCATGGGTACCTATCGCTCATGAACATACTCGACCTCGTTGTCGGCAAACCCATCCGGACCAGCGACGAGAGGGCCGAGCAAATCGGCCCTGTGCAGGGCATTCCGATCTTTGGCCTTGATGCGCTTAGCTCGGCCGCGTATGGTCCGGAAGCGGCCCTGAGCCTGCTCATCCCGCTTGGCCTTCTCGGCGTTCGCTATATCGTACCCATCAGCGCTGCCATCATCACGCTGCTGGTGATTGTGTACTTCTCCTACCGCCAGACCATCGCCGCGTATCCCTCCGGCGGTGGCTCCTATACCGTGGCGCGGTTCAACCTTGGAGCACCTGCCAGCTTGCTGGCAGCGGCCGCGCTGCTCGCCGATTACATTCTTACGGCTGCAGTGGGCATTTCCGCGGGCGTGGGCGCGTTGATCTCGGCCGTTCCATCCTTGCTGCCGCACACCGTTTCCCTGTGCGTGGGCATTCTGATCGTCATCACTATTCTCAATCTCCGCGGCGTGCGCGAGGCGGGTGCCGCTTTTGCGGTTCCTACCTACCTGTTTGTCGGCACGCTTCTAATTACTATCGTTGCAGGCGTTCTTCGGGTCTTCCTCAGCGGAGGCCATCCCACACCGACGGTTCCGCTTCCGCCTGGCCCGCCCATCACCCAAGCTGTCACGTACTGGCTGCTGCTGAAGGTTTTCGCCAGCGGTTGCACGGCCCTTACCGGCGTTGAGGCGGTAAGCAACGGCGTGAAGGCCTTCCGCGAGCCCACCGTCAAAAATGCCCAGCGCACGCTCACAGTGATTATTTTCCTCCTGGCGGTGTTGCTGGCGGGAATCTCTTATCTCGTCAAGGCTTACGGAATCGCCGCCACCGATCCCGGGCAGCCCGGTTACCAAAGCGTGCTCTCCATGCTCACCGCCGCAGTTTTCGGCAAAGGCTTCTTTTACTATTTGACTATCGGCTCAATCCTTGTCGTTCTCTCTCTGTCTGCTAATACCGCGTTTGCCGACTTCCCGCGCCTCTGCCGCGCCATCGCGCAGAATAACTATCTCCCGCATGTCTTCGGCTACCGCGGGCGCCGGCTCGTCTATACCTACGGCATTGTCGTGCTGGCCCTATTATGTGCTGGCGTGCTTGTCCTCTTCGGTGGCGTCACGGACCGCCTGATCCCGCTCTATGCCGTCGGCGCGTTTCTCGCCTTCACGCTCTCGCAAGCCGGCATGGTGATGCACTGGAGGAAGAATCGCGGTCCGCATTGGCTGAAGAGCGCGCTCGTCAACGGCCTCGGCGCCCTCGTCACCGGCATCACGACCGGCGTCGTGCTGGTCGCAAAATTCGTGGAAGGCGCGTGGATCACCTTGCTTTTCATTCCCCTGACAATTCTTTTCTTCTCCATTGTCCGCCGCCACTATCACTCCGTGAAAATGTTGACCAGTTGCAAGGTTCCGGTCGACGCAGCAGGTCTCAGCCAGCATCCCATTGCGGTGATCGCCATCGACCGCTGGAGCAACATCGCACGCCAAGGGATTGAGTTTGCCGCCCGCCTCTCCCCGGAGGTAATCGCCCTGCATGTTGAACCCAACGAGCATTCCGAATTACTCCAAGACGACTGGGAACAATACGTTGAGCGGCCTTTTCGCGCGCAGGGCAAAGAGCCGCCCCAGCTTCACCTTCTGCCTTCCCCCTACCGCTTCATCGTCATTCCGGTGGTTCAGTTCGTTCTCGATCTTTCGAAGAAACATCCTGATCGCAGCATCGTTGTGGTGATACCGGAGCTCGTGGAGGACAGATGGTACGAATACTTCCTGCACAATCAGCGCGGCCGTCTTCTGGAATGGGCGCTGCTCGCTCGTGGCAACGAACGGATTTTCACCGTGAGTGCGCCGTGGTACGTCGGGCGACACTCCTGATTTCACCGGAGCAGAGACAGCAGCTTGATGCAACCAAAATGTGTCTCAGCCAAGCGCAGAGGCGCTCCCACCACAGTTCTTGTTTTTACCGCTTTCTAGCGCTACCATAATCCTGCTCTCGCGGTTCTCCCACCTCGTCCTTCCCTCACCCGTAGACCAGGCACCTGCTGCAATGTGTGTGCAACCCAACGCGCTCGGTCGCGAGGCCATACAATATATAGTGTTATATTGCTTGACCCCGCCCCGATTTCACCGTTACAGTAGCTCTAATTTGTGCCCTCCCTATCCAGCCAGGGACGGTATTGATCTGAGCAAGCACCGTTTCGGCGCTTGGGGTATCGGTTTGGTAAACAGGCTGGCAAGCACCATAACGAACAACTGACAACTGGCCACTGGCCACTGCTCTTCCAAGGAGTTCACGTTGCTTAAACTGAAGCGGCTTCAGATTCTCGGATTCAAGTCGTTCTGCGACCGTACCGACCTCAAGTTCCACGGGGACGGTATCGCCGCGATCATCGGGCCCAACGGCTGCGGCAAGTCGAATATTGCCGACGCTATCTCGTGGGTGCTGGGCGAGCAGTCAGCCAAGACCCTGCGCGGGTCGCGGATGGAAGATGTGATCTTCGCCGGGACACGCGACCGCAAGCCGACCGGTATGGCGGAGGTGTCGCTCACTCTGATCGATCCCGAGGAGTATCCCGGCCACGATGCCAATGCGCCGACAGAGATCGACATTCAGGATGAAATTCCCCTCAGCGCCGAAGCTTTGCGACGGCCAGCCGACGACTGGGACGAAGCCGCCATCCGCGCCCGCGCTGCCGAAGAAACCGAGCGCGCCGTGGAGGACGCTCAACCGGGCAAAACCGAAGAGGTAGAGATCGCGCGTTCGAAAATTACAACTCTCGCGGTCGCCTTCCCCGATGACGAACCGGTATTCGCATTACCCATCCACGCTGTCGTCCCCATTGCGACTTCAGCCGCGGTCAGCGGCTCGCCGCAGGTCGTGCTCAAGATCCGCCGCCGCAAATTCAACCAGCAGCAATTCCGCGCAGGAGAAATCGTAGTCAC
>Ga0185299_10007343_pt1 | contig 11341 bp, 9 predicted proteins | sample PaiPotPPA55metaG_FD_128002 | JGI IMG/M metagenome (GOLD analysis project Ga0185299, IMG submission 128002) | Iron sulfur acid spring bacterial and archeal communities from Banff, Canada, to study Microbial Dark Matter (Phase II) - Paint Pots PPA... ...
ACCGCGGCAATTCCAGTGACGAGGAGCGCCCTGCCAGGGGTTTCGTTGCGGCGATGGGTTGTGCGCAGCCCGTTGTGAGCGAGGCCGTCGTGCGCCATGAGCAGAAGTACGCGCGCGGCCGCGGTAATGCAGGCCAGCGTTCCGGCAAACATGCTGACCAAAGCTCCGATGTCGATCAAGAATCCGAGTGCCGGAACGCCGCCAACTCCCGCCAATATACGCATCGGCGCCTGATTGGTCGCAAGGTTTTGTCCTGCGACGCGAAGGCCTAAAACTTCGGTGTAAGCGCACAAAATGAAAATGGCTCCGGCAAGAAGCGCGCTTTGGATTACGGCGCGGGGAATTGTCTTCAGGGGATTGCGTGCCTCGGAGCCGAGTGTGGTTGCGCTTTCAAAACCCACAAAACTGAATAAAGCCAGCACCAGACCGAGGCGCAGACCGCTGCCAGTCATGGCACGAAGATGCAGTTGTTCTCTATCGAGATGAAAGCCTGTGCGTGCGAGCACTAACATGACCACGATGAGTATTAGCGAAACCGAGAGGGCTTCGATCCACAACATTGCCCGCGCGGAAATTTTGACGTCGCGCCAGGCAATCCAGATGGAGCCGGCGGTGACCAGCAGAGCCAGGAAGATGGCGGAAGTGCCGTGCCCGGTAGCGTCGCGCAACAGCAAATTGCCGTAATGGTAGAAGCCACCGATGACACTGGCTCCGGTAGCGATATAAGCGAGCAAGAGGCTCCACCCGGATGCCGCGGCGATCGCAGGGGGCATAATTTTCGCGGTGTAGGTGTAAAGAGAACCGGGCGATGCCGAATAACGCGCGAATTTTGAAATGCACCCCGCGACGAGCAATATAGCCAGACTGGCCAGCACGTACGCCAGCCATGTGCCATTTCCCGCCAGCGCGCAGACCAGCGGGATTGTTGCCACCGGTGTGGTCGTTGGCGCGATCGTGGAAATGGATTGCGCGAGCGTTTCCATCGGCGAAAGGACTTCGCCGCGCAATCCGTAGGTGGACTTTTCGAGCGGTGCCTCCGACGTTTGAACCATTCGCCTCAATCGCCTTGAATTTTGCGAACTCCAGTTGGTAATGGAGGCGGCTACGATACGGCGCTGGCGATTTGGAAGCAAGGGGACTACCGCGATATGCATGGAAGGACCGGCAAAAATGTTTAATTCAATGATGTGCTATTTTGATGAAACCTGATCACTCAGTGGGGAAATGGAGCTTGGCATGAAGGTGAATAGAGAAGTTCTGAAAAGCCTTCCCAAAGTTTTGCTGCATGAGCATCTGGATGGCGTGCTGCGTCCCAGGACCATTATCGAGCTTGCGCGAGATGTGAATTACCTGGAACTGCCGAACGGAAATGCCGATGAGTTGGCGCAATGGTTTTTTCAAGGCGCGAATCAAGGCAGCCTGCCCAAATATCTGGAGGGTTTCGCGCATACTATCGCAGTGATGCAGACGGAAGAAGCGCTCGAACGCGTTGCTTATGAGCAGGCGGAAGATTTAAGCCAGGATGGAGTTGTTTATTTCGAGACGCGTTTTGCGCCTGTATTTCATACCCACAAAGGATTGAGCCACCAGCAAATTGTGTCGGCGGTGCTCAGAGGGTTGGAGCGCGGGCGAAAAGATTTCGGCGTCGCGTCTGGATTGATCATCTGCGCTATGCGCAATATGGACGTCTCGCTCGAAATGGCGGAACTGGCAGTGGACTTTCGCGAGCGTGGCGTAGTTGGATTCGATCTGGCAGGCGAGGAGGGCGGATATCCTCCCAAGAAGCACGTCGAGGCCTTCCACTATATTCAGCGCCAGAATTTCAACATCACCATTCATGCCGGCGAAGGATTTGGGAAGGAATCCATCTGGCAGGCGATCCAATATTGCGGCGCGCACCGCATCGGACACGGAACCAGGCTCATCGATGACATCGCGGTGGCTGACGGAAAAGCCGTCAAGCTGGGCGACCTCGCGCAGTATGTTTTGGACAAGCGAATCCCGCTGGAAATCTGTCTCGTCAGCAATGTGCACACCGGGGCCGCGCGCACGCTAGCGGAACATCCCTTCAAGATTCTCTACCAGGAAAAATTTCGCGTGACCTTGAACACCGATAACCGGTTGATGAGCGACACCACCATGACCAAGGAATTCGAAGCTGCCGCCACAACTTTCGGACTGACCTTAAATGATTTTGAAATTATTACGATCAACGCGATGAAGAGCGCTTTCCTGCCGTATGACCAGCGCTGCAAGTTTATTTATTCGGTGTTGAAACCGCGTTACGCGAAAATCCGCGCGTCGCAGGGAGTTTGAGTATTGCGTTAGGAAATGCTTTCACACTCATAGGTTTTTTGAGGGAAGAGAAACGCCGCTTAATTGCGATTAGCTGGCCAGACCTCGCAGAGTCTCCGCAAGAACCAGCGTTCCGCGCGCAATGTCTTCAGGAGAAGCGTATTCGTCGGGCCGGTGACTGTAGCCGTTGCGGCAAGGAATGAATAACATTCCGACTGGGGCTATGCGTGACATAAACAACGAATCGTGATAAGCGCGGCTGACCATAGGCAAAAAACTCAATCGGTGTTTTGTGCACGATGCAGAAAGCGTTTCGAGAATATTAGCCGCGCAATCTCCGGGCGCGTCCGCGTTCACTAATTCGTGTTGAATGGTGACGCCGCGTTTCGTCGCGATGGCCTGACACCACGCTTCCACAGCGGCTATCAGTGAGTCACGCCTCTGCAAATCCGTATCACGAATATCGAGGCTGAGATGCACGCGGCTGGGAATGCTGTTGACCGCGCCAGGAAACACTTCGCAAATACCGACGGTGGCTACCGTGTCCGTGGATCCGGTGGACTTCGCCAGGTCTTCAATCGCGAGAATTAATTCCGAAGCCCCGCAAAGCGCGTCGTGGCGATCCGGCATCAGCACGCCACCGGCGTGCCCGCCCGCACCTTCGATAAAAATCCGGGAGCTGGCTGGCGCGGCAATTTTGCTGACGATCCCGAGCCGAATATTTTTCTGCTCCAAGAGCGGCCCTTGTTCGATGTGCAATTCAACAAACGCCGTGTAATGTCCAGGAGACAACTTTACGGTTTCGAGTTCGCCCTGGAATCCAGCGGTGTGCCGAGCTTGCTCGATGGTCGCGCCGTCTTTGTCCGTGAGCTTTTTTGCTTCATCGGTCGACAAACTTCCCGAAAGCAAACGGCTACCAAGGCAGCCGATGCCAAAGCGGGTCGGTTCTTCGGACGTAAAAAGAATCAGCTCAATCGAGCGTTTTGGATTGAACCCGCTTTGCTGCAGCGCGCGGATGGCCTCGAGCCCTCCGAGCACGCCAACCACGCCGTCATACTTTCCGGCATTTGGAATTGCGTCGATGTGCGATCCGGTGCCGACTGCGGCTGCATTGGAGTTCTGTCCGTTCCATCGCGCGAAAATATTTCCGATGGCGTCCTGACGTACCGCCAGCCCCGCTTCTTTACAGCGCTCCAGGAACCAGGCTCGCGCTCTTAAATCTGTTGGGGTGAAAACAATTCTGGTTACCGCAGGCGCTTCCGCATCGGAAATCAGGGCCAGTTCCTCGATCTCCGATGTCAATCGCTGCTTATTGACCTCGAGATTCATGTGACCCGCCGGCGAGCGGATGGCGGTTCCAGTCTTTGTAGATCAGATATTTTGCCGGTGTCTTTCCAATCGCTCCGAACCATTGCGGACACCAGGGAGCCATCCAGATGAAATCGCCGGCAGTCACGGAATGCCACGAATCGTCCAGCCGGTAAATTCCACCGCCTTCCAGCATCAGAAGGCCGTGCTCCATGACATGCATTTCAACTATACTGAGTGCAGCGCCCGGTTGATAAACCATGGTGTTCACGGCGAAATCGAAGGGCATCTCATCCGGCAGCAAGCACTTTACCTGCAAGTCGGGATCGTCACCCAAAGCATGCGAAGAAATCTGACTTTCCGTCGAGATCAATAACTTCGGCGCCGCAATCTCCGGCAATGGTTGGTACGGTTTTTCAATAACAACGGCTCGACTGGAGCGCGCGGCGATCACGCGATGCTGCACTCCCTCGGGAATATATGCGTAGGCGTTCGCTCCCAGCTCATTGTTTCTGCCGTCGACTTCAAGGTGAAGACTGCCGTCCAGCACATAAATAAAGCGTTGCGCATCCGTGCCGCCAAGTTTGCCGCCCGATTCGAATTCAGCGGTGTACTGCACGAATCTTGCTCCCGCCGCCGCGCTCACGTTAACGATGGCAGTGCACCCCTTCATTCCTGGAAGAACGGTGCGCACGAATGTATCGGGCGTCAAAAGAAAAAAATTGTGTCGCTTGCAGCTGCGCGTTTGACCGAGATTATGCACGGACCATCCTTTTTTTAAATTCTGCAGAGCCGGCCAGTTGTGTTAACAAGTGCATTCCGCATTCGAGAGCTTGGGCCACGTCTTCAACGCTCACCGATTCTGACGGATGATGACTTATGCCGCCGGGAGTCCGCAAAAAGATCATTGCGGTGGGAATTTTGTCGGCCAGAATCATGGCATCGTGACCAGCGCCGCTAACCATGCGATGCGTTTTGCCGGCCGTCTTTCTGGCAGCTTGTTCGATTTGATCCATCAGAAATGGATCCATGGAAACCGACGGCTGGCTCAGCAATATTTTCCGCGCCACTGTTAAGCCGCGACGATGAACGATTTCTTCAGCCTGTACAGCAAGAAAATCCGCCGCGCGGGTACGCACGTCGTTGGATTTGTGGCGGACGTCGAAGCTTAAGCGCACCTGACCGGCAATGACATTTGGGACATTAGGTATGGCTGCGATGCGACCAACCGTGGCGACCAGTCCTTTTTCTCTTTTAGCCACCCGCTCCACCTCAAGGATCCATTCCGCCGCCGCTGACATCGCATCGTGGCGCAGATTCATGGGAGTTGTACCGGCATGATTGGCACGGCCGAGGAAAGTAAATTCACCCCGTGTCTGCCCTGCGATACCATCCACAATGCCCAGCGGGATTCCCAACGATTCAAGAACGGGCCCTTGTTCGATGTGAAATTCCAGGTACGCCAGACTATCGGTTTTCATTACAGCTTTCGAAATTTCCTCGGGCTTGAGACCAAAATTCTCAATAGCGGTTCGAACGCTGACGCCCTTTGTATCGGTGCGATTGAGTAACTCGTCATCGAGCTTGCCGGTTAACGCGCGGCTGCCGATGAACGGCGCGCCGAAACGAACTCCCTCTTCCTCTGAAAACCCGATCAGCTCAATGGCGAAGGGAAGTTTGCGGTCCTCCATGGTTTCAAGCAACGAAACCGCCAAAACTACTCCGAGAACACCATCATAGGCGCCCGCATCTGGCACGGTATCCAAATGCGAACCCAGGAGCAATCGCGGCGCCCCAGCCTGTGCGCCAGGATAAATTCCCCTCAAATTTCCGGCTGCATCGATGGTTACCTCGGCTCCCGCCGCTTCCATCCAGTCGCCCACTACACGGTAGCACTCGCGCATGGCAATAGAGAGAAATGTACGGCAAGTACTGCCCGGCGCTTCAGTGATCGACGCCAATCGTTTGCATCGAGCGATTACTTTTTCCGCCCGATCCGCGATCGCGACAGATTGCTCCATTAATTCTTAGTCCTGACGGCGAATGCGCGCCTCGATATAGCCATGCGGTTCGGCAACGGGAACGAATATCTCATTGGGATTATCTTGTCCAAAGCGCGACAGATCTACAAGCAGGCAGTGGCGGTTCGGCATGTTCAATTCGATTTCGTCTACTTCAGGAATTTGCTCAAGAACGGCTTCGCCCATGGCGTACAAGGTGTGCTGCACGGATTTGCTAGTATGGCCGGCAAATACTCCAAGTAAAATTTGCCGAATACCTTTCCGCAAAGTACGGAAGGAAACATCGGCCGTGGAATATTTCCATCGGGCGCGAAGTGCGGTGCCCAATAAACGATCGGCCGACTCCGGCAAAGTGGTCAGCGAATCTTTCAGGAAGCCGGCAAATTCCGATCCGGCGGTTTTCATAATGACCAGGTTTTCGAGCCCGGACCAAACTGATGAAGCGCCATCACGCACTCGCGATGTTTCTGAGGTCTGCAGTTCGGCGCTCGACTGCACAAATGTCGTGGGATGCGGTTTTCCTTCAACCAGCACGTGTTCCCACGACTTTTCAGAAATGGACACCTGCGTGGCGGAAAGTTGCGGATTATGGTCCAGGAAAAAATCCGCTAATTCCTGGCCAAATTCTTCCAAGCAGGTCTGCGAAGATTCACGTGCCAACGAGTACACCGTATTTTTCATGGTGTCGGTGGGAAGAATGTTGCGGTTGTCGCCGTCAACGAAGCAGGATTCAAAATCTCCGGTGAAGAGAATCTCCACCGTCCATTCGCGAAAATCGTTACGGTCGCCACGCCGCTTTACCTGCACCAGGCGGACGCGTGACTTGCCATATCTGTTCTCGGCTAAAGCGATCACGCCATCAGCTCCCTCGGTACGTGGTGAATCCATACGGGCTTAGAAGTAGAGGAATATGAAACTCTGATTCGCCTTCGAGCACGTGAAATGCGACCTCTATAAGAGGATAGAGCGTCGCGATATCCTGTGCCTGAAAATAACTTGCGGTATCGAAATTCAGACGATACACACCGGGGATCAGAGTCTCATTTGCCGCTAGTAATTGCGCGCACCTGCCGTCAGCCCCGGTGCGCGAAGAAGCCAGCACGATCCAATCGCCGGAGCTTTCGCGACGCTCCAGCCGCACGGAAACGTCTTTCGCCGGTTTGCCCAGGGAAACATCAAGAACGTGCGTGGAGACGCGACTCATTCCGAGATCCATTTCTTCAAGCGGAGGTTGGTAATCTGGCGCTGTTGCTCGGCCGATTCCTGCAGTTCGGTCTGCTCGTCATTCCGCATCCGCCGCTGCAGAATATCCAGGATCGTGTGAGCAGATTTGCCCGCGGCACACACAATAAAAATGCGGTTGAAGTGCTGTTCGTAAGCTCGATTGCCCTCCGCGAGACCAGCGATCAGGTCATCCCCAGCGACGCCGACTTTTTGCTGCTCTTGGCTCGACCATTGCGCCGATCGCGAGGGAGCATTTGCGGGTGCGAGCGATTGTCCGATGCGCGGGTGATGAGCGAACGCCTCCATCCAGTCTGCTTCCGTGAGAGTTCTCCATATTTTGTCGGACGCCGCCAGCAGGCTGTTTTCATCTTCGACCGGTCTGAGAGCAGCCAGCTGTCGCGCCCAGGAGTTTGAACCGCAGCACGGTAGAATTTCAAGCGCCGCGTCTTCTGACGGGAGGGAATTCCAACGCGTGAGTACATTCGATTGTTTATTACCGGCTTCGTTAAAACCGTTGAGAAATTCAGCCACAAGATTTGCTGTCACGGCGCGTCTGTATCTGGCCGAGGATCGGATATCGTCGATTGGCTGGATTTCGCGAGCCGCGGTTTCCTTTGCCAGCAGAATAAGCGCCGGTTCAATTCTATTGCCGCGAAGCGCTCTTTCGGTTTCTTTCAAGCGAAACGGAATCGGAGCGACGCTTCCCACGGCCATGCGGATATCTTCGATAATCCCTCCGGCGACCCGGCCCAACGCCGCCAGGCACACTTTCGAGATGGCCTGTGCGTTGCGCGCGCCAATCTTACGCGTATACGCGCGATAATTCTTAAACTGTCTTGGAAGGCACACGCACCGGATCACTTCATCTGCGGCGCGCTGCGTTTTCCGGTAACCGGTGTGAAAGTTTTCGTAAAGTATGCGGCGCTCGCCTCGAACGGAAATCAGAACTAATTCCGCTCCATACACCAGTAGGGCAGGGAGAGAATCGGCAGCGGGCGAAGCATTGACGATATTGCCTCCGAGCGTTCCGCGATTCTGATTCGCCACTCCGCCGGTCCAACGTGCAGCACTCGTCAAGAGCGTAAATTCGCGATTCACCTCTGCATTTTGTATCAAATCTGTGTAAGTGCACCCGGCTCCAACGCGAATTTCGCCGGGAAGAATTTCAATGCGACGAAGTTCCGGTAAATTCCAAATGCTAACTAACTTTCGAGTAGCCAGGTGGCCCGCCGCATACTGCACCATCAAATCGGTGCCACCCGCGATAGGCAGCCAGGTCCCTGGCTCCTCCGCGAGTAGCGAAAGCACCGACGGCAAATTGTTGGGAGCCACTAGTTCATAGTCGACAGGATGAGATCTCATTGCCTACACCGAATAGCGGCATCTGCGACCGCTTCAAAAATTTGCATGTATCCGGTGCAGCGGCAAAGATTGCCAGACAATCCCTCGCGAATATCGGCGCCGGTCGGCTGTGGGTTTTTGCTCAACAAATGAACGGCGGCAAGAATCATTCCTGGAGTACAGATGCCGCACTGCGCCCCTCCGAAATCGAGAAACGCTTGTTGCAGCGCGTGTAAGCGTTTGTCGGTAGTCAGGCCCTCAATCGTGGTGATATGTGAGCCCGCGGCTTGCAGCACCGGTATCAAGCAACTGTTCACCAAAGTTCCGTCGACCAAAACCGAGCACGAACCGCACTCACCTTCGCCACAGCCTTCCTTGGTGCCCGTCAATCCGATTTGAATTCGTAACACGTCCAGCAATCGTTCCATGGGAAAGGCGCGCACGGTTATGGTCTTTCCATTCACGACCAAAGGTATGTCGGACTTGGCGGCCGTCTGCGAGTCCTTCATGGATTGCTGTCCGCCAACGCAGGCATCGTGTTATGCGAAACATTTGACGACAGAGCCTCGAAAATATCTTCGGGTAGCAGCGGAATAGAATTGAAAGAAATGCCCAGCGCGTCGCTGATGGCGTTTACTATGGCGGGCGCGGGTCCATCCATGGGAAGCTCCCCGATTCCTTTGGCGCCGAAGGCTCCGTGAACGTTGCCCAACTCCTCAAAAAAAACTCTGATCGGGGGAATGTCGGCGGAAGTGGGCATGATGTAGTTGGTCATCTGGCCATTCTTCATGCGCCCGTTCTCCCACAAAACTTTTTCGTAGAGCGCGAAGCCGATGCCCTGCGCCACACCGCCGATAATTTGCCCCGCGGCGAGAACTGGATGAAGGACGCGGCCGACTTCCTGCAGACAAACAAAATCGTCTACCGTGACGCTGTAGGAGTTGAGATCGACGGTTACTTCGGCGATGTAGACGGCCCACGCAAACGCGGCGTAAGCGGCGCCACGATAATTTTCCTCGTCCCAGGAGATATCGTCAGCCTGCTGATAGCGCGAGAGAGAACGGAATACTCCATGTTGCGCTACATACTGGCGGCATGCGGCGCGAAATTCTTCGGGTGAATAAACTTTCCCTAGCAAACCGCTGGATCTCAAGGTCTGCAAGATTGCTAACGCGGCTGAATGCACCAGTTTTCCGACGACCATTACCGTTCGCGAGGCCACCGTGGGTCCGCTATTCGGAACTTTCCGGGTATCCGGTTGCGCAATTTTCACATCCTCGTAGCGCACTCCAAGTGCCTCCGCAGCGATCTGGCAGAGCACCGTTTTTGTGCCCTGTCCAAATTCGGTGCTCGACACCAATATGCGTACGGTGCCGTCCGGGCACGTCTCGACGCCAACGAGCGAATTTAGATAACGCTCGCCGGAACCGGTAAAACCGGCGCCATGTAGAAAAGCCGCTATGCCGATTCCTTTCTTTTTATCCGCGCTGAAATTTCCCTGTGTGAACTTTTCTTTCTTTTCTCGATAATCCGCCAATTCCAGCGCGCGATCGAGAAGTTTACCCAGATCGATCTGTTCATTTACGACTTGTTCTGTGGTGGTCGTTTGTCCGGGCTTAAGAAAGTTCCTTCTGCGAACCTCGACGGGAGAAATCCCCAAGGTCTGCGCAATAAAATCCATGTGGCGCTCCATCGCGAAGAGCGACTGCGGCGCGCCGAATCCGCGAAATGCCCCGTGCGGCGGCGCATTGGTAGCCACTGCCTTGGCGCGAACGCGAACGCTGGGCCAATAATACGGTCCACCGGCGTGCAACGCGCCGCGCGAAAGCACCACCGGACTCAGAGTTTTGTATGCGCCCCCATCAATCGTGAATTCAATCTCTCCGCCAAGAATTTTCCCATCTTTGCTCACGGCAGTTCGGTGACGCGTGCGTGAAGGATGCCGCTTGGTAGTCGCGGTCATGTCTTCCATTCTGTCGTACACAATTTTGACCGGCTTGCCGGACTTCATGGCCAGCAGCGTCGCGTGTGCGGCGAGCATCGACGGGTACTCTTCCTTGCCGCCAAAAGCGCCGCCGGTTTCCATTTGCACCACGCGCGCACGATCTTCCGGCAAGCCGCACAATTCCATGAGCGCCTTGTGCACATAGTAGGGGCATTGCAACGAGCCCCACACCGTGATGCCCTGTTGTGGATCGAAACTTGCGATCATTCCATTGTTTTCGATGTATAGCTGTTCTTGCGCGCCGGTGGTGTATTCCGCTTCGACAATGTAGGCGGCGTTCTTAAACGCGCCTTCCACGTTTCCTTTTTCAATGAGGTAGCTTTTGAAAATATTATCCGTGCCCCAGATAATTTCAGAGAGCTTCTCGCTTTCCTCAATAGTGAAAACAGGCGGAAGTAGGTCGTATTCGACGGAAACGGCTTCAACCGCTTTTGCCAGAAGATTCCGATCTGGATGTGCGAGCAGAAGGATAGGTTCCTCGGGATGATTGATTAATTCTTGCGCCAGACAGGGCTGATCTTCACCGATTAACGCAATGCAGTTTTTCCCGGGAATATCTTTTGCGGTGACGACGACAAATTCATCCCAGTTCACTGTGGGGAGGAAGTTGATTGCTTTTATTTTGCCATGTGCAATGCGGCTCCGAACGGTCGCGCCGTAAAGCATGCCCGGCAATTCCACATCGTCGACATAGCGGGACGCGCCCGTGACTTTGTCGCGTCCCTCGAGTCGCGGAACCGATTTGCCGACAATGCGATCGTTAGTCATGCCCATAGATCTGAGATCTTAAGCTGGGATTTCGCGCCCCTCGGGGTTCCCGTGGAACGCATTATCCGCAAAAACGAGCCTACCGCGGACATATGTAGCTTTCACCTCACCTTTCAATTTTTCACCCAGGTGAGGCGAAAACCGATGCCGGTGATGAAGTCGCTCCGGTGTCACCAGAAATTCGCTGTCCTCATCAAAAACCACCAGATCGGCGTCGTATCCGGCGGCAATTTTGCCCTTTTGAAGCTGGCAGCCAACGAGTTTTGCGGGTGCTTCCGCCATCCAGCGCGCAATGTCCATAAGAGAAGATCCTCGCGCGCGAGCTTCGGTATACATCACCGGCAACGCCACAGACAAACTGGGAATGCCGCCCCATGCC
>Ga0185299_10007344_pt1 | contig 11339 bp, 8 predicted proteins | sample PaiPotPPA55metaG_FD_128002 | JGI IMG/M metagenome (GOLD analysis project Ga0185299, IMG submission 128002) | Iron sulfur acid spring bacterial and archeal communities from Banff, Canada, to study Microbial Dark Matter (Phase II) - Paint Pots PPA... ...
GGCGGGTGGCCGTCGATAAGAGCGAAGGCGTTGTCAAGGGACACCTGTTCGCTGCAATGCTGTGAAGCACCGCGTGGTTCTCAGAGTGGTGGAGGACCGAAGCTCTGAAACTCTCACGGTGAATCAGTTTGCGGCGGATCGTTCCGCCAACCATCGATACGGTCTAGACCTCGACCATGATTCTTCTATCCGAATCCCGGTTGAAACCGGGACGAGAGCGCCCAATCAACCCTTCGGTCTAGCTTGCGCGGACCACGGCCACCCGCGAGCTGCTCTCGACACGAACGACCTCTGGATACCCTCGATTGGTGCGCAGCATCCAGTAGAGTCGAATCGCCAACTTCCGCGCCGCCGCCACCTTGGCCACTCCCTTTGCCTTGGTGTGGCAGCGATGAAAATACTCATTCCGAAATCCCGGATCGTACCGCACGGCCGCTTGCGCCGCCTCGACCAACAACATTCGCAGGAACCGGTTCCCTTGCTTGCTGATCGGGCCCAGCCGTTGATGTCCGCCGGAACTGTACTCTCGCGGAATCAGCCCCAGATAACTGGCCACCTGCTTCCCCCGCTGAAAACGAGACACATCTCCCATGGTCAGCACAAACGCCATCGAGGTGATCGGTCCCACGCCCGGCTGGGTCATCAGCAGCCGTGCCTTCTCGTTTTTCTCCGCCACTTCCGCGACCGCTTGATCGAGCGGTGCAATCTGCTCGTCCAACATCCCTCTTACCTTAAACAGGTCTTCTCGCCGCCGGCTGGCCCACGGCTTCAGCGGCAACTCGCGCAGCACTTGCTCGCCCGCTTTGCTCCATAGCTTTTTCTTCTTCGTCACTCCCTGGTTCATCGCCAGGTGCTGCAGCTCGTTCTTCACCTGGGCGCGAATCCGCACCAGCTTGTAACGATGAATCAAAAGTTGCCGCAGATCCTTCTCCAGGCCGGACGGTGTCCAGATCCGCGGAAACCGCTTTTCCAGCATTAGTTTCAAAATCAGCGCGGCATCGCGCCGATCGTGCTTCTGTTGCCGCACTTCACTGGCGCGAATCTTGGCCGCATCTCCGATCCACACTTCGTGGCCCAGAGTCGTGGCCATCTCCACAAACCACTGGCAGTTCCCCGTGGACTCCATTCCGATCAACGCCGGACCCGGGAGTTGCCGGTAAAACTTCTCCGCCTCTCCCGAGGCATGCTCCAGCTTCTTTTCCTCCGTCTCTCCAGTCGCCGTATCCAGCCAACAAATCTGTTGCCAACTGGGATGGTAATCACATCCTATAATCATCATCGAAGGCTCCTTCCTGCTTGGTAGCTTCGGTCCTCCAAACTGAAGCATACTCGGCCCGTGAACGGAGCCTTCGCTCTTATCCAATCACCCCTTCGGGTTTTGAAGGGTCGGGGTTTTCTCCGTTTTTTTTCTCTGGCATTTGACCGAAAATTGAGGTAGCCTAGTTTGGTAGTTTGAAGGTTATTTTGCTGTATAGAGCGTCCGGGCGGCATTCTCGCCTTGGGCGCTTTTGGTTTTTACAGGAGTAATTAGGATGGCCAAGCCAGAGTTCGCGACTGGCCGCGTCAGCGGCCGCGGGCGAGTGATTACAACCGGGCAGCGGACAGTTCGTCTCGCTTCCACTTGTGCCACTTGCGCAACGCGGATGACTCCGCGTGGCGCTGACTCACCCGCGCAACGTTCTCCTGTGCAGCCCAACCCCCACATTTCTAATAGCGAAATTCGCCGATTAGAAACGAACCTAACTCCCTGTAGAATCAGCGCGCGCACCCACTCTAATAGCGAAAAAACTGCACTTTTTACTTCCCGCTTTTTGCGCGGGATTTTCGCGCCGATTTTCAGGCTTGCCGCTCGCCGTTCGCGCCAATCTCGCGCCCTGGGATCGCAAACGCCACCGCACCAATCGCCAATATCGCGGGAAAGCAAACGACCACGTAGCGTGGCTCGACGGTTTGCAGCTGCGTCAAAAAAACTGTGCGCACCACGACGAACGCAACAATCAACGCCAGCGCCGGATGCTTGCGGCAGCGCCACGCGCCCACGACTGCGAGCGCGATGTAAATACAGTTCAAGATTCCATATCCGAGCGTCACGCCGAAGTCGGTTGGATTCCCTCTCCAGTATTCGCCCGGCGGCCAAAGTTTCCCCGAGTACGGCAGCAATTCAATGCGCGGCGTGAACCACATCATCCACGCGCGAGAAACGGGAATGAAAAAATAGGTGCGCAACGGATGGCGCGCCGTTCGCTCGCGCGCCAGCAGCCCAAATTTGCGATCGAGCACCGGCGACATGTCCAAATCGCTGTTGTAGCGGCTGAGCAGCACGGCGACGCGCGCGCGCTCCGCCGCGGAATCAAATGCGGAATCGGGCAGCGTCTCGACGCGGATCGGCGCTTTGTCCAATTTCCACGTCACCAGATACGCCTCTCCGAACCGTACCATCCACGTTCGCGTCCATTCGTAGAAGCCGCGCGGAATGAAATCGCCATTCGTTTCCGCGAAACGGGGAGCGAGAAATTCGATTCGACCCATCGTTCGCGCGTTTCGCGCGGCCCACGGCGTCAAAGGAATCAGCAGGCCCACAGCCATCCACGAAACCGCGAGAACCAGCTTCGGCCAATCAGTGCGCCGGCGCCACTGCACTACAAGAACAATTCCTACAGCGACCAGCAAAAGCGGCGCTTCGGGACGCACCAGCGCTCCAACTCCGACGATTATTCCGCCGAACAGAAACCATCCCACGGCGGACATCGGGGATTTTCGCTCAAACGAATGGAGCGCGCGCTGCATGTCAGGATGGCTGAGAAGAAACGCAAATATCAGAAGTGCCAGCGTCGTCAAGAACGTGGCCAGCACTTCCGTGAGCACCACGGCGCTGTAACTCGCAGTGAATGGACAAAGCGCCGCCAGCCACAAAGCGATCGTCGCAGCAAGTTTTCGTTTTCGCGCGGGCGCGAGGCGCGCCGCAATCAAGGCCGCCAGAACACAAGTCGCCAAATCAACGACAGCCTGCACAACCATGATGGCTTTGCCGCCTCGTCCGAACACAGCGTAAATGGCGGCAAGAAATGCGGGATATCCCGGCATCCGCATGTCGACCGGGAGCAATTGCCCGTTGACGAACAGGCCGTAGACGCCGTGGTACAGCCAATTCTTGGCGAGTTCTTCGTAGAATTTCGTGTCGCCCGTAAAGGGCGAGAAGTGAGTAATAAAGAACAATCGCAGCGCAAGCCCGGCCAGCAGGGCAAGCACCAAATGCACGCCCAGGTGTACGCACGTACGTATGTGAGACACGGGCGGAGCGATCGAAACAGGCTTAGTGGGATAGGCTGTCGTTGGATTCAATTTCGTGCCTGCAACAGTAACGCGGCGCGGCCCTTTTGCAAAGATTCCGCGCGACGTTCGAACCTCTATCACAGCCGTCAAAAGGATGGCGTATACTTTGCGATAACCATCCAACCGAGCCGTTTTTTGCGTACTGAGTATGCCGGTTGCAGCACATAATCGTTATTCTGGAATTCGTTCGAGGAGGGGAAGATGAACCGTTTGTCCACGGCCGTTTTGGTTGTCGTTGCAGGCCTGGCGATCCTGTTCGCCACGAACCGCTTTCACGCCGCGAGTGCCGCGGTGGCGATTCCCGACCCCGCAGTCGACGAAACCCTCGCCCTAAAAAAGGGTCATGCGACGGTGGTCATCGCCGGTGGATGTTTCTGGGGCGTGCAGGCCGTATTCGAAGATGTGAAGGGCGTTGATCGCGCGACTGCCGGTTACGCGGGCGGCACGCTGAAGAATCCCGATTACGAAACCGTCAGCAGCGGAACGACAGGGCACGCCGAATCCGTCGAAGTCGAATACGATCCGTCGCAGATCACATTAGGCGGCCTGCTCAAGGTATTTTTCTCGGTCGCGCACGACCCCACCGAACTGAATCGCCAAGGCCCGGACGCCGGCACGCAATACCGCTCCGCAATTTTCTTCGCGAACCAAGACCAGCAGCGCATCTCCCAAGCATATGTAGATCAACTCAATCAGGCCAAACTTTTTTCCCGCCCGATCGTCACCCAAATCGCGCCGTTGAAAAACTTCTACCCAGCAGAATCCTACCATCAGGACTTTGCGGCCCACCACCCGGACAACCTCTACATCGCAATGTTCGACCTCCCAAAGGTCAAAAACCTCCAGATACAATTTCCTAATCTCTACGTTGCCAACCGCTGATTTTCTTCGCGGAGTAGAGTCCACTGCGCGGAGTGCCGCGCCCGCATCCCAGGAACGTTGGCCCTATTCAGAGACGCGTTCCCCTTGCAGTAGTTCCGCTTCGAGGCGCAGGAGAAACTGAATCACCTCGCTGGTATTCCGCAGATAATACTTCGCGTGGCTTTCTTTCGCTTTTCCCACGCGGATCGTGATCTGATCGCGCAGCGTGCGGAAGGCGGATTCATCCGTTCCGTCATCGCCGATGTAAATCGCAGGAGTACCCTTTGGGAGTTCGCTCAGCAAAACTCGGGCTGCGGCGCCTTTCCCTGGGATCTCGTTGGGCAGAACTTCCCACACCATCGCCCCCTCGAACATTTTCAGGGAATGCTGGAGAGGCGCAACCAATTTCAGCAGGCAGGATTTTGCGGCGCGCGCGACCGGTGGCGCCGCTGTCCGATAATGAACGGCAAAGCTTAGGCCTTTGTCTTCGATTCGCATGCCTCGCATGGACGCGAACTGCTCTTGCGCTCTCCTTTTGGCCAATGCGAGAATTTTTCCTGCACCCTTGCCGATCCTCGTGTTTGTTCCTTCTGCTTCCGCTCCATGAAGCCCCACGTAGCGCAGGGTCTCGATCCCGATTCGAGTTTGAAGATCGTGGCGGCGGCGTCCGCTTACGATGGCAACGAACAATAGAGGATGCCGGGATAAGCGGCGGAGCAAGTGCTTCGTCCGAGCCGATACGCGCACGTTCATTGGCCGCCGCTGAATCCGCACCAACGTGCCATCGAAATCGAGCAGCAGCGCGAGAATCTTGGCATTGCGAATCCGCTCCGTGATTTCGTTCCATGCCCGAAACAAATAGCGCGGCGAAGCAGGTGAGGCGCTATTTTTGGCTAGGGGCGGAATTGGGCGCCTGCGCGGAGGTTGGAACGCGCTTTCACCGTCTGGTCTGGTTTCCAACGCTCGCCTTCGTCGCATCCCGCATTCCATTTATGGTTGTCTGCGGCTGCGCGTCTTCAGCCCGGATTTGAGAAAGTTCTGCAATCAGATTGCCTGCCCACTGATATACGTTGTGATGTTTTACGTTGTCGCGCAGCAACTTCATGCGCGCTTGCCGTTCATTAGTGTCCATTTCCAGCGCCAGGCGTATCGCTTCCGCCAGCTGTTCCGTGTCATACGGATTCACGATTATGGCGTCTCGTAATTCACGGGCCGCCCCCGTGAACTGGCTTAAGATTAGCGCTCCCTCTTCGTCCTCGCGCGCCGCAATGAATTCTTTCGCCACCAGGTTCATTCCGTCGTGAAGAGACGTCACCATGCAGAGGTCAGCCGCTCTGTAATACGGGAGGATTTCCGCATGGCTGTGATGGCGCGTGAGCAATGCAACCGGCTTCCAATCCGCCGTCTGCCAGCGTGCATTGATCCGCGCCGCTTCCGTTTCCAATTCCTGCATGAAATCGTGGTACCGCTGGATTTCCGTGCGGCTCGGGGCTCCGATCTGCACGAATGTAAATTTTTCGAGATACGCCGGCCATTTTTCCAGGAACCGTTCGACGCCCCGAAGCCGCTCGAGCAATCCTTTGGTGTAGTCCACGCGATCGATGCCCACTCCAAGGAAATTCGCCTTAATCCCCAGTTTTTTCAGCAGATCGGAGCGCAGTACGTAAGGCGAAACCTGCGAATCATGGCCTCGCTGGGATTCGCGGAAGTCCACGCTGATGGGGAACGGACGCACAAACGTGGTATGCCCGCTTCGCTCCACCGCAAATCGTTCCCATTCGATCCGAGATTCCAAGGCCGCATCCACGGTCTCCAGGAAGTTGTCGCAGTGCGCCTGTATCTGGAAGCCGATCAAGTCCGCGCCCAGCAGTCCGCTAACAAGTTCCCTTTGCCACGGACAGATGCCGAAGGCCTCCGAATTAGGCCACGGGATGTGCCAGAAAATTGCGACCCGCGCATCCGGGCGCGCCTCCTTGACCATCCGCGGAAGCAAGGCAAAATGATAATCTTGCACGAGCACCAGCGGCCGATCGACTCCATCCATTTCTTGAAGCACGGCGTCGGCAAATTGCCGGTTCGCAGTCTGGTAACTTTGCCAGTCCGAAACGCGAAAAATCGGCCGGGTGTACGCGATATGGCACAACGGCCATAAGCCTTCGTTGGAAAACCCATAATAATGGCCGTGTTCCACTTCCTTCGAAAGCCATACGCGACGGAGGGTGTACTCCGGGTTGTCTGGAGGCACGCGGACGTGATCCTGTTCGTCCACCGCTTCCCGGTCGGCATCCCCGGAACCCGACGCGATCCAGATTCCGTCGCAAGCGCGAAGAATGGGTTCCAGTGCCGTCACCAATCCGCTTGCCGGAATCAGAGTTTCGATTTCCTTCCCTTTGTACACCTGCATATATGGCTCGCGATTCGACACCACAAAAAGCGAGCCCTGGTGAGCCTTGCCCTGAATGCTCGCGCGTAATCGTTCCGCGGTCCAGGCGGACTCGCCTGACTCGCGCAAGCGAGCCTCCTCCTCCGCGGCCGACCGGGCATCAGCCAAGCTTCGAGTGAGATTCATAACCTCGCTGGTGAACGGAGCGAGAAAACTTCCCTTCGGCTCCGGGGGGCCCGGCATCGCGCGGCCCCGGCGCATATCCTTCATCCATTGGGCCGTGCGGGAAATCGGGAGAAGAACGGTCCAACGGATTATCAGCACGGTAACGAAAACGATCAGCAGCACCTCAGCAATCACGTGCCACAGCGTGGTTCGCCACATACGTGCGCTCTGCGTTTCGATGTAGCCTGCATCGTGAAAAACCGCGAGGACGCCAGTGACAGACGTCCCGTCATGCAGAGGCATGTAATACACGTGCATCGGTTTGGAGCCGAGATTCAGGAATTTGCTCAGGCCAGCGTCGCTCGCAGCTACCTGATCCAAGGGAACAGGTGGCGGATCGAATCGGCTTTGCAGGATGGAACTTTCCGCAAGCACTTCGCCCCGCTTGTTGTAAACGACCACGCCCGCAAGCTGTTCTCGATTCCCGAACCGCTCTACGAGGTAACGCAGCTGGTCGCGCGAGCCTTTTTCCAGCGCCGGCTCGACTATTTCTCGCAGGCTCTCTGAAAGAATTTCGGCCCGGCGCACCAGGTCGGCTCGCAATCCGCGCTTCTCCGAGCGCACCTCAATCTTGGACACAATGAAAGTAACGATGGTGATGCCCGCAACGAGGAACAAAATGAGGCGTAGACTTAGTTTCACGTCAATCCCTGAGCCGATTCAACACTTTGAAATGATCGGCCGGCATTAAGAACCTCACCAGGCAAGCCATCCGCTGCGGAAATAGAATGCCGCCCGCTCAACCGTTATGCCTATTATTCACGAATATGACTATACGGCCCTTTGGGCGACAAAGGTAAACGGTGCCGAGAATTTGCAAGATTCCGGTAGAATTTACCGGGAACCGGGCCTTATGTCCATGCCGACGGATGATTAAATCAAATCCAGTATTCACCTGATTTTCTTAAAGGTTGAGTGGCTATATTTTTACATCGTCGCGAGTCTCAGTCCACACACCTGAAGCCCAGATGTCTTGCGCGCCGAATCCGCATCGTGCCCTTACGTTTCCGTATTCGTGTTGCAGATGGTTTCTTGTGGCGCTGGCGATTTTTTTCGCACCGGCGCCTTTGCTCGAAGGGTCGTATCAGTGCTTTGACTTACGCATTAGCACCATGAAAAATCATTCTCAACATCTCGAGGACGTGCTCCAGTACATTTCCGTGAGTTGGGCCCATCTCACCCGCTCTCTTGAAAAATGCAAGACTTATGAGGACCAGAAAACGGACGAAGTACCATTTCTGTATTTCCCGGCGGAGTTCAACATCTTGCCGAACTTCAAGGATCTCGCGGAGAATTGCAGGGTTCGCGTAGAGTCGTTGCCCGAAATCATCGCGAGTCCAGATGATGTGCATTTGAGCAAAATCCCCACGGCAGGACTCTTATATCTTCCTCATCCGTACGTCGTGCCGGGCGGCCAATTCAACGAGATGTACGGCTGGGATAGCTATTTCATTATCCTGGGGCTTCTGCGAGCAAATCACGCGGATCTGGCAAAAGGAATGGTCGAGAATTTGTTTTTCGAGATTCAACATTACGGCTCGATCCTGAATGCCAACCGCACCTACTATCTCACGCGTTCTCAGCCTCCGTTTCTCACTTCGATGATTTTAGCGGTGTACGATGCGGAAGCCTCCGGGCAGGAAAATAACAACGCATGGCTCGAGAAAGCCTATCAATTCGCGGTAACCGACTACGAGCATTGGACTCACGCGCCTCATTTAGCAGGCGATACCGGCCTCTCTCGTTATTTCGATCATGGGGAGGGCCCCGTCCCTGAAATCATCGGCGATCCGAGCGACTACTACCGCGGCGCCGCACAATACTTTTTGCTTCTCGACGGGACAAAAGATCCTCATCTCGTTCTGGTGGACAAAGAACATCCGGCCGAATCTCTTATAGGGCCGCTCTTCCCCGTTTTCGCCCGCGATGAACAATCAAAAGATCCCCGACACACGACTGGCTCACCGGGAGACCAAGTCACGTTATCAGCCGACTACTATAAGGGCGACCGCAGTATGCGCGAATCGGGATTTGATGTTTCGTTTCGTTTCGGCCCGTTCAGCGCCGAGACGCATCATTTCGCCCCCGTCTGCCTAAACAGCTTGCTATACAAGACCGAAAAAGACCTCGAACGCATAAGCCTTCTCCTCGGCCGGCAAAAGGATGCCGAAGCGTGGAGAGGCAAAGCCTTCGACCGGCAGCAGCGCATTCAGAAGTATCTTTGGGACGGGAAACGAGGCCTATACTTCGACTACAATTTCACGACCCACACTCTATCGTCGTACGAATACGCCACCACTTTCTATCCACTTTGGGCCGGTCTGGCGTCGAAAGAACAGGCGAGCGCGGTCGTCAAAAATCTTTCGATGTTTGAGCAGCCCGGCGGCCTCGCCATGAGCCGCGTAGAATCCCAGGCGCAATGGGATTTCCCGTATGGTTGGGCGCCCATTCAACTTCTCGCGGTCGATGGAATGCGCCGTTACGGGTTTGCTGCGGACGCCGATCGCGTTACATACAATTTCCTGAGCATGGTGGTCGCGGACTTCGCAACCGATCGATACATTCGTGAAAAGTACGACGTAGTCAAACGCACTTCAGCGACTCGAATTGTGAAGGGTTACAGTCAAAATGTGATTGGATTTGGTTGGACGAACGGAGTCTTCCTGGAATTGCTCAATGAATTGTCGCCCGCTCTTCTCGATCGCTTAGAAAAAGAGTGAGTTTCGAAGCGCTCACTCACGAAACTCGTCGCCAAACATAGGAAGGCCGCTCTTCGACGATTCCCGCGATTCCAGGGGCTCGCCCCCACCATTTCAATGGTTGGATTCAGTTTCATCCGTGCGCTGCATTACCTAATTCCTGCATCTCGTTCTTGTCAATCCTTCAATGCCGCTGCGGCGACGTTTGCCGGCAGCCCTTTGCTCCCAACTACCGACGCGTTGAGAATGATGGGATGCCCCGTCGGGCAGCAGAGGCAGAGCCTTTTGTACGGTAAAGAGCGTGCCTTTCACATTGATGCCAAAGATGCTTGGCCTCCGCTGAAACAGTGAGCACTATGAAACTGTCTCAATCTCTAGGTTCACGCCATGAAATCAAGTCTGAGAGATCGGGCAAAGGAAGGTGAATCTGGTAAGTGTTCTGCAATCAGAGAAAAACTTGGTGGACGTGGCCGGGATCGAACCGGCGACCCCCTGCTTGCAAAGCAGGTGCTCTCCCAGCTGAGCTACACGCCCACAGTGGAAACTTTCATCGATTTTAGAGCATTTACAGCTGTTCGCAAACCATGAAACACGAGTGCGCAGGACACCTTACAAAAAACTGCGTCGCGTGACTTACCAACTGCCGGACTGACGAAATCAACCCGGACCCCCACGTACTCGATGACCTCAAACGAGAGTTATTTACCTTCCCGGCCTGATTGTCCTCTCGAGTGCGCGAAAAACAGGACTCTTTAATTCCGAATCTACGCTTTTCAATGTATGGCCGGTTTGAAAGCAGCTCAATACGATATGGATGATAAGGAGGAATTTATGGCGAAATATGGAAAAGCAGCTGGGAAAAGTGTCAAGAGCGCGGTGCACCGGGAGAAACGGGGCACCCTCCGCTCCGGCAAAGGCGGAAAAGGTGGACGCGTCACGAGCCGAAAGCAAGCGATCGCGATTGGACTTTCCGAAGCTCGCAAAAAGGGCGCCAAAGTTCCCGCGAAGAAGAAATGACTGATGGCAAAGAAAACTCCACGCAAGAGCTCGCTCGCCGATCCATCGCGTTTGCCGCCGCTCGACGCCGATGCTCAGAATACGATCCAGGTCATCATTGAGACGCCCAAGGGATCTCGAAACAAATACGCGTTCGACCCTGACCAAAAAGTGTTCCAGCTTAAGAAAGTCCTGCCGGCGGGAATGGCGTTTCCTTACGACTTCGGATTCATCCCGTCGACGTTGGCGGAGGACGGCGATCCTGTGGACGTTCTTGTGTTGATGGACGAACCCGCCTTTCCCGGTTGCCTTTTGAAGTGCCGGGTCGTTGGGATCATCGAAGGCGTGCAAGGGAAGAAGAAAGAAAAGGAGCGAAACGATCGAATCGTCTCGGTGGAGCAGGAGAACCACAGCTACGCCCACATTAAACACGTGCGCGATCTCGGCGAACAATTTGTTAGCGAACTCGAGGAATTTTTCGTGAACTACCATCGGCATTTGGGGAAGAAATACAAAGTTCTCGACGTGAAGGGCCCGGCGGAAGCCCGGCGTCGTATTGAAGACGGCATGAAGGCGGTTGGCCGCAAAGGGCGCTGACGCGTGAATCTCGCGGGGAGTGGACCGCATTAGCCGGATTTAAACCAGTGGTGCTTCCGAAGCCGCCATATCAGGATTGACGCGCCGATCCAAATCGCCAGCGCCGCCAAGAGCGTCGCAGGTCCCGACCAGATCGGCAATAATTTCCAAACAACGAGCGCGAAACAGGCAAGCCCTATGCTGCCTATGGCGGCGCCGCGGGCATCGAGTGCGGCCGCCTGCCGTCCGCGGATGGTTTTTGATAT
>Ga0185299_10007346_pt1 | contig 11337 bp, 18 predicted proteins | sample PaiPotPPA55metaG_FD_128002 | JGI IMG/M metagenome (GOLD analysis project Ga0185299, IMG submission 128002) | Iron sulfur acid spring bacterial and archeal communities from Banff, Canada, to study Microbial Dark Matter (Phase II) - Paint Pots PPA... ...
CATTCTCGGATGCTTCGCGCTTCTCCACGCCATCCGCTCGATTAATTCCGGCGGCCGATTCCGAATAGGTACCGGGCAGGCGACACCATTGTAACCTGGCGTTGGCCTGTTCTTCCTCGTATTCGCTTGGACCCTGACGATTCAGCCTTCAAACGATGCTGATTGAGAACCTGATGTCGCGCAAACGGCCTCGGCAGAATTCGATGGCGATAGACCTTCCGACGCAGAGATCGCGTTGGAATGGGACGCGTTTATCGCTTCGCTGGGGCGCCCCGCAGCGCAATCGCGAATTGAAAAACTGTTCGAGCGCGGCTTCCACACACCCAGAGATGTAGAGACACGGCTTGGATTCCATGTCGGCTTGCTCGGTGTCCCCAACGAATCTGCGCCGCCAGATCCGCAGATCACAAAATGACCCGCAGCCTTCCCCACATGCCCACCAACAGGAGCAGTATATGGAACGCAACCAGAAGACAGTGATCGTCACCGGAGCGTCGCAAGGCATTGGCGCTGGAGTCGTCCAAGCATTTCTGGCGCGCGGATACGATGTTGGGAACCTCACGGAGCGCGACGAAATCGAAGGAGCTTTCAGCTTCCGACCACCTGGCCTTGATCGATGGCGACATAGGTCAAATTGAGACAGCACAGAAAGTTGCGGAACTCGCGATCAAGAAGTTCGGCTCGATTGATGCCGCAAGCCTTGCGCTCGGCCCGCCCGTCGAGCTGGAAGCCATTTTCGAGGTGCGGGGGTAAACGCGCGGCGAGCAATGTTCGTCGCCAGTAGCAGTAAGTGCTTTTCAACGATAGCTGAAAATTCAAAGGAGGATTTATGGCAACAAGGCTCTTATTGAGCTCGCCCCTTTGGACCCGATGCTCCGGAAGCTCTCCAGGCTGCAAGCACAAGCTCCAATGATTCTCGTCCTCAGCCGCGGATGTTATCCTGCCAGGCAGTACAGGTCTCAGGGCCGCTACACCTAAATGAGCAGATCAAAGATTTCTTCGGCGAACTTCTCGTCCAGCGGTGCGCGGCCCAAGAAGAGGCCAGCGTGCCAAGGCCCACAGACTTTAAACACAAGACAGGCAGCAAGCCTGAATCGAGCAAAGGTCGCTGCCATCTCCCGCCTTTCAATTCTCTCGAACCACGTCCTTCGGCTCCTTATCATCTCGCAAACCTAGAAAGCTAGGCGCTCTCATTTTGCCGTCTGAAGTCCATTCCTGGAACGCCAAGTCGCACCGCTCGGAGCGGTCTACAATCAGCGGACGCAATTTTAAGAATTCCCGCGCTTCATGGAAGCGTTGAGAAGTTCGACAAGATGGTTCAAAGAGTCTTTTTTGGAAAGCCAAGATCGGGGGGAAGCGCAAAATCGGACGTCGAGTGTACGAACCTTTATATAGAGCGGGAGCAGGCGCGAGGCGATGAGCGAGAGGATTGGCTGGAAGCAGAGAAGGCGCTCTCGGAAAGATATGGCGACCATAAGCTGGCTCAGCGCTGGATCAACAACACGGAGGAAGAGCAATGATCGACAAAATACTTCTACAAAGATATGCGGAAGCTGGAGCCAGGAGGATCGTCGGCTCTGGTTGCAAGCTGGAGGCAGTGTCCTTGACTGCTACCGAGAAACAATGGGCTCTAAATGGGCAAAGCGTTGATCGGCAACAACTAGATAACGTAAGTGAGATAGTGTCAGCGTATCGCAGGTTCTGGGTGGTAACAATCGTTGACGGTGTTGTCTTCGTAGCCAAGCCACCAAAGGTAAATGATCGATGAGAAGGTCTGGGGATAAGACTTCAGTTCCCAGAAACTTGACCATTCTGGAGTTGTTCGCCCAGTGATTCTCTCTCGGGACGGCGCCGCTCTGCATATCGAACCGGCGGCCGCTTTGAAGCATCTGGGCGAAGCAAGGAGTTAAGAAAAAGCCGGATAACCCGGGCGATGTCGGCCGGCGTCCGCCTACGGAAGCTTAGCCGCAAGGACATCCACTTTCTCGATGGCGGGCGGCGTTGCGAAGAGCTCAGATGCTTTGGCCATCAGCGCTGCAGCAACTTTGCCAGAGAGATGAGCCTGCCGACCCTCATCACTTGGAAATGCGTCAACGATTCCGAACGTGGACTTATCCATCCGAATCGCGAACCACGCCACCGTCTCAGGCTCTTCTTGCACGAGCGGCAGAGCGCCGCGCAAAAACGCCTCGACTTCTTTCTCTTTTCCGGGCTTCGCCTCGAGTTTTACCAACAGTGCCACACTAACGTTACGCATAGATTTCTTGTTCTGGGGTTTAGGTTTGAGGGTCAGCGGCCTTCGGAGCCATTTAAAGATCATTTTGACCGACCGGAAGACGTCTAGCAATCGCTCTTTTGCTGCACCGCCACGTTTTCCACGACGTTGGAAAGATGGATCCGCCCTCTGCTTCTGTGGACAGGATATTAGGCCGACCTGATCGAGGAAGCTGCCGCCCCTATGGGCAAACCTCGCGCACTCCCCTGCTTTTCCAGGGCCATTATGACCCTCCGGTTCCTCGATCTTGGCTTTGCTCGGATCAAACCCGAGCGATTCCAGGCTCTCGTCGGCACCGACGCTAACGCAATTGAACAATCAAAAGCGTATCCCTTGGGTGACTTGCCAACCAACCGCAACACACCCCAGGCAAAGTGCGGTTGAAAACGCGATATTAGACAGCGCCGATAGCCACCTGCCGTCGACGATTAAGTTATACGTTTGCAGGCTAAACGACGAGAACGTGGTCAACCCCCCGCAAATCCCGACAGCCAGCAATTGCTGAAGTGCGGCCGCGATATCGCTGTTCGAAACATGCATGAGAAAACCAGCAACGATGCCAATAATCGTGGAACCCACCATATTTACAACGAGAGTCCCAAATGGAAATATTTCCCCAAAGCGTTGAGCAACAAGCCCGGACCACCAAAACCGCCACATGCTTCCTACAGCTCCGCCTAAAAATACCAGCACGATCGCCAATCCCATACGTCCCATGCGAATTTAGTTGCGCAGCACGCGTAAAACGGCACGGACCGCGTAAGTAAAGGGCGCGGCAACTATGGCTCCTACCCAGATACTGAACAGGCATAGTACGTTGGAAAGCCCCATATTTAAAAAAAGATCCGCGAACGCCCCGTGGCGCGCCGCATTAAATGAGATAAGGCTGAACGCACTGAAGGTGGTGTAGCCCCCACAAACACCGACCAGGAGGAATAGTCGGCTCCGCGGACCTAGATAAATGTCTCCGGATGGATCTGAGACGAAGTTTAAAAAAGAGATGGCGAAACAACCGCTTACGTTAACGATTAGGATCGCAAGCGGTGTCCACACCGGCATAGAAGACATCGATTGTGTGATCCCAAAGCGCATAAGGCTACCAATCCCTCCACCGATCGCCACCAAAAAGTACCTTCTCATCAAAACGATACGATAACTTACCGGCATTCGCTGCGCTCGAAAAGTTGCGCTAAGCTTGGGGTAAGATCACCCCCGAAGACGGGGATCGCCAGCAGACCCCGAAGATCAAGAATTTTCGAGCAGCCCTTGTCTCTCAAGAAATCTGACGATCTCCGCAAGACCGACGCCTTCCCTGAGGTTAGTCATTACGAATGGGCGTTCGCCTCTCATCTTTCGGGCGTCGCTCTCCATCACTGCGAGAGAAGCGCCCACGTAGGGCGCAAGGTCGACCTTATTAATGACCAGAAGATCGGATTTGGTGATACCCGGGCCGCCCTTGCGGGGAATCTTTTCGCCGCCTGCTACGTCGATCACGTAAATGGTCAAATCAGAGAGTTCCGGGCTGAACGTGGCAGCAAGATTGTCGCCCCCCGATTCAATAAACACAACATCGGCGTCCGGGTATTTCTGCAGCATGCGATCGACAGCTTCTAAATTGATCGATGCGTCTTCACGAATCGCGGTGTGCGGGCAACCACCGGTTTCCACACCCAGAATTCTTTCACCCGGGAGTGCACCGGCGATAGTCAGAAGGCGTTGGTCCTCTTTTGTGTAAATGTCGTTAGTGATGACGACCAGGTCGTAGCGGTCTCGCATCGATTTGCATAGCATCTCGACGAGAGTGGTTTTACCAGACCCGACTGGCCCACCGATGCCGACACGCAGGGGTGGGTTCCGTTTTGTGCGTCGATGGTTGCTCATAGTGGTCCGCAATGTAGCATAGGCTTCCAGCCTGTATTTCCCTGGCGCCGGGGTCATTTAAGCCCAAATTCCGAATTTGAGGAGGCGTCCTCGTGCTCGTCGTCCTCCTCGTCCTCGAGAATCCCGATCGTTTCGCAATCAGACTAACAGAACAAATTAGTTCCATCGGTCTCTTTGCGGTCACGGAATCCCGCGCAAATGTGGAGATCTGATTGGACGCTGTTGCGATAGCCTGAGTACCACGTCGGGAATCAGTCGTCATCGCGCAGCACCGTGCCGCCGCCAAATTTAACTTCTTCCCGTAAACCGTGAAAATCGTGCTCGATCTCGATGAACAGCTCTGTATCGGCAAGGCGCACCTGATCGCCTGTCGTGGGACCAAACATTTCTGCGTAAGCTTGGCGAGAGATTTTCATAGTCTATTTGATTGCCAGAACGATCCCCTTCAGAGCTTCCCCATGATCTTCGCATTAAATCCGTAGACAATCCGGTCGCCGGCGAGTTCTACTAATTCAACGGTGCGCTCCTGCCCCGGCTCAAACCGTACGGCGGTGCCCGCAATAATATTTAGTCGGAACCCACGTGCCTTATTGCGGTCGAAGTGCAGCGCTTCGTTGACCTCGAAAAAATGAAAGTGCGAGCCAACCTGAATCGGTCGATCGCCGGTATTGGCGACTGCTACCGTGACCGTTCTGCGTCCCGCATTCAGCTCGATTTCGCCAGGGGACGTTATAATCTCGCCGGGAATCATGTTTTTTCTCCTGTATGATTAAACAATCGGATGATGAACGGTGACGAGTTTTGTCCCGTCCGGGAAAGTGGCCTCGACCTGAATCTCATGGATCATTTCCGGAATGCCTTCCATCACCTGATCCCGATTAAGCAACGTGGTGCCGTGGTGCATCAATTCTGCCACCGTCTTACCATCACGTGCGCCTTCCAGAAGCGCCGCGGTCAGATAGGCGACCGTCTCAGGATGGTTCAATTTCAATCCGCGCGCCAGGCGCTTCTCTGCCAGGAGCGCGGCAGTAAAGATCAACAGTTTATCTTTTTCTCTTGGAGTAAGATTCATGTGACGCTCGAAATCTAGGTTTAGTCAGGGTCAAATGTCGATGATTTCATGTCGATCTTTCTCAAGCTGATCGACACGGCTTGGTAAGCCGTTGGTTTTCACGACGCAGCTGCTCGAACTCGCTGCTCTTTTTGCGGATTTGGCTTGGGGCCGCGCTTGTGATCGAGAGCGGCTTTCCCGCCGCCATCGCGTCGTTGACGCCAGGCCGAGATGTGGGAGCCGTAGATGCCCTCGCGCCGCAGCACTGCACCGCGGGCTTTAGGGGTAGCAGCGGCCTCGTACTCGTCCAGGATCCGGAGCTTATCCTCGACGCTGAAGCGCCGGCGCGATGGCCGCGCTGATAAAGGTTGGTGATTGGTAGAAGTCGATACGGAGATTGACCTTTCTCCGCCCTTTGCACAATAAACTATGAAGGGGGGAGCGGTCTCAGCCGAGGCTGACACCAAGAGTCTTCGTTTTCACCGCCAGAAGCAAATAACATAGAGGTCGATCCCGACGACTTCGAATTGCGATCGCGAACTCAGTAGTCATCGTCATGGCCTCGGGAGGCGGCGGAGGGTGGGGGTCAGCGGGAGCACAGGCGTTCGCCTACTTGCGCCGGTCGAAGGTACCGAGGTGAATACGTCCGGCTCATGGCGGCTCTTCTCCGCGTGATCCATTACAGCAAACAAAGCAGTACGTGACCCGCTCCTAACCATGGGTACCGAGAAGACTCGCCTCGCCGCCGCACACCAAACATGTGGCCGACTCCGGTGCCATACCGAGCGGTCGAGTTATCTCGGACACGCCATGTTGATCACACCGATACTCATATATAGGCATCGCGCTCGCTCTTTCTTAGTCAACAACGTCACATTCCGAAAAAAGCCTCGGCGGGCACTTCGAAACCGCACGGCCCGGGTGTTGTGCTGCCACGGCCAAGTCAGCGCGACGCTAGCACACGTTTGAGCTGAGTTGCAGAGCAATCAAGCGGCGAACTTTACTGTCCTAGCGCCAAAGCCGTATGATAACGGCGGCTGTCCAATGTCGCGCCATCTACGAGCCCATCCATGGCGCAACGATCAGCAGGACCGGCGACACTGGCCCACGCCACCGCGCTGCAGGTCCATTAGGCTGGTCCAAAGAGATCGCGGCTGCGCGCCTTCCATGGCATCCGATCAGTCCAGCTTCATCGCTGGAACCGAACTCGTGGTCGACGTCGGAATGAGCCAGGTCTAGACTCAGGGTGCGCGTCATTTAACTGAAATGTTTATCGATATCTCAATCTCGATGAAGTCGTTAGGGGTCATGATGCTGTCAGCTTGTGCGTTGCTATGGGCAGTCTCAGACGGGTCGTCCCAGGTTGCTCAATCGGTCCCACCGGTCGCCAGGGTTTCTGGCGACACCTTTACCAACCCACTCATGCAAAATGGACCCGATCCCTGGGTCATTTGGTGGAAAGGCTTTTACTACTATTCGGATTCCTCGAGTAAGAATCTGATTCTTCGTAAGACGGCTGACATTACTGACCTTCGCAACGCGGAAAAGAAGGCAGTGTGGGTGCCGGAGCCGGGACACCCTTGGTCAAACGATTTATGGGCGCCCGAGCTGCATCGCTTGGGCAACAAATGGTACATCTACTTCGCTGCCGATGCCGGGGACAATGCTTCTCATCGCATCTACGTCGTTGAGAACGACAACGATGATCCCATCGAAGGTACTTGGACCTTCAAGGGAAAGATCAGCGACTCGAGCGACAAATGGGCTATCGACCCAACCACGTTCGAACTCAATGGTGAGCACTACCTCTTATGGTCCGGCTGGCAAGGGAACAAAGACGGCGAGCAGGATCTGTTTATCGCTCACATGAGCAATCCGTGGACAATTGACTCGCCACGCACATTGATCTCGAAACCCACTTATCCGTGGGAAGAGCACGGCGACCTGCCGGGCAGGCATGTCAATGTGAACGAAGGGCCCGAGTTCATTTCGCATGGCAACAAGATGTTTATAGTGTTCTCAGCGTCCGGTTGCTGGACGGACTTCTACACTCTTGGCGTGCTTGAGGCGAATCTTGACGCCAATCCCCTCGATGCGAAGAGCTGGATCAAGATCAACCACCCATTCCTTAGTACCGATCCGAGTTCCGATGCCTTTGGCCCAGGACACAACGGCTTCTTCAAGTCTCCCGACGGTCAGGAAGACTGGATTATCTATCACGCTAATCCGGAACCGGGAGACGGCTGCAACAATTTTCGCTCACCACGTATCCAGCGCTTCACCTGGAATCCCGACGGCACGCCGAACTTCGGTCGGCCGGTACCTCTGGGTCAGCCGCTGGAAAAACCCGCAAGGTAAACGCCGTGTCTTCTCCTCTGCGATCCACTCTTGTGCAACCGTCGTGCTGCGATCTACTCAAAACGTCGCGGCTTCCCGGGTTCGAGCTTTCCGTTCAAAAGATCTTCGAGCGATTCTGATCACCCTTGGTCACGGATTAACGACGATCAGGACCACTGGAAGAATCCCGACCAAAGGCCCCATACCAGCTACTGACCTAGAACTTTCGTTCCATTTACCTTCATCGGCGGATGCTTTATACAGAAATCCGACGCAAACAAATCTCTGCGAGATTAGCCCGTCGGATGCGGATGAACTCGCTCGATCTTCGCCCGTGCGCCTGTGTAGTTCGATTCAATTGATGGCGTTCGGCGAGGTTTGTGTCATAGGCTGCGAATTACAAGAAGACTGCCGATATGCACTTACACTATCTCGAAAAGAAATACGGGATCAGAATCAATTTGCTGGAATGGTCCGGGGACGACTACGAGACGGGAACGCTGAATGCGCTGATCAAGATAGAAAGCACCGACGTGGGCCGAATCTTGTTGGAAAGCATTGCGTATCACATACGACATCACCCTGGAAACCTCCTGCATGGTATCCTGGAGATTCGCCCTTATGCGGAAGGCGATTGTAACGGCTCCACGGCCCCTGAGACCACTACGAAAGCGGGCAGAATGATTAGACCCGTGGTGCACTTCTGGCCAAAAGCTTATACGAAGGGAGGCGCCTGTTCCAAATACCTAGACGACCATAAAGACGAGACCGGCGGAATCCTTCCGGACGAAACCCTGTTTCACGAATTCGTGCATGCATTCCGGATGGCGTCTGGAGCTGCGACCGTTGCACCCCTGGTTCGGGGCGGGTTGTCGAACTATGAAGACGAGGAGGAGTTCATCGCTGTGTTGGTAACTAATATTTACCTCACCGATCCGTCAAACAAGTCTCATTCAAGCCTTCGTCGTGATCATGTCAGCTTCAAGACCCTGGAGTCAGACGTGGCGGAATCATTCACATTTTTTCGAAGTTCGGTTTCGACTTATCGTTTAGTCGAGAAATTCTGCCGCGAGAATCCGGCCTTTACGAAGAACCTTGCAGAGGTGAAAGCTTCGTTTAACCCAATCGCCGCCTTCTACAACGACCCGACGCAGGCATGGATTTATGCAAATTCACAGGCATCCGAAACGCGAGATGCCCTGGGCCCCGATAGTTGGGACGTCTATAACGAGCTGCGAAAATACAGCAGTACGAGCCTTCAGCCCGTCGATCCAGAAAAAGCCTTCAAGAAATGGCTTGAGAAAAAAGCGCCGAAATGAAGCAAATTGACCGGGCCGCAGGAAGGATCGTCAGTGAGTTGAACGAGTTTGGGCGCGAAGTCGCGGCTGCGTTCAGGATGGCGACGGTTCTTTTGCCATATTCAAAAGCATGAAAAGATGCCCATTCGACGCGCAGTCGCTTGCTCCGGGCATTCGACGCGCTTCCTGAGGTGGCCCTGGCATGAGCAAGCGTTAGCGCGTCGAATGCTGCTGTCTTTTGCGGCTATTCATTCCGCAACACTGGGCGACAAAATCTTCGATGATCCGATCGGAGCGGCCGCGCTGATGCACGACATAACACCCCATTTTTGGTGTCGGCTTGCTCAAGCCGACGTATTTTGTGCCCGGAATACAGATGTATTTCAAATGCTCCGCCAACGTTGCGATCCCTATACCGCACGCCGCCAGGGCCACGGCGCGCGATCGTACGGTGACCTCTTGGACAATCTGCGGACTGAACCCGGCGCTATGGCATGAGGAAATAATTTCATCGTAAAGGATCGGGTTGGCGTTGCGCGGGAATAGGATCCAATTTTCATCGTGCAACTCGCTGAGGCGCACCTCTGCAACTGCGTAGAGCGGGTGACCTTCAGGGACTACGATACCGACATTCTGTTCCATGACCTTAACGCTGACCAAGTCTTTATAGGGCGCCGGCGCAGCTGTCAGGGCGCAGTCGATGATCTCCTCCTTCAGCTCCTGGAAAGATCCGTGCGAAGTGTTCTGGTTTAATGAAACGCTGAGGTTCGGATATTTCTTTCGTAACGCGCGCAGTGCCGGTACTAAAATCTCGGCGGTCGTCATGGCGTCATCACCGATTCGCAATACCGGACTTTCTATCACGGCGTTATCGATGGTAGCGCCGATTTCATCGAGCGCAGGAAACACGGCCGCCAGCTTCTTCTGCATCCAGCGACCTGCATCGGTGAGAGTCACTCGTTGATAGCTGCGTTCGAAGAGCCGGCTGCCCAGCGCATTCTCTAGGCTCTGAATCTGTCTGCTAATGGCCGACTGAGCGATATGAAGTTGATCAGCAGCTCTCCGATAACTGCGTTGTCGCGCCACCTCATAGAAGGAGACCAGTTGCCGAAGATCAAAATCGTAATATCGAAATGGCATCAGTACATGATGAAATAACATCTGACGAGCATCAAGCTCGAACGGATGATTGACCCATGCAACATTTAGAACCGAGACCAACAACGCTCGAGCGGCAGAGTCACACGCTCGCCGGCAAACGAATTATTCTCATTGGCGGCACCTCCGGATTCGGATTCGCCACGGCCGAAAAGGCGGCCTCGGAAGGCGCTCAGATCGTGATCGCTTCCAGCCGCCAAGAACGAGTCGATAGCGCTCTCAAGCGCCTGCCCGACAGCACCGAGGGGTATAGGGTCGATCTTACCAGCGTTGAACAGGTTAACACCTTCTTCGACCAAGTTGGGTCGTTCGACCACTTGGTGTTCACTGCTGGCGAAACGTTACAAATCGGGGAGTTAGCCGTAACGACTTTGGAGCAAGCCAAACAATTCTTTAACATCCGTTTTTGGGGCGCATTCATGGCGGCGAAATATGGCATTCGCGGGATCCGAGGCGGAGGATCCATCGTCCTCACAAACGGGCTCGCCGGACTGCGTCCTCAGAAAGGTTGGTCTGTTATGGCCAGTATTTGCGGCGCGCTCGAGGCGTTAACCCGGGCGCTAGCCATCGAATTGGCGCCGATCCGCGTCAACCTGGTTTGCGCCGGCTTTGTTAAGACCGAGTTGTGGAGCAATGTGCCTGAATCGGACCGGGAAGAAATGTTCGCTAACGCAGCCCGGCAATTGCCCGTTGGCAGAGTTGGTGAAGCCGAGGATTTGGCCGAGACCTACCTGTACCTAATGCGCCAAGGCTTCAGTACTGGCGCCATGATCCTGGTCGAAGGCGGCGGCTTGATCGCCTGATTGCGTCCTGAACGTCGAGCGCAGCAATCAGTTTGTGAACTTCTTTCCAAAGACCATCAACTAGGGACAGACCATCAACTAGGGACAGGTCAAATGTCTTAAAGATGTCCGTTCGAGCGAGGAGGAAATATCAGGTCGTTATTCCGCGATCTGTGGCAATCCGGCCTTGAGTTGGGGCCTGGGATGGAGCTTCAGGTAGTCGAGCACAATGTTCGCGTAAGTTTCTGCCGCTGCCCAAACCAGCTGAACCTCGCAGTTTTTAAAGGGGTTGGAACCGGTCATTGAAAGGGGAATCGGATCGACCTACCTACACAAACGCTGCGTCGGGTACTGTGAATCACGCATTTCTGATTGTCCTGTGAATCTAATCTTGGACATTTGGTCATTTTTGGCCTGTGCTATTGGCATATGCCAAATGCGAATCTGCTATGAGCGTCGAACGCCGCGTAAAACTATTCAGGAACGGGCGAAATCAGGCTGTCCGCATTCCGCGTGAATTTGAGCTTCCTGGGGAACACGCCATCATACACAAGG
>Ga0185299_10007348_pt1 | contig 11335 bp, 10 predicted proteins | sample PaiPotPPA55metaG_FD_128002 | JGI IMG/M metagenome (GOLD analysis project Ga0185299, IMG submission 128002) | Iron sulfur acid spring bacterial and archeal communities from Banff, Canada, to study Microbial Dark Matter (Phase II) - Paint Pots PPA... ...
TAGCGCACCAATTTGGCCGGCACGTACAGCTTTTTCTGGGACAGTTGCTCCATAAAGGCCTTCGCTTAACTCAACCTTTATACCCCGCCCCGGTTTGCATTCGCAACCAGCGGTCTAGGTTCAGAGGTCTCAAGTTCATCCACACGTCCATAGACAAGTTTTGCCTTCCCGCCATCGCAGGGATCCGCGAACGAGTCACAAAATGGAGCAGTTCCGCCGTAGGCTGGAAGGAGTCGATCCAACGCGATTGCGGCTGCTTTAGCAATTCGGCCACCGGATCGCCGGCTAATGCTGCTTTTGGCCGCCTGACCACTTCCGGCGGCAGAAACCCCGCCATCGCCTCCCGCATGATCTGCTTGCCGATGCACCACGGAAGCGTCGGTAAGCTCAGCAGAAAATTTACCAGTCGAATATCGAGCAGCGGATGTCTTGTCTCAACCGGTCGCGGGGAATTTCCCGCGTCATGAAGCTCGAAATAATTGCTCCACCAGACATGTGTCAAGCTCTTGTAGGCCTTAGGGCGGTGGTGCGTGATCGGTCCAACCTCACGTCCCACTTCAATCCAGCGGTAGGCTAAATCGTGTCTCAAGTTTAGCTCCGGATTGATCCACCGCGGCACAGGGCATTCCTCGGCACGGTTCGTGCGTGCTCGAATTGTGCGTTCTCGAATCAACGTTCGCAAGCCAGCTTTCGGCATAGACCGCTGCCACAGAGCGCACCGCACATACCCTGCGGCCAGATCCCACAACTTCCCTGTCCTCAGGAGTCTTACAATCGCGTCGGGAGATCCTACCAGGCCGGGATCGCCTCCCTCTCCCGTCAACGCAACTCGCGACTGAGCAGCAATTTGCGCGTAAAGATCGCAATCGATCGCGCGTAGGGGTTGATCGCAAGGCTGCGCTGGGCCGGGATCGCCCTTTCGCCAATGAGTGAAAAGTTGGTAATCGTCGGCGACCAGATAATGAAGCGGTATCCCGCAAAAATCCGCCACCTTCTGCGCAAACCGCCGCTCCTGATCCGGTATCAACCGGTCGTACACGACCGAATGAGCCTGCAGGCGCGATTGGTGCTCTTCTCCCAGCACCTGACGGGCGGTGGCGGCTACACTACTCGAATCCAAGCCGCCGCTCATGAAAACCGCCACCGGAGCATGAGGCAGCCGGTCCTGAACCGCTTTTTCCAGAAGACTTCGAAAATTCTCGACGTAGTCCTCACTTTTTTTGTAGTGAAGTTCCGCCGTCTGCTGAAGTGTCCAATACTTGGAGATATGAAACTTGCCTTCAGAGCACAATAAGAGATGTCCCGGCGGTAATCTCTGGATTTGCTCGAAACTCGTGGTGCGCGAATCCTGGTTGCCGCCAAACAGTAGATAATCGCTGATCGCCAAATCGTTCAGACGCGACGATACCTCCGGATGGAGGCGCAAACAGTTCAGTGTGTTGCTGAAAACGAAAGACCCCGGTAGGCTTGCATAATAAAAAGGCTTGACCCCAAAGTGATCGCGCGCGCAAAACAACTCCTTGCAGCGCCCATCCCAAATGGCGAAAGCGAAATCGCCAATCAGGTGGTGCACGCAATCCTTGCCCCAGGCCTGGTACGCGAGCAAGATCAATTCAGCATCGGAAACGCGGTCGCGGACCGTAATTCCTGAAGAACGGAGCTCTTCCTTCAATTCCGTTTGTGCGTCAATCCGCGCGTCGGCAACAATCCAGACTCTGCCGTCGACGCTGCAAGGCTGTTTGTCCGCCACGCCGCCGGCCTGGGTGTCGAGCGAGGTTTCTGGCCAGGTGCCGCCCGAAGTATCGAGCAGCGCATGAGCGAAGCCAACTTCGAAATCGCACCAAACCTCTTGCGCATCCGGCCCGCGAAACCGCAGAAACGCAGCCATGCGGCCCAGCAAATCCCTGGAAACCGGAGCACCGTCCGTATTCACGATGCCTGCGATTCCGCTCATGACTGGCTCAAAAGAAGCATTCTGTTCGGCAGGAACGTCGACCGTAAATAGCGGATGTTGGATGGCGAAATGAAGACCAAACTGATTACCGCCGCATTATTGCTCGAACCGCAAATCGAACGCAAAAAGAAACATCGCAAGACTGAATCTATCACCCGCGGCTCAAGCACCCTGTCGAAACTCCACCAATCCGGCCCCACGTAATTCCTGGATCACCCGCAGCACATCGCGACTGCACGTCTCGGAGTCGACGCTGTATTGCTCCTGGATGGCCGAACATACCGCTTCAACGCTCTTAGGCTGCTGGATCATCTCCCAGATCACCGTTCCCACACTATTCAAACCGTAATAGTTGCCATTTCTCAATTCAAGGAGCACCGTCTCCTCGTCCAGTCGGCAGGAAACCTGGTCGGCAACCGCAACCACAATCGTCTGCATGGAAATCTCTGCGTCCATCAAGGTCATTGTGTCTTTCAAACCGCCCGTTACTGTACCATATCCGGGACGCCGGAAAGCCCTGCGAATCGGGCTCTCGTGCGTCCTGGACTTCGTTTTCTTAGAAACGCTGCTGACCTTAAAACTCATATCCATGAAACTTATTCCCGAAGAGTTGCCGAACGAGCACCGCCTCTTGCTGATTTGCGCTCGCAAGGTCCTGACTCCTCCGCAACTCGAGCAGGCCGGCGCCGCAATCGCTGCCGGCCTCGACTGGGACCTGCTGGCCCGCCACGCTCTGCACCACGGCCTCTCGCCACTCCTATATTCTCACTTGCAACGCAACTTTCCGCTGGCCGTTTCCGCTCGCCCCGAACTGCGGCTAAAGCTTTTAGAAACCAGCGTGCGCAACCTTTGTCTGTCGGCCGCCTTACTGAAAATCTTGGACGCCCTGCAGACCGCTGGAATCCGCGCCCTCGCCTACAAAGGCCCTGCCCTGGCCATGTCACTCTACGGCGATATCAAACTGCGGGACATGTCAGATCTCGACGTCTTGATCGATCGCGCCAGCTTCCCCGCGGCGCGCGAAGTGCTCGCGCAACTGGGATATCAATCGGCCTCCGGATACAGCCGCAAACAGCAGAAAGCCCGCCTGCGTTCCGACTGCGAATGCGAGTTCTCTTCCTTTGACGGCAACGTGCTCGTGGATTTGCACTGGCAAATCACCGCTCCCCATCTCGGGCATCGCTTTCGCTTCGAAGACCTTTGGGATCGCCGCCGCACGATAGCGCTCGGCCAAAAATCCATTCCCACGTTTTCTGCCGAGGACACCGCACTACTCCTCGCCGTACACGGCGGCAAGCATCTATGGGAGCGATTGAGTTGGCTGGCAGATTTTGCCGAAACTCTCCGCCAGACCCCGCACCGCCACAACATGGACGATCGGGAGTTCGACTGGCGCGAGCTGAAGTTGAGAGCCCGCGAAACCCGTGCCGAACGAATGCTGTTGCTCGCCCTGGCACTGGCCCAGGCCGTCCTTCGACTCCAGATACCGCCCGAACTTTCGGCCGCAATCAGCAACGACGCCGTGGTGCAGGCCGTGGCCGCCGATATAGCAAAAAAACTGTTCCAGGATCAGCATGAAGGAGAGATAAAAGACAAAGCCGCGCTCCACCCAGCTCCGGAACGCTGGTTAACGCTAATTCAGCTTGCCGACAGCCGATGGGACGGCATACGCAGTGCGGCGCTTTTCACCCTTGCCTCCGGCCCCCGCGAATGGCAGACAATTCGCCTTCCCGATTCGTTATTCGCTTTTTACCCTTTGCTGCGCTTAGCCACCGTGTTGCGCAGTATACCCGCGTTTTTCTCCTCCGGCCGCCGCGCCACTCCAAACTCAGGATAGATCGGAAGGGCACGCCTCCAATCCGCGCTCTTTCCAGGCCGATTTGCTCTTCGAGTCGGAATCGCCCCCCTCATTGCTCGGTCTCGTCTAGGGTTTCAGCTCCCCATCGGGTAAGATACTTCGGCTGAGAAACAGACCTTGCGGGCAACGTCCCTAAGACACCACCTCCTACTCTTCCGATGAATCGCGAGTATCACAAAGCTTATAGCCAGGAACTGCATCGCGACATGGAGGCGCTGGTTTTCGGACATACGGGAACGCCGTTGCTCGTGTTTCCTACTTCGCAGGGACGGTTCTTCGAGTATGAAGATCGCGGGATGATTGGAGCGCTGGCCGGAAAGATCGAGAACGGCGAACTGCAAGTGTTTTGTCCGGACAGCGTGGATGGCGAGAGTTGGTACAACAAGGGCGTGCATCCGCGGGTGCGGGTAATGCGGCATTTGCAATATGAGCGCTACATCTTGCATGAGTTCTTGCCGTTCGTCCGGTGGAAGAATCAGGCGCCGCGGCTGGCTCTGACCGGATGCAGTTTTGGCGGGTATCATGCGGTGAATTTTGGCTTGAAGCATCCCGACGTGGTGACGCATTGCGTCAGCATGAGCGGAGCTTTCGACATCCATCAGTTTCTCGACGGCTATTACGATAATGATTGTTACTTCAATAATCCTCCCGACTTTTTGCCGAACATGTCGGACGACTGGTTCTTGAGCCGCTACCGGCAGATGAAGATTGTGCTGGGATCGGCGGACTGGGATATCTGTCTGGATCAGAATGTGAAGTTCTCGGCGATTTTGAATGCGAAGGCGATTCCGCACTGGCTGGACGTTTGGGGCGATAATTCGAAGCATGATTGGCCGTTGTGGGTGAGGATGGCGGGGAAGTATTTCTAGGGTAGCTGTTGGTCGTTGGCGTTTTGTGGAAGGGTACGGCTTCGGCCGTGCCGCCCAGGCTCCAAAGAATTGGGCTTTAGCCCCTGTCGGGATACCGTACGGAGAAACCGTAGATCGTGTGAGAGGTTCCGAACGTAGGAATCCTTCGACTGCGCAAAGTGCCTCGCTTCGCGCAGCACTTACTTCGCTCAGGATGACAAGGCTAGTGGGTGACGATCTAAGAATGGAGATCGTGTCGTGAAGAAGATTGGGATTTTGTTTGGGATGGAGAATACGTTTCCGCCGGCTTTGGTCGAGAAGATTAACTCGATGAAGGTTGAGGGCGTTGAGGCGGAATTCGTCAAGATTGGCGGGATTCGGATGGATGAGCCGAAGAAGTATGCGGTGATCATTGACCGGATTTCCCAGGATATTCAGTTTTATCGCGCTTATCTCAAGAATGCGGCGATGCAAGGGACGATTGTGGTGAACAATCCGTTCTGGTGGACGGCGGACGACAAGTTCTTCAACTATGCGCTGGCGCACAAGATGGGCGTGGCGATTCCTCCGACGATCATTCTGCCGCATAACAAGCATCCCGAGGGAACGACGGATCAGTCGATGCGGAATCTCATCTTCCCTCTCAACTGGCAGGAATTGTTTGATTACGTCGGCTTCCCTGCTTTCTTGAAGCCTTATTCCGGAGGCGGTTGGAAGCACGTGTACAAGGTGCATTCACCGGAAGAATTCTTTCATCACTACAACCAGACCGGCGATCTGTGCATGACCCTGCAGCATGGCGTGGAGTTCGAGGAGTATTACCGGTGTTACGTGGTGGGGCAGGAGAAAGTGCACATCATGAAGTACGACCCGCGGGCGCCGTTTCATGAGCGCTATGTGAAGGGGAATCCGGCGCCGTCGTCGGAGGCGCTGCGGGAGCGGATGCAGAAGGATGCGTTGTCGCTGTGCCGGGCGCTGGGGTACGACTTGAATACTGTGGAGTTCGCGGTAGAGGGTGGTATTCCGTATGCGATTGACTTTCTGAATCCCGCGCCGGATGCGGAAATTACGTCGGTGGGGCAGGAGAATTTTGACTGGATTGTGAATGCGGTGGCGGAGATGGCGGTGAAGATGGCGCTGCGCGGGGACAGTCCGGTGAAAGAGATGCGGTGGGCGGATTTTTTGGCTGGGGGGCCGGCGAAGCAGGAGCGTAAGGGGGAACCGGCTTGGGTGGCGGAGCGGAAGCGGAAACCTGCGAAATAAGAGTTGCATCTCGTTCGGCAGGACTCAGTGACGGGTTGCAGGCAGTGCGTTGCAGGTAGGGATCCTTCGACTGCGTGGCCGTTCCGCTTCGCGAACTGCCACTTCGCTCAGGATGACAGGCATATGCGAAAAGGCAAAACTGCGAAGACCGTGGAGGAATATCTGGCGGGGGTGCCGGAGCCGGCTTGCGGCACATTGAAACATCTTCGGGCGGTGATTCGGTCGGTGGTCCCGGCGGAGACTACCGAGGTGATCAGCTACGGGATTCCGATGTTCAAGTACAACGGAATGCTGGTGGGGTATGCGGCGTTTAAGAATCACTGCAGCTTATTCCCGACAGGGTCGGGAGTGCTCGATCAGTTCGAGAAGGAGCTGCGTGGCTACCGGACTTCCAAAGGCACGATTCAGTTTCCGCCGGATAAGCCTTTGCCGGATGCGCTGGTGAAGAAGATTGTGGAGGCGCGGGTTAAGGAGAATAAAGAGTGGGACTGAGGGGTCGGGCGGGTTCTCGCTAATTGTTATACTGTGGATGCCCGGTTCTTCCCGCTTTTCGCAAAGGAAGCGAGAACTGGGGCACCCGCCTGACAGATGATGGCGGCGAACAGCAGGTTCGTCGACTTCGCTCGGAATGACAAGACATAAAACATATATGCAGCCTACTTTCACTATTGGGATTGAAGAGGAATATCAGACCGTCGATCCAGAGACGCGGGATCTGCGGTCGCACATTCATGCCGAACTGCTGGACAAAGGGCGGATGATTCTTCAGGAGCGGGTGAAGGCGGAGATGCACCAGTCGGTGGTGGAGGTGGGGACGCGGGTCTGCAAGAGCATCAAGGATGCGAAGGTTGAGGTCAAGAAGCTGCGGCGCGACATGGTGCGGCTGGCCAAGGAAAATGGATTGCGGCTGGCGTCGGCGGCAACGCATCCGTTTGGGGATTGGCGGGATCAGGAGATTCATCCCGACCAGCGCTATAAAAATATTGTCGAGGATTTGCAGCTGGTGGCGCGGGCCAACCTTATTTTTGGGCTGCACGTGCACATCGGGATCGAGGACCGCGAGACGGCGATTCACATGATGAATCATGCGCGGTATTTTTTGCCCCACATGCTGGCGCTTTCGACCAATTCTCCGTTTTGGCTGGGGATGAATACCGGGTTGAAGTCGTACCGGTGCAAGGTGTTCGACAAATTTCCACGAACGAATATTCCCGATTATTTTCCCAGCTGGGGCGAATACGAGAACTTTATCAAGCTGCTGATCAAGACGAACTGCATCGATAACGCGAAGAAGATCTGGTGGGACATCCGACCGCATCCGTTCTTTAATACGATTGAGTTCCGGGTGTGTGACATTCCCATGCGTGCCGATGAGACTATCGCTCTCGCGGCTTTGATTCAGGCTACGGTGGCGAAACTGTATAAGCTTTATACAGCGAATCAGGGATTTCGCCTGTACCGTCGGGCGTTGATCATGGAAAATAAGTGGCGGGCGGCGCGTTACGGGCTCAACGGGAACCTGATCGATTTCGGCAAGCAGACGGAAGTGCCGGCGCGCGATCTGGTGCATGAGTATCTTGAGTTCGTCGATGACGTTGTGGATGAATTGGGATCGCGCGAGGAACTGAGTTATATCCACCAGATTTTGGAAAAGGGCAGTGGGGCGGACCGGCAGTTGCGCGTGTTTCAGGAGACTGGAGATTTGAAGAAAGTGGTCGATTACATTATTGAAGAGACGGAGGCGGGGCTGGAAGAAGAGCCGGAGTCCGTTCGAAAAGTCGGATGATGAGTATTCCTGTTGACAAACTGAAAGTGAAAATCAAAATCCCCACCCCTTCCACAACCTCAGGGCACGCTCTGTCGTCAAGAACGCGACAAGGGTGGGGCACGCTCGACATTCCTTTTGATCCTGAGTATTCGCCGGGAGCATTTAACGCCGTTAACGTCTGTTTGCGTGTGCATGCGGACGAACAGGTGTGTGTGATTACCGACGAAGCTACGATCGAGATTGCAGCTTCGATGGTGCGTGAACTGGAGAAGGTGGGTGCACCTTATCATGCGTGGGTGCTCGAGGAAGCCGCCGAGCGTCCGCTGAAGGATTTGCCGCGCGAGATTGCGGAGGATCTCGAGAGCAGCCAGGTTTCAATTTTTGCGGTGCAGGCGCAGACCCATGAACTGCGGTCGCGAATTCAGATGACGGACATTGTGAACCGGAAGAAGATTCGCCACGCGCACATGGTGAACATTAACCGGCAGATCATGCTGGAGGGGATGCGGGCGGATTTTCAGCGCGTGGACCGGCTCAGTCAGAAAGTTGTTGAGATGGTGCGCAAGGCGTCGAAGATTCGAGCGAAAACGGCGGCGGGAACCGATCTGACGGCGGACCTGAATCCGAATTATAAGTGGCTGAAGACCAGCGGGATTATTTCGCCGGAGAAATGGGGGAACCTGCCGGGCGGAGAAATTTTTACGACTCCGGGCGAGGTGAATGGGACGTTTGTGATCGATGGTGTGGTGGGCGATTATTTGTGCGGGAAGTTTGGCAACTTGCAAGAGAACCCGCTAACTGTGCGCATGAAGGCGAACCGGTTGACCGAGGCCCATTCGGAGAATCGCGAACTGGAGAATGATTTTTGGAAGTATACGCATACCGATGAAAACAGCGATCGGGTGGGCGAGTTTGCGATTGGGACGAACATTGATTTGAAAGATGTGATTGGACAGATTTTGCAGGATGAAAAGTATCCCGGGGTGCATATCGCGTTTGGGAATCCTTATGGGGCGCACACGGGAGCGGAGTGGGATTCGACTACGCATATTGATGTGGTGGGACGGAAATTTAATATTTGGGTCGATGACGAGCAGATTATGCGAGAGGGGAAGTTTTTGGTGCAGGCGTAGCGGCGGCTTACATTGTGGAAGAGATAGAGATCCTTCGACTGCGAAAAGCGCTCACTTTGTGAGCGCTTTTCTACGCTCAGGATGACAAGGCGCTGACAATATGATTCCTTCATTGCGTCGGGAATTCAACGAGAACTTTACTGCGGACAAGTATCGGGCATTCTTGCGGCGCATCGATGAAGTTTGCGGGACGCATGTGCAGTTTCGGATTTCGGAGACCCCTTGTTTTTTTCCCAAGCCGCTGATTGATCGGATGGCTTCGGATGGTCAGGAATTGATTCGACAGTTGGTGGACGATCCTTACCGGGCAAAGTCGGACAAGGCGGTTCCTGCCGAGTTTAAAGTTCCCAACGAACCAACGCATCCGATGTTTGTGCAGGTGGATTTTGGGTTGGCGCGCGATTCACGCGGAGAGTTGCAGCCGAAGCTGGTGGAGCTGCAGGCCTTCCCTTCGTTGTATGCGTATCAGGGGCCGCTGGCGGAGGCCTATATCGTTGCCTATGGATTAGCGGCTTCCGGCTTTCGACTTCCGGCTTCCGGACGGCTCAAGTACCTTTTGAGTGGCCTCGACACAAACTCCTATCGTGAACTTTTGCGGCGGGCAATTGTCAGCAACCATGATCCGGAGAATGTGATTCTGATGGAGATTCATCCACAGCAGCAAAAGACGCTGCCAGATTTTCTTTTGACGGAGAAGATGCTCGGGGTCCGGACGGTCGACATTGTAGATATTAAGAAAGATGGGTCGCATCTCTATTATGAGCGCGACGCAAAACGCGTGCCGATCCGGCGGATTTACAACCGGACGATTGTGGACGAGCTTGAGCGCAGGAGCGTTAAGTTGAATTTTGACTGGCGCGACGATCTCGACGTGGAGTGGGCGGGACATCCCAACTGGTATTTCCGGATTAGCAAATTTTCGATTCCTTATTTGAAGCATGCATCGGTGCCGCAAACGTGGTTTCTGGATCAACTGCAGGAAATTCCCTCGGATCTGGAGAACTATGCGCTGAAGCCTCTTTACTCATTTGCGGGGTTAGGCGTGGTGATCGCTCCGACGAAGGAAGATATCGCCGCAATTCCGGGGAAGCGGCGTCCGTATTACATTTTGCAGGAGCGAATACATTTTGAGCCCGTGATTGAGACTCCGTTTGGCGCGACGAAGGCGGAGGTTCGGGTGATGTATATCTGGCTGGACAAATTGACGCCGGTGCTGACCATCATCCGCATGGGGCGCGGACTGATGATGGGCGTAGATCAGAATAAAAATATGGAATGGGTTGGGGCTTCGGCGGCGTTTTTCCTGGAGTAGTTTTGCTTAGAGCAGCCCGGCAAGCGCGGGTTTTTTGCATCCGCGACCTCACGATCCGGTAGTGGTCGGGTCAGCAGCGGGAGTCGTGTCCAGGCGGCGGCCAATCAGAATGCCGGCCGCGATCAGACTGGCAACCATTGCGATTGCAATCGCCAGCCAGCCCCAATGTTCCAGGGGGTGCCGGAGTACGCGGATAAAACGGCGTCCATAGTGGCCGGCAACAAAGGCGATGGCGGAATAGCGGGCGGCGCGGCACAGGCCGACAACGATCAGAAACTTGGGCAGAGGAAAATCGGAGGCGCCTGCGGCTGCGAAAAACATGCTCGTGGGCGTGGGAATAGGAATGGCCGTAGAAGCTGCCAGAGTTCCGGTGCCCCATTTCTTAAACAACTTCAGAAACTTGGAGACCGTGCCTTTCTTGAATTTCTTGTCCAGGTAGGCCGATCCAGCTTTGCGCGCGAGGCGGAAGGTGATGTAGGCGCCGACGACCGATCCAGCGGTTGCCGTGGCCGCGTATTCGTACCACGGGTTGCGGTGGCTGGCAGCGAGAAGGGCTGTGAAAATATCGAGACCGCCAAACGTCGGAATGGGCGAACTGTCGAGGATCGCGAGGAAGAAAAGTCCCAGTGCTCCCAGATGCTGAAGCGTCGAGAGAAAAGTCCCTCCCCCTCGCCGCCTGGGACTCTGAAGAAGCAGATTCAGCATCTCTGCAATATATCAAGTCGAGCACGCGGGCAGGACGTTGCCGCGGGAATCGCGAGCGGTCTCAGCGGAGTGTGACGATCGTGGCCTCCAGAACCTTGCCGTTGGCGCGTTTGACGAATATCTTGTCGGCGTGGAAGCGGACGGGAACGAACGCGCCGAGGCCGAACTCGCCGGGACGGTAGCCACCGCAGGACTCAGAATGTATTCGCCGATGTAATCAACGAGAAAGGATCACGAAAAATAATGATGGCGCGTCGTGTGGACTGGTTGGATAGCGAGCGTTTCACTAGGCCCGATCGGGTCACCGATTTGGCCTTATCATAGAGTTGACCGGACTCGACATGGGGCCTAACATTACCGCCGAGCCGGGTCCAAAACTTTCATGATTGGCCAGCAGGTATCCCATTACCGCATCCTTGGAAAGCTGGGCGGCGGCGGTATGGGCGTGGTCTACGAGGCGGAGGATCTGAGCCTGGGGCGGCATGTCGCGCTCA
>Ga0185299_10007349_pt1 | contig 11334 bp, 13 predicted proteins | sample PaiPotPPA55metaG_FD_128002 | JGI IMG/M metagenome (GOLD analysis project Ga0185299, IMG submission 128002) | Iron sulfur acid spring bacterial and archeal communities from Banff, Canada, to study Microbial Dark Matter (Phase II) - Paint Pots PPA... ...
GGACGGTATGTCCGCACATCCCATAGTTGAATCGGGGCTGACACAGCATTTTGAAACTGACCTTACCCCTGACTACCGACACCGTCCGGATGATCTCATTCGGTTGTTCCTCTTTTCCCCCTAGAGGCATGTAGTCAGTCAGCTCGGCAAGGCCGTCCTCCGCAAGGAACCGTGTCAGTAAGATGTTGGTCTCGGGCAAATAGAGCTGCCGTACCCTTCGCTCATTGAACTGTGGCTGGATCTGAAAACAGCCGCCCCGCTCGTCATCGAGCAGGGCTGCAAACACTGTGGGTGAATCGAAATTCGGATGGCAGAGAAAGTCGATCGAACCGTCCATGCCCACAAGCGCAATCGAGCGCATGTTGCCTATCACGCCGTAGTTTTCAATTGGCCGGAACGCCATGAGTAGAGATCTCGTCCACCTTGGATGAGCAAAACCCGTTTTCGACGCATTTCAAAGTGACAGGAAACCTAGTCAATGCAAACCCGAGCAGCGTGCCTAACGGCAAGGCTCACCTGCGCTAGAAGAAGCTTTACGGGCATACACCCAACCCGAATTTTCCATTTAAGCGCCCAACAGGCCCAACTATACCCGCGAGGGGGGCCACCGCGCTATTTTTCTTTGGCAGAGCCGGAGGTGCCCACATGGATGAATCGCGGACTCTCCGGGTCCAACACATACCCGAGAAACAGGCTCGGGTCGCCCGTCCAGAAGGTCATCAACCTTAACGCAGAGCGAATACGAATCACGATCAGCTTCCGACGTGCGCGTCGAACACGCCGGTCTCGACTTCACCATGCCGCTTGATCTGAATGAACAACCGATAGTCTCCGGGTTGAGGAAACCCATAGGGAAATGAGACTCTATCAGTCAGCGCACGCATCGAGCTGTGGTCCATGGGCATTTCGAAATCCTTCTGCGCAATCATGAGTGACGCCATTGGCACCGAACCAGCGGGATGGATGTGTGCAAATACCGAAAAATCCGATCTCACGATTTCCGCATGTCCTCCCATGCCCATGTAGGGTTCAAGATCGTTCGCGGGCTTGTGCTGGGCGTCTTCAATGCGGAAACGTAGCCAGGAAATTTGGTCGGCCTTCAAGGCTGTTCCATCCTGTTCCCAAACCATGCGACCACCATCGGCCAGGGGCGAGACATTCGTCGTGCGGCCAGATTGTCCATCAGTCCGAGCTTCCACACCCGAATCGTCGCCGGAGAATGGTTCGCCTGTCACATCCGGCAAGTCGATTTCGCTCACCATGGTTTCTGGGAATCCGGTGCCGCGAACAATGTCGGCGAAGATCTTGTATTTCCCTGACGGAATTGCAGGCAGCTTGACGGTGAACGATCCATCGTTCGCCTGTTCGGGGTGTAAGTGATAAAAGCGATCCATCGCCGGGACTCGCACGAGGAATGCGTGCATCAGGTGGCCGTGATCTGGAATTAAGGTCATCGACCACTGATCCTTGCGGTTCTTGTGCCACAAGTCTTCATCGATGTGCAAGGAGAGCTGCTCGGTTCCGTCGAAAGAAACTTTGAGCGGCGGAGCGCTGTAGAGCAAGTTTCGCTTCAGATCAGCGGCCTGCGCATTCCACCACCAGTTTCCCAGCACCAGAATCGCCACAACCAGCGCGCCGGCAAGTGCCATTGCGATTCGTCCCAGGCGTGTGTTCTGTGGCGAGGGGATGGCCGTGGGCTGGAGCCCACCTTCCCGCGCCGCCGCGCCGGCGATTGAGATAATTCCGACGGACAGAAACAGCATGAGTCCGAATAGCAAGATGCCGAGCGCTTTTTGCATCGGCAAGATTCGTCGCGCGAACACAGGCACAAGCACCGCCAGCTTGCCCGTGCCTTGGGGCCCGGAAGCCTCTGCGCGAATCTCCCACGAGCCCGATTCCATTAGCCAAACCTCGCCAGCGAACCATTGCGGGTCAGCCGTGGACTGCATCAAGTCCGGAGTCGGGGGCAGACCTTGATCTTTGCCATTTACATAGACTGGCGTAATGCTGATGCTGCTTACAGCGCCGGAGGTGACGCGAACTTGCACCTCGGCTATGCCGGGAACCATCGCCGGCGGATTCACCGTGACTAGTAAGTGATACGGGCCCGCATCGCCTTCAAAATACACATTCGGGCTTCCCACGTGTCCAACGGCCGAGCAACTTAACGTTATGATAAAAACAGCCAGGTGGCAGGCTCGCATACGATCCTCCTCTTAAGACCGGTACAAGGGAACAACTCCCCGGATGCAACTCGCTAACGGCGAATGCGACGCATCCAATCGCCCCAGAGCATGCCGATGCGTGCAGAAAGTATGGTCGCCGCCAGCGCGATGAAGATGCCGAACCAGAATTCAACTCGCGTCTTCTCGTAAGACTGCAACTCCCAGGCCAGGTGATACTGCGACGGTGGAAAGTTGTAGCCGAATTCGTTCATCGTGAACATCCGGTTGCGCGCATAGGGAGACATCATGAAATAGGCGAATGGCCAGTTCACGGCCAAACTCACGACCATGAAAGCAGAGCCGCCGACCGCCGCCTTCCATGTGTCACCTCGGCCGGAAAAGCTGTTAAGAACAAGATCCAAAGCGATAGCCCCGGGAAGTAGCAGCACAGGAAATCCGAGTGGCACCATGTGCGTGATCGGAGTAAACACGGGTCCAAGCTTCGCGTGGGCTGGAAACAACGGAAGGATCCAATTTCCGGCGAGCCACAAGCCTGTGTAAATCGACGCCACAGTAGTTGAGGCCCAACGACGTCCTGAAGTTCGACTAATGCCGACCAGCACCACCGGTCCGATCATCCCGAGCACACGGTAGTAAATCGCGCTGTGCATGAGAGTTTGGTCGCCGATGTACTCATAGCCCAGCATCAGCAGCAGACAGAGAAGCAACGATCCGCTGTACAACAAGAGCCTGCTAAATTTGCTTTGGCTTTCTCCGAAAGATAAATTCATCTGGCCGGTCGTCAGGATCAATCCACCCAGGCCCATGACGAAGATTCCTACCAGCAGCACCACGTGTGGAGGGCTAAGGATGGCTACATCCAGGCCATAGGAGTTGTGCCACCAGTTGTCGAAGGGCGCGGACGTGAGCATGCAAAAGCCGGCCCAGGCTGCAATGAATGCTCCGAGAGGGCCACGCAGGCCCCAAATCTTCACCGATTTTTCTTGGCTTAGGGCATCACCTGCGAACGTGGTGTGCAAGATAAGGTAGGCACAGGACAGCCCCGTCAGTACAGCTCCAAACTGGATGGCGAGATGGGCGGGCGTCCAAAATGTGTCGCGCCCAATTCCCACATGCCAAGAAATATCCCAGTAAAGGCCCACGGTGGTAGATGTCACAGCTAGGGCTGCCGACCAAACATACCAGGGCACAGTGCTGACTCGGATTGAAGACAAACCTCTAACTGCGGTAGAACTCGGAAATACCACTCGTACGCTGTCTGCCATGAGTCACCTCTGCAAAACTAGAAATCACGTTCTGATTGATTCGACGCAAGCAAGAGCGCTCCTGCGGAAGCGGAAAATACCGAATAATCCAACGGCGACTTGATTCCAAAGGAAATGGCCATAGCTGTACCGAACAAGAACAGCAGGGCTGCTGCACCGAAGGCCGTCCAGCGGGGCCAGATGCCGACAATCAGCGCAATGCCGAGCGACAGTTCTGCGATAGTAGCCGCCCATGCAAGGAATGGAATCATAAAAGCAGGCATGAACGAATTAACTTGGGCGGTATATTGCGTAAAGTTGGCGAAATTCCCCCAACCGCCATATTTGCCCCAGAGCCCGAAACGGTCGGCAACCGCTGACAAGAAGGCAGCACCAAGCGCAAACCGAGCGTAAACCGTTGCTGCTCGTTCCAGAGTCACGGTTTGTCTACCTCTCGCGGCAGGAGGAGTAATCGTACTTGCTGCAGCCAACGGAGCATTGTCCATGTTCACTTACCTCCTGAGCCTGGGGTCGCCGACGGCGCAACGCTGAGCGGCGTATCGTGGTCGCAAACGAAGTATGCAAGAAATTCCACGGGCGTCTTCGCACTCGCATTGGCCGCGATCAGGTGAACGCGGTTTGGGGCCTCGTAGAAACTCTCGCCGGCTTTATAGATCACTTCTGCTTCTCCCTTTATCCGCGTGCGCAGCGCTCCCTTAATGACGTATCCGACCACCGCGCAAGGGTGGCTATGCGGCGGAGAAGATTCGCCGGGTCCGAAGGTAACCTCAACCACCGTAATGTTCAGGTGGCTGCCATCTAGCCGCGGCAAAGCATGAGAAAAGGCGATGCGGGCTTGTTCGACGGTCTTGTCTGGACCATCGTTCGGGACCTGTGCGGCGACGTTGTGGCATATCGAAACAGCTCCAGACAAAATCGCGCCGGCAAGGATGGCACAAGTCCTAAGAGGCTTCATGACTGCTGCTCCTTCGTACTGTCCCAAGACACTAATCCAGACGGAGCCGAACGCCTACAATCATTCCGTAGGCTGCTTGAGGAGTGCGGTGAACCGAGGGTTCGATGCGATGAACCGCGGCGCGACAGCCCGGGCTGTGGTCTAAAATACGAATCGTGTGGAAGCGCGATCAACTCGGATTGCCGTCGTTCTGGCCTTTGCAGGTGATGGGGTGGATCGGCTTTTATTTGCTCGTGCTGCTGACGATTCTCCCGTACCACAAGCTGGAAGAGTTTCGGAACCAGACCATCTGCTGCGCAATATTGTTCCTCGCCAGTTGTTTGCTGCGCCCCGTATGCCGATCTCTTTTGCAGCGTCCTATGCCGTGGCTTGCGTTGGAGATGCGCGCCTTTGCATGGTCTGCCGCGATGGGAACGCTTGCGACCTTTGTCGCTGAAATCGTTAAATTGCGTGCTGTGCGGCTGATTTGGGGTGACTTCCTCGACGATTGGTTGCAGTTCTCACTTTTCTTATTCCTCTGGTGCACTCTTTATTTCAGCATCAAACAATGGCAACAAGCGACTCGCGAAAGGGAAAGATTATTGCGGGCGGAATCCGAGGCACGAGAGGCCCGGCTCCGCGCGTTGCGCTATCAACTAAATCCTCACTTCCTTTTCAATTCTCTTAACGCTGTTTCGACCTTGGTCCTGGAAGGCAACGCTTCTGCCGCGACCCGCATGCTGTCGCAGATCGGGGGACTGTTACGCGCGACCTTAGAAGGTGAGATTGCTGCCCTAGTTCCGCTCTCCCAAGAGATTGCCTTAGCCAAGCAATACCTGGCCATCGAACAAACTCGCTTGGGCGATAGGCTGCAGATTGATTTTGCGATTGCACCAGAGAGCTTGGAGGTGAGGGTGCCAAGCATGCTGCTGCAGCCTCTCGTTGAAAACGCTGTACAGCACGGGGTGGGCCAGCTTCCGAAAGGCGGCGCCATTGCGATAGAGAGCCGGCGGAACCGTGACCGGCTGGAGGTCGTCGTGCGGAACTCAGGACCTTGCCCGACCAGCGCCGTTGGGGCACACAAAGACGGTCGTAATGGGATTGGTCTTGCGAACACGGTCGAACGACTGAAGACGCTGTACGGCGATGATCACCGTTTCACATTGCAATGGCCGGAAGCAGGTGGCTGTCAGGTAACGATCGAGTTGCCTTTCAAGACGACCACCCAAAACGCAGAGGAGGTAACGTGCGCGCGGTAATTGTGGATGACGAGCCGCTGGCACGACGGGGAGTCAAGCTCCGGCTCCGAGAATTTAAAGATGTCGAGATTGTGGGCGAGTGTGCGGACGGAGCGTCCGCGGTCGAGAAGATTCTCGAGCTTTCTCCCGATGTAGTTTTCCTGGACGTGCAAATGCCCGGCATGGATGGGTTCGAGGTTCTGAGAGCTTTGCCGCGGGAGAGTCTGCCGTTAGTCATCTTTCTTACCGCTTATGAGGAGCACGCGTTGCGTGCCTTCGAGGTTCACGCACTGGACTACCTTCTCAAGCCTGTGGACGACGAGCGCTTTGGTGCTGCCGTGCAAAGGGCAAGGCAGGTTGGAGATTCTGATTCAAGAGTCCAGATGGCCGAGCGAATCCTTCAGATGCTCCAGCGCGATTCCGTCAGATACCCGTCACGTTTCCCGGTGCGGATCGGTTCCCGGATTCAGGTTGTGCTCACTGCGGACATCGAATGGGTCGCAGCCGCGGGAGATTATGCGGAACTGCACAGCGGCGCGCGTTGTCACCTGCTGCGTGAGACCATGAGTTCGCTGGAAGAGAAACTCGATCCCAAACAGTTTCTTCGCATTCATCGTTCCCGGATCTTGCGTGTCGGATGCATCCGGGAGCTTCGAGGCATCGACAATCGGGAGTATCTTGTGAAGCTGTCCGACGGCTCCGAGCACCGCTCCAGCCGAACGTACGCAGACCGGCTGGAAAATTGGCTGTCTTCCAAACAACCTTGATGGCCAGCGTAAGACCTATTCCCCGCGTGCTGTCGCTGGACAGGGATGCTCGATGGTGCGACTGCCGGCCGATTAGCCGGCCAAGAGATTTTGTGTTCTCCGACTTGCCAAGTGTTCGATGACTTGCCGAGATTGTGGTTTTTGGTGTGTCGCAAAAGGTGTCGTAATCCTATTTGCTACACCGCTTCTTCAGGTGTTGGCGGACGGTAATCGAGTAGCGCAGCGCGCACGATTTCCGGTTCCGGGTGCTGATAGTGCATTGCGGTCTTTACGTCGCGGTGCCCCATCGTTCTCATTACCGCTGCAAGGTTGCCGGTTCGCATCAGAACTCGCGTACCATAGTCATGTCGCGCACAGTCGAGGACCAGTTCTTTCGGAAGGCCCGCTTTGTTGCGCGCTTTTCGGAAGAGATTGCAAATTGATCTCAGGTGCCCTGACGCGGAGCGCTTTGACGGAAATACCCGGCCCTCCTGTCTCGCCTCGCATCTGTTCCGCAGAATCTCGAAGACTCGCCCGCTCATCGGAACAAGTCGTCTCCCTTCTGCGGTCTTGCTGTCTGGCACAAAGATCACCCGGTTTTGCCAATCCAGGTTCTCGATACGCATCCGGAAGAGTTCTCTTTCGTTCCTCATTCCTGTGTCGCGCATCAAGATGACGATGTCCCGGAAAAGTTCACGAGTTCGGGGGCGTGGAAGACCGACATTTACTGAAAGCAATCGGAGCATTCCTACCTCGTCAATTTGCGGCTACCAGCGACGAGCCGGAGCGGCGCCATCCACGTGGAGTATCTCTCCGCTCACATGATCTGCCTGTGCCAGATAAAGAACGGCATCGACAATATCCTTTACCGTCGCCTTTTTCATGGTCGGCTGTGACGCCGAGTCGTTGGGAGCATTGCGGTGCATCGCTGTATCCACGACGCCGGGGGCTACGGCATTGAAGCGAATGCCATCATTTGCATATTCGATTGCGAGATTCTGGGTTGCTGAATTCAACCCACCCTTCGTAATCATCGAAATCGAGCTATTTTCGCCGGCGATTGGACGGTCGGCAAGCGCCGCAGTGATGCTCACAACGCACCCCGATTTCTGTTTCAACATCTCTTTCACAGTGCGCTGAGTGATGTAGAAGAACCCAAGCAGATTAGTGGAGACAAGGGCGTCGAAGTCCTCGGTAGTGAAGTCAGTGAAAGGCTTGGTTAAGAAGATGCCAGCGTTATTCACCAAGACATCGATGGTCCCGAAGTTGCTGATTGCTGCCTTGACAGCATCGGCAGCAGTTTGCCGCTTGCCGATATCGCCATCGAGGAGAACCAGGCTGCCCGAGGTAGTCAGGGTTCGACTGGCGTCACGAGAGGTGGCGACGACCTTATAACCTTCTCTGAGAAACCCTTCGACTAACCCCGCGCCAATACCCCCCGATGCTCCGGTTATGATTGCCGTTCTCTTGCCCGACATAAACGACCTTTCGTTTTAAAGGTTCGAATCCAATACGCAACTGGTCACCGGCCCTCTCAAAGCGGCTTCATCCTGCCCGCCGCGCCGCGAAGCCCTCGCGTGAAGAACCGACGAATCCTTGCACCAACGCGGCGATCTGATCTGCCGCTGTGTCCAACGCGAAATGACCACCGTCGACAACGTGGATTTCAGCCTTCGGCACATCCTTTCGGAAGCGCTCCGGTTCGCCGGAGTCGAACGAACTTTCATACTTGCCCCAAATCACCAGCAGGGGCGGCTGCTTCTCGCGCATCCACGCTTGCCATTTCGGGTAGGCGTCCACATTGGTTCGATAGTCGTAGAACAAATCGCTTTGAATCTCAGCCTGCCCGGGCTGGTTAAGAAAATAGACTTCGTCGATCCAGAGATCGGGGTCGTAGCGATCCACATTCGGGTCGCCTCCGACATGGCGCGTGCGTGTGGTGGCCAGCGAAAGGAGATTTGCGCGCAACGCATTTTCGTTCGGAACGCGATCGGCCCAAAAGGCCCGCCGCGTCTTCCAATTCGCCCCGAGGCCTTCGTTGTGCGCGACCGCGTCTTGAACAATGAGAGCTTCCACGCGCTCCGGGTGCGCTAGGACCATGCGAAAACCCACCGGCCCACCATAGTCCTGCATGTAGAGCGTGTAGCGCGAGAGTCCGAGCGCTTCGGTGAAATGATTCATGATCTCGGCGTAGTGATCGAACGTGTACGCGAATGTCTTCGGATCCGGCCAGTCACTGTGCCCGAAACCGGGGTAATCGGGAGCGACCAGGTGATAGCGATCGGAGAGGCGGGCGAAGAGCGGCTCGAACATTCGCGAAGAAGACGGCAAACCGTGCAGCAGGAGAATCGTCGGGGCGTCTTTCGGACCAGCCTCCCGGTAGAATATTGACAGCCCATCGATCTGTACGGTGCGATAGAAAGTCGGATACTTCATGGGATGTTCCTTTCCGTTGACCCGGGCGAACAATTGAAATGATGCGAGCACTTAGAAACCATCAGTTTCATGCAGGAGACCTGCACGGATGAACCCAAACGGTGAGATGTGAAAATGTGCATTTGCCTGGCTCCGTTCACACTCAGGCCGCTACCATTTCTGCAGCTCGGGCCTTGTGCGGCGGCTGACTAAGGGTCTTATTCCTTTTTGCTCTAATTTTCGGCATCAAGGTGCATAACGAGTAAAGACAAGGTCGCTGTTACTATTTTCTCTTTCAAGTTGGCGTCCATTGATCCCTTTTCCATTGAACTTGAATTAACCGTGGTTGTGTCGCGGATCGTCTTTCGCGCTGAGGTATTCCAGTCCGAATTGTTGTTACCACGAAACTCGCGACACTAGGGCGGTAATCGGGCGCGCTGAAAGTGCAGCATACAAAGCGGGCATTTATGAGATGACTTCGCCTAAGGTTGGTACCCGTCCGCCATCCACTTTGCGAATAGCTCGATGCGAGCCTGAGGCCAAGGACCTTCCCCTCTCGGGGGCGCGGGCGGCATTACCGCGCCACCGATTCCCCGAATGCGGTCGTAGATGGCGGCCGCGTGCGTCTTGACGTCATCATAACTTCCCAGGTTGAACGCTTTGCTCATGCCTCGAATGTCTGGCTCCGTAAAAAGCGGGCGAATGTCCGCTTGAAAGCTCGTCGGTTTCGTCATTGTTCCTCACAGCCATTGGATTATACGTATGCGGCGCTCGTGCCTCGTGACTCTAACCGGAATGCCAGTTTTAACCACTTCATTCAGCCGTCTGGCTATGCTTCGTCGATCGATCACCTCCCGAACTTGCCGGCGAGCCAGTAATCAACACTGAACTTTCCCGGACCGGAGCAGATCAGCCAGATAAAGAAGAGCACGTACAGTACTTCCGGAAGGTAGAGGAAATCATCGAGCCAGGTAAGAGGCGAAAGTCCTTTGGGCAGGGTGGAAAGCGCGCTGGTCAAGACGGCGACAGTCATATCGATCAATAAGGCCACGCAGGCCGGGCTCGAAAGAAACCCCACGGTCGCCAAAGATCCGCAAATGAACTCGACACCCGCCACGAAATAAGCCGTCTGGCGGGGAAACGGGACTGCGGCTTTAACGAGCGTGTCGTAAACAGGTTTCGTGCCGCCGGCGACAAACAGTTTGTTTGCCCCGGAGATGGCGAAGAACAGCCCGATCGAAACGCGTACCAGCAGGATGGCATATTGTTCCAAATCACTGCTACCCTGCAGCGCAAACTGGACCAACCGTTTCCAATCCATCTCTTGTCCCTCCATCGAAGCAGCGAATGCACGTGGCCGGCGACAATCCTAATAACTTAGAGCTTCGATCCGCACCCGTCAGCGCTTAAATCCGCGTCCCATCCCGGCCGAGCGTCAGCCTTACATGAGGTCGGTGCTCTGTCCGACCTCGATAATGTAACCGTCCAGGATCGCGGATGTAGCAGCGAATCTCGCCGTACTTTTCCTTCGGCTCCGTGATGAACTCGGCTCCTCGACTTTTCCATAATCCATAGCACGCTTGAATATCCGCAACGCGGATATTCAAGAAGCTGCTGACCTTATCCGGGTCGGCGAGGACGCTGAGCGTTACCGACGGCTTGTCCGGCATGGGCCCGCGCCCGACGTTGACAATCAGCCAAGTATTCGCGATCTGAATGTGCTCATTGACGACTCCAAATCCGATGAACAGTCCTCATCTGGGCGGGTGGCCCACACTTGCCTGATTTTCAGGCGGCATCAGCGAAAAACCGCCAAACGTAGTTTTCATCGATATTTACGCCCTCCAAGTGTCGTCCCTTTCTCGATTGGCTCTCTCTGGGCGTCCCCGATTCTTATGCCGCTGAAACCGACTTCTTCTTCCCATCGAGTGCCGATAGAAGAAGTTTCAGAAGCGCTTGATCAGAGAATGGGTTCTGACCTGAGATAACCTCGCGATCCCGAAGGACGTAGCTCTGCCATGGAGCGACCACACTTACGTCAGCGCCCGCCGTACGCAAGGCAAAGTCCGGGTAGAAGAGAACCTTACCACCAATCTCAAGCGGTTCCCGCTGCTGCTCTTCCGCTGTCGAAAAGATAGTCATCTTATATCCGGAATAGATCCAGCCTTGAGCCTTTGCGTGTGCTCCTGCGGCATCGCCCGCCGACAGCGCGGCGACCACCTCCGTCGAATTGGGAAGCGCCGCAAGAAGTGAAATCGGGCCATGGCAGAGCACTGCCGTAGGCTTGGATGTTTTATGAAAGTGTCTCAGCACGGTGCCCGCGTCGGGATCATCGAGCAGGTCCATCATCGGGCCATGGCCGCCGGGGACGAAAACAGCGTCATATTGATCCAGGCCCGATGCGATGACATCCGAGATACGAGTTGGATTTTTGAGCCCGGTCAGGGTGTCGCGGAATTTTAGATAGTCCTGAAGCTTAGCCTCGTCTCCACCGAAGAAGTCGGCAACCGCTGAATGGACATCCATTTGCGGCGTGTTGCCTTTGGGGTT
>Ga0185299_10007354_pt1 | contig 11329 bp, 13 predicted proteins | sample PaiPotPPA55metaG_FD_128002 | JGI IMG/M metagenome (GOLD analysis project Ga0185299, IMG submission 128002) | Iron sulfur acid spring bacterial and archeal communities from Banff, Canada, to study Microbial Dark Matter (Phase II) - Paint Pots PPA... ...
TCGTCGAAACGCAGGTAACCTGCCCCGAATTCGAACTGGCCGGCCGCCTCCGAAAGCATCCCATCGGCTTGTAAACGGACGCTGAGCTTGCCTGACAGCGGCATATCGAAATCGGCGCCGATCGTGCGCGTGCCGGCCGCCAGCAAGATTTCATCGAGGGATAGATTTGACACCGAAAGCGTGAGGCCGCGTTCCGAGCCTGGCGTGCCGCCGGCAACGCCCGACGCCCACCAGCGGCCGTTCGGCCCCTCTACGGAAAGATCGAACCTCGTGGCGCCGGAGGTTTTGTCGAAACCGAGATTGACGCCGTTAAAGACCATGGTTTGATTGGCGGTCTCGTCGTCAATAACAATTTTGCCGCGCGTGATGTCGATGCGATCGATCGCCGCGGCCGGACTTGTCGGATTGGTCAGCGTGTCGATAACGAGCCGGATCGATGCCGCCATCTGCTTGACGATAAGGGCGCGTGGCGGCTTTGCCGTGAGCGCCTGCGCGGCCGGATCTTTCGTCCCCGCGTTCGGCGGCGGCAAAGGGCTGTCAGGCGCAAGCGCCGAGGCAAGCGGCGGCGTAAGAGCCACTGCTTCCCCGGAATTGGACACAACCGGCAAGGCGAGCGAACCATCGGGACGCAATGTCAGATGCACCTCGACGTCGAAAATTTCGAGCCGCCGTGGGGTCACCCGTCCAACACTGAGCGCAAGAAGATCGACCGACACTTCGGCGCGCGGCGCGGTCAAAATCATGCGGCCGGAGGGTTCCTTAATCGACAATTTGTCGATGCTCAGCGCCGGGGCATAGCCGTTCTTCACGATCGCGGTTCCACCGAAACCGAATTCGTAGCGATGGCCGAAACGATCGTCGAGTGCCTTGGCAATTTGCGGCGCGAAACCGTCAATCGCGAGCGGCCCGAGCGCGAGGCGGGCAACGAAGAAACCGCCGCCGACGAGCGCCAAAAGAGCCAACCCGAGCACTAGCTTGCACGCGGACCACGCTTGCCACGCGGGACCGCGCCTGCTTGTCCTTAGCCCGACGCATGGAGCGGCAGGCGCCGCTTTCCCGTGCCGGCGCAGCCAACTTCCCGGCCACGGACGGGGCCGGGCCGGATTTTCCTCACCATGTACGGCCAACCGCCCACGGCCTTTCAAAACCAAGCTGAAGCTGGAAACTTTGATCCTGTGCGGCTATACGCATTTTACCGGAAAGACGCGCGGCGCAAACGGGCGGACGGCTGGATGTTGCCATTCGCGTTCCATGTGACGAAAGGAAAGCTCCATGAACAAAATTTGTCAAATGCGCCGCCGAAGAACTTGAACAAGAATTCTGGCAGTAGCTTGGGCGAGAACTTAGGCAAAAAGTTGGCGCCGGGCGACAAGGCGCCAGATTTCGTGTTGCCGGACGCTGCCGGAGCCAGGATTTCGCTCGCAAGCTTCGCCGGCAAAAAGCTTGTTCTTTACTTCTATCCGAAAGACGATACGTCCGGCTGCACCAAGGAGGCAATCGACTTCAATGGCCTGCGCGGCGAATTCAAAAAGGCCGGCGCGGCAATCCTTGGCGTATCGCCCGATCCGGTCGCAAGCCACGCAAGATTCAAGGCCAAACATAAGCTCGAACTCGCGCTCGCGTCCGACGAATCGAAAGCCATGCTCGAAGCCTATGGCGTGTGGGTCGAAAAGAGCATGTATGGCCGCAAATACATGGGGGTCGAGCGCACGACGTTCCTTATCGGGACGGGCGGCCAGATCGCAATGGTATGGAACAAGGTGAGCGTCCCCGGTCACGCCGAGGCGGTGCTCGCGGCGGTCAAGGCGCATTGAGAGGATTGGCCAATGGCGGCGAGCGCGCGGATCGCGAAGTTTCAAACATAATGTCTTCCGGAGTTGGAGGCAGCGTTGGCTCGGAGCACGGCGGCCTTTTCCTTTGCTTTAGTCGATAGCTGAATTTGAAAAACGCGAATCCTTTATCCGCCGCCGCTCGCCCGGACAGGCATACGCCGAAGCCACGGAGCGAGCCCTATACCGGCGTTTCGAGGCATGGTAAGGAGCGCTCCGTGGCGCGGGGGCGTTGCTAGGGAGCAGAGTCCGGAGGCGCTTCTTTGGAGAGAAAACTAGCATGACAGAGCCCGCACGGTTGGATCGAAAAGGCGCCGGAATGAAGCAGAAGGCAAAGGAAGGCGGCAAGGGCGACACCTTGAAGGTCATCGTTCAGGCGCTGCTCATCGCTCTCGTCGTGCGCACCTTTTTGTTTCAGCCGTTCAATATTCCTTCCGGCTCGATGATCCCGACCTTGCTGATTGGCGATTATCTTTTCGTCTCCAAATATGCCTTTGGCTATTCGAATCACTCGTTTCCATTCAGCCCCGATTTGTTTTCCGGCAGGATTTTTGCCGCGCCGCCGAAACGCGGCGACGTCGCCGTCTTCAAGCTTCCGCGCGACGGACAAACGGACTACATCAAGCGCGTGATTGGCCTGCCTGGCGACAAGATTCAAATGAAGGAAGGCCGACTTTACATCAATGGCGAAATCGTACCCCGCGAGCCGATTGCCAAGGTCAATACCGAGGATTTCTACGGCCGCGAAACCGGCGTCCCGACCTATCGCGAGACACTGCCCGGCGGAATCAGCCACACGATCATCCAGATTCAGGGCGACACCGGGTTCAATGGCAATACCCAGGTTTTCGAAGTTCCGGCCGCAAATTATTTCATGATGGGCGACAACCGGGACAATTCGACGGACAGCCGGGTTTCACCCGATCAGGGAGGCGTCGGCTTCGTGCCGTTTGAAAATTTTGTCGGCCGCGCCGAAGTGATCTTCTTTTCGGTCGGCAAGGGCGAGCCAGCCTGGACGTTTTGGGAATGGCCGTGGACGGTGCGCTTTGACAGGATGCTCAAATCCGTGAAATAGAATGGCGCGGCAAGTCCAGGATGTCAGAGCCCTCGAGGCGCGCATCGGGCACGTTTTCGCCGATCACAATCTGATTTCGGCGGCGCTGACCCATGTGAGCGCGGCGGCGGGGAGCAAGCGCGGAACCTATCAAAGGCTCGAATTTCTCGGCGACCACGTATTGGGTCTCGCCGCTTCCTCGATGTTGTACGAAGCGTTTCCCGAGGCCGGCGAGGGAGAACTCTCGCGCCGCCTCGCGGGCCTCGTCCGCAAGGAGAGCTGCGCCGAGGTCGCCCTCGCCTGGGGCGTTGACTCCTGCGTCCGGCTTGGCGAAATCGAAAAGCAAACAAGAACCCCCAACATGGCGATATTGGGCGATGTTTGCGAAGCGATCATAGGCGCGGTTTTTCTCGATGCTGGCTATGAGGCGGCCAACGCCGTCGTGATCGCCGCGTTCGGCGAGCGGATGCACTCGCCAAGACGCCCGTTGCGCGATCCAAAGACCGCGCTGCAGGAATGGGCGCAAGCGCGCGGCCTTCCCACGCCGCTCTATCGCGAGACCGCGCGATCCGGACCAGACCACGCGCCGGAATTCACGATTTCCGTCGAAGTACTCGGCTACCGGAATGCCGAGGCGAAGGGTTTTGCGAAGCGCCTCGCCGAGCAAGCCGCGGCGGCGGCTTTCATCGCGCGCGAGAGCATCGGCCAGGACGTCCAAGAGGGCGCCTCGTGAACGGCGGACGTGGTGGCGGAACAAGCTGCGGCTTCGTCGCCCTTATCGGCGCCCCGAATGCGGGCAAATCGACGCTGATCAATTGGCTCGTTGGTACGAAGGTCTCGATCGTTTCGCGCAAAGTTCAGACGACGCGGAGTTCCGTGCGCGGGATTGCCGTGGAAGGCAAGGCCCAAATCGTTTTCGTCGATACGCCGGGCATATTCGCGCCGAAACGCCGGCTCGACCGAGCCATGGTGGCGGCCGCCTGGGGCAGCACCGGCGATGCCGATGCCACCGCGCTGCTTGTCGATGTCCGAAGAGGCATCGATGCAGAGGTCGAGTCCATTCTCGGCCGCCTGCCGCACGTCGCCGCCAAAAAGATTCTTGTCCTCAACAAGATCGATACGGTTGAACCGCCACAGTTTATCGAACTCGCCGCCAGGCTCAATGGCGTGCTCCCCTTCGCGCAAACTTTTATGATCTCGGCCTTGCGCGGCCACGGGGTCGCCAAATTCAAGCAGGAACTCGCCGCGCTGATGCCGTCTGGCCCGTGGCTTTATCCGGAAGATCAGATTTCGGACATGCCCTTGCGCCTGCTCGCCGCCGAGATCACGCGCGAAAAAATCTTCGACCGCCTGCACGATGAGCTCCCCTATTCATCGACGGTTGAAACCGAGCTTTGGCAAGACATGCCGGACGGCTCGGCGCGGATCGAACAGACGATCTATGTGCTGCGCGAAGGCCACAAAAAAATCGTGATCGGCGAAGGTGGCCGCACGATCAAGGCGATCGGAAGCGCGGCGCGCAAGGAGATCATCGAGGCGGCCGGACAAAAGGCGCATCTTTTTCTGTTCGTCAAAGTGCGCGAGCACTGGGCTGACGACCCCGAACGCTACCGGGAAATGGGCTTGGATTTCCCCAAGGATTGAAGTCGAACGATCTCAACTTGAGCATAGTCGCCGGCGGTTCTATGGTGCGCGCCAGCGTGCTCTTTCAGATCACAAGGCTTCGATGACCATCGCCAGCATGACGGGCTTTGCCCGGGCCGCCGGAAGCGCCGGGCCGTGGCGCCTTGCCTGGGAGCTTAAATCCGTCAATGCCAAGGGCCTCGATGCGAGGCTGCGCCTGCCGCCTCCGTTCGACGCGATCGAGCCTGACGCGCGCGCAAGACTTTCGCGAAAACTCAACCGGGGAACGATCCATGCGACGCTTGCCGCGCAGCGCGAAACCAGCACCCCCGAGGTTCGCGTCAACCAGGATTTGTTGCGAAAACTCATCGTGGCCGTCGCCGAAATTCCGTTGCCGGCCATGATCACGCCTGCGACCCTAGACGGACTGCTGGGCGTACGCGGCGTTGTCGAAATTTCGGACGCGGCCGAGAATGAAGCCGAAATCCTGAAGGCGCGGGTCGACGCTCTCGGGTTGCTCGACACAGCACTCGATTCCCTCGTAACCATGCGGCAAAGCGAGGGTGGCGCACTCGCCCTGGTCCTCTCGGCGCGGCTCGAAAAGATCGCCGCGCTGACCCACGCGGCCGATATTTGCCCGGCCCGCAAGCCCGAGGCGATCCAGGCGCACCTCGCGCAATCGCTTGCTTTTCTTGCCGGAAACGCGAATTTCGACCAGAACCGTTTGCATCAGGAGGCTCTCTTGCTGGCGGCCAAGGCCGATATCAGGGAAGAATTGGACCGTCTTGCCGCACACACCGCCGCGGCCCGCGAACTTTTGGCGAAGGGCGGCGCGGCCGGCCGCAGGCTCGACTTCCTTGCCCAGGAACTTTCGCGCGAGGCCAATACGCTTTGCGCCAAGTCGAACGACGCGAGCCTGACGGGGCTCGGCCTCGAATTGCGCGTCGAGATCGAGCAATACCGCGAACAGATCCAGAATATCGAGTAGGAACTTGCAGCTCGAAGGTCGTTCCGCAATAGAGCAGACGGCAAGGGCCCGCGGGCGCGGCTTGATGCTGATTCTTTCTTCTCCGTCCGGGGCGGGCAAGACGACCTTGACCCGGATGCTGCGCCAGACCAAGGAGCTCGATCTGACGCTGTCGATCTCGGTGACCACGCGGACGCGGCGTTCGAGCGAGGTCGACGGCATCCATTACAGCTTCATCACCAAGAAGCAGTTCGAGTCGCTCCGCGACGGCGGCGATTTGCTCGAATGGGCGGAGGTGCACGGCAATTTTTACGGGACCCCGCGCGAGCCGGTCGAACAGGTTTTGGACCAAGGCCGCGACATGCTGCTCGACATCGATTATCAGGGGACGCAGCAGGTCAAGCAAAAGGCGGCCGCGGATGCCGTCACGATTTTTATCTTGCCACCGTCGATGCAGGAATTGCGTTCGCGCCTCGAACGTCGCGCCGAGGACCGGCCGGACGTCATCGACAAGCGTTTGAACGAGGCGCGCAACGAAATCCGCCGCTGGAGGGACTATGATTACGTGCTCGTCAACGACGATCTGCAAAGCACGTTCGCCGGCCTCCGCGCGATCCTCGCGGCCGAACACCTCCGCACCGCGCGGGCAAGGGAGGGAATCGCCGCTTTCGTCGAAAGGCTGCTCGGCGAGACTTGATGGGAAGTGCTGCCGATGGGCGCGCCGGAGCAGAAATCCTTAACGTGCGTTTCGATTTCTCTTGCGCCGGCGCCTTCCGCGATAAAAAGATGCACGATCGAATCGGAATCAATCGCAAGGCTAAAGTTCATGCTCGCAATCCCGGGAAAAGCCTGCGGCAAATGCAGCTTTTGTTGCAAGGTTCTCGAGATCGCCGACCTGGCGAAATCCGCCGGCAAATTGTGCGAACACTGTCTTAACGCCGGTTCCGGCGGCTGCGGCATCTATGCGGGCCGACCTCAAGTTTGCCGCGATTACGAATGTTTGTGGAAGGGCGATCGGGACATGAGCCCGCGACTGCGTCCGGATCGCACCGGCACGATCTTGATGGAAGATCCCGATTCCGATGAATACCGCGCCGTCTGCGATCCGGAAAGACCGTTTGCGTGGCTAACGCCGCTTGTCTTCAAGCATCTTGTCGCGATGGCGAAAAACGGGCGGATCGTCGTCGCCAAGGCGGGGTTGAAATCCTGGCGCATTCGCGCCAACGGGCAATGGGGTCCTTGCGTTTAGATATCGCGGGACTTTAATTCACGCATGAAAGCCGCGGAAGAGATCGCCAAGCGCGCCTTGCCTATGCGCCAATTCCTTGTATAAATCCTTGTATAAAGTCAGCTTCGCGGCTCTAGCCGGGGGCTGAACGGGAGCTCGCTTCGCGGATCTTGCAGGATCCGCTTTCCCAGGTGTCTCCGCACTAGTTTGCCTGCTCGGGCCTTTCCTAGGCTCGAGGGGCGCGTAGCCGGGGCGTCGCGAGGAGCTAGAGGAAAGGCAGCACAATGGCTCTTTACGAGCATATCTATTTGGCGCGTCAAGATGTTTCCGCCCAACAGGTGGACGCGCTGACGGCGCGTTTCAAGGCGGTCATCGAATCCTTCGGCGGCAAAGTCGAAAAGGTGGAATATTGGGGGGTGAAGTCCCTCGCCTACCGGATCAAGAAGAACCGCAAGGCGCATTTCTCGCTCTTGAACATCGACGCGCCGCCGGCCGCGCTCGCCGAAATGGAGCGGCAGATGGGCATCAACGAGGACGTCATCCGTTTCATGACGGTCCGGCTCGAAGCTCTGGAACAAGGCCCATCAGCGATGATGCGCAAGCGCGACGACGACGACCGCGGCGACCGCCATGATCGCGGCGACCGCGGCCGGGGCCCCCGCCCCGAGCGTGGCGAGAGAGCCGCTCGGCGTCCGCGCGAGGAGACTGCGGCAAGTGAGGAGGTGAGCTCCTGATGACAACCTCCACCGCGCCCCGCAGGCCGTTCTTTCGCCGCCGCAAAACCTGCCCGTTTTCCGGCCCGAACGCGCCCAAAATCGACTACAAGGACACCCGTCTCCTCTCGCGCTACATTTCCGAGCGCGGCAAGATCGTCCCGTCGCGAATCACCGCCGTTTCGGCCAAGAAGCAGCGCGAGCTGGCGACGGCCGTCAAACGCGCTCGCTTTCTCGGGCTTTTGCCCTACGTAATCCGCTAATTTCGCGCCCGCGCGGGACGGCCCTCCACGCGCGGGATATTTCCACCGGGGTGGAACTGTTCTAAGCTCCATGCGCCACGAACAAGGGCGATCACTGGCCGCGCGGTGAGACCGCGCGGTTTTCCTGGGACGTCGGGAGACTTTTCTCTCCTTTGGCCACGAACCGCCTTTCGAGCGGGACAGCAGGTCATGATGAAAAAGCGCCTCTTAAGACATGGGCCGGCCGTCGCCCTTGGGATCGGGGCGGGAATCGCCGCCGCCGTCTTGTTTAGCCTCGCAGCTCGCGCGACCTTTCTCGCCGCCGCTCTCGCCAATTTGTCGCCGCTTCCAATCATGATCGCGACGCTGGGATACGGCGCTTTCGCCGGCGCCGCGGCGGTTGCCTCGGCCACGCTCACCGTGGCCGGGCTCTTCAATGCGCAGCAGAAATTCGGGAGTCTCGACACCGCCGCGCTTGGCGGTCTGATTTTCGCATTCTCCCTTGGCTTGCCAGCTTTTTGGCTGAGCCTCCTCGCGGTTTTGAGCCGGCCGAAGGGAAGTCCGAATTGGGTCGTAACAAGCCGGGTCGGCAGCTTTTTTGCCCGCGAATATGTTTCGCTTGAGCGCATTCTTTCCTATGCCGCCTCCATCTGCGCCACCATCGGAGTAGCCATCGCTGTTTATGTCAGCTCCCTCTACGGTGGTTTCGACGTGGCGCTCGAGAAGTTGAGCGCGGAAGTTACCCCTTTCGTCGAACGGCTGATCAGTCCCAATATGCACCTTCCAAATGACTTCAATGCGCGTCATTTGGCGCGCGCCACGGTTTTGGCGGCGGCGCCGGCAGTGGCGGGTTGCAGCCTAGTCATGCTTATGCTCAATCTTTGGCTCGCGGGACGGGTGGCGCAGCTTTCGGCGCAACTCCCCCGCCCGTGGCCCGACATAGCGGGGGAATTGCGGCTGCCGCAGGTCTATCTTTTGGTTTTCGGCGCCGCCGCTGGGATAGGTCCGTTTTTTGGCGGGCTCCCCGGCCACATCGTCGTCATTGTCGCCGCGACGCTCGGCGTCGCTTTCGCGCTCGACGGGCTCGCCGTGGCGCATTACCTGTCGCGCGGATCGCCATTCCGGATCCCCCTCCTCATTCTTATCTATCTCGGGCTTGTCGTCCCCGTGACATGGTTCGTCTTTCTGCTTCTCTTGGTCTTAACCGGTATTGTCGAGACAGCTTTCTCTCTCCGCGATCGCAAGGACAAGACGGCCTCGCCTAAACTCTGATGCAACTCGAAGGACCGCATTATGGAAGTTATTTTGCTCGAACGCATCGCCAAACTCGGTCAAATGGGAGAAACCGTTCGCGTGAAGGATGGCTACGCCCGTAATTTCCTGCTGCCCGGCGGCAAGGCCCTGCGCGCGACCGAAGCCAATAAGAGCCGTTTCGAAAGTCAGCGCGTCCAGCTCGAAACGCGCAATCTCGAATCGCGCAACGAAGCGGCCGGGGTCGCCGAAAAACTCACCGGGCAAATCTTCGTCATCATCCGCCAGGCTGGCGAGACGGGCCATCTCTACGGCTCGGTTTCGCCGCGTGACATCGCCGCCGCGGTCACTGCTGGCGGCTTCAATGCCAACCGCAATCAGATCGTCCTGAAAGCACCGATCAAATCGCTTGGATTGCACGAAGTCCCAGTGCATTTGCATCCCGAAATCGAAGCCCCGATTACCATCAATGTCGCCCGCTCCGTCGCGGAAGCCGAGCGGCAGGCCAAAGGGGAAGCAATCACTGCCGTCGAGGAGGCGACCATGGACGATCTCGGTCTCGAAGTCGGCGCCGCGCTCACCGCTGCAGGCGGCAGCCTCGGCGACCGGTAAGGGATTTTTACTCTCTAGCAAGGCAACGCGACAACGCCGGCCCCGACCCTGCCAAGGTTAGCAAAGCCGGCGGCGGCGATCGCATTGAGTTTGGCCTGGGCGAAGGGCTCGGGAGTCCAGTGTCAAGGCGCCGCCGTTGGCGCCAAAATATCGGCCGCGGCCGTTATTGCGCCCAGCAATGCCCCCCGGCGAATTCGATGAATTCCTTGAGGTCGGCATGCTCGCGCTCGCGCGACCAGAGGAGCCCGATCGCTCTCGATAAGCCCAAGTCCAACACCGGGACCTGCTTGACTGCCCCTCGAAATGGGCGGGAACAAGGGACAAGCCTATCCCGGCGGCGATGAGAGCAAGCGCCCTGTCATCTTGGTCGGTTTGATACACAACACGTATCTTTATGCCGCGAGCGACAAGCACATTGGTTACGTCTTGGTAAAAATCGCACCTCGTCCGCACGATGAAAGGTTCGCCGTCAAGATCGGCGAGCTTCACACTCTGCCGCCGCGCGAAGCGATGGTTTTTTGGAACAGCCAACAAGTAGGGCTCTTAAAAAAGAACCCGACTCGCGAATTTTAGGTCGTTGCCGCCGACAATTGTGAGCACCGTGTCGAGTTCCTGTTCGGCCAGGAACCCGACCAATTGCTCGCAGCTGCCATCGACCACTTCAATGGCCACATGGACGTTGGCACGCCGGAAAGAGCTTAGCAGCTTGGAGACGCACCCGCTGGAGAGCGACTGCAGCACGCCTATCCTGAAACGATTCGGGGTGGTGATCGTTTTAAGTTCGGCTTTCACCGCATTGCAGGTTTGAAGAATATTCTTGCCGGCTTCGAGCAAACGCGTTCCGGCCGCGGTCGGCACCACCGGGGAGCGCCGCCGGTCGAGCAATTTGACGTCGAGCTCCGCTTCAAGCTTCGCGATGCTGGCCGAGATCGCCGGCTGCGATATCGCGACACGTTGCGCGCTTTTCGTGAAACCGCCGGTCTCGGCGACCGATGAAATGTTTGAGCTGGTAGAGCTCCATGGTGATGAGTATCTATTCGCGCCGTTTTTGAATCAATAGTTATATGCCCCCCCCGCATAATCAATATCTATTGATCTTCCTCGGGGCAGGACTCGGCCGCGATCGGATAAGTGGCTTTGGAAATGCGCCGGACCAACAGATCAAATCTTCGTTGCGGCGACGGTTCTGGTGCCACGGTTCGAGAGGCGTAAGGCGTCGGGCCGTCTACTAGCATGGTCCCGTTTTGCTTGTGCCGCAGGACTTAGGAGATTGTATCGCCTGATCTAAGCCGGCGGGCCAGAGGAGAAAAAGCACATGCTACGCGAATCAGCACGTGTGCGTTCATTTTAAAATATTTCCCCCGCCAGGGACCAGCGGGGGAAGGGGTGGTTCCGATTTTCGCGCGGCATTTACCGCCTCGCCATTGCTTATTCCCGCCGGTTCGAGACCGGTAAGGCCCGCGTAGCCCGCCCCGCTCGATGGCGAAACTCCAAAGTTTAACAGCCGTAGCTTCGGCGGATTTCCGCAAAAACCGGTGGTCCGTGAACCACACCCTCTCACGCCGCCTTTTTCGGGGGAATGAGCTTCTGCTTCCCGCCCAAGTGCCAAATCAAGTAAACCGCGGCGACGAGCGCCACCACCATCGTGGCATAGATCCCGATGCTACTGCTGCCAAACCCCTTGCCCACCGAAAACGGGAACTGCGACACATAGGTCTGGCCGTGCTCGTTTTTCACGGTCACGATGCCAATGAATTTGCCGGTCTCGGGAAAGGTGTGCTCGAAGGTCAGGGTGCCCGTCGGGTATTTC
>Ga0185299_10007355_pt1 | contig 11325 bp, 8 predicted proteins | sample PaiPotPPA55metaG_FD_128002 | JGI IMG/M metagenome (GOLD analysis project Ga0185299, IMG submission 128002) | Iron sulfur acid spring bacterial and archeal communities from Banff, Canada, to study Microbial Dark Matter (Phase II) - Paint Pots PPA... ...
AAATGATCGCGAAGTCCACAACCATCAAGGCACGGGGTGGTAGATCTGGCAGGTGTGTGGTGAAGGCGGTTGTGATTACCTCGGGAGGCCTGCCCGGTGTCCTGGAATCAGGACTGAACGTCAAATTAAAATCGAAGTTCGCATATGCGTTCACTTGCTCCCAAGAGACAACAGGCCCCGCTGGCGAGCCTGCGATAATCTGCGCATCTTCACATGCAGATTATCGACTCGGCAGCGTCGATTCAGCTATCCTTCGGCGCTAGAAAGTACACGCTCTGAACAATCCCACCGACTCAACTCGCGAACGCCTAATACATCGCGTAGATGAAGTTCGACACCTTTTGCGTTTGCACGTCAGTCGCACGGAGTTCGTTGGCGAGCTTGCGGAAATCCGGTTCCAGCGCTGCAAGCGGTTCGAGTCCAAGCCGATGCCAGATATCCACCAAGGACGTGATCATATCCGCCTGGCTGATGATGGATTCAGGCTCGAACACGTCTTCGAAGTAGGATTCGCAACTCGGGTCCGCCTTCACCGGAATGAACGGCGAAACCACTGCCTGAAGCGGCGCAAGCTTCGAAGCGAAGAATTTATTCAGGTCGGCGTCAGTCAAGTTCATACTCCAGTTTCCAGGAATCGTCGGTTTCAATCACCGTCTGTTCAGCGCGATGCAATGCATAGTCACCCAGGACAAGAACGTCGATTTCCGTTCTCAGGAAGCAGCGATACGCGTCCTCCGGCGTGCACACAATCGGCTCGCCACGAACATTGAACGAGGTGTTCACGAGGAGCGGACATCCGGTCAACGATTCGAACGCTTTCAACACGGAGAACATGCGCGGATTGACGTCCTCCGTCACTGTCTGAATACGGGCGCTGTAATCGACGTGCGTAATTGCAGGAACATCGCTTCGTACCGCGTTGACGATCTGAAGCATGTCGTCGGGATCGGAGGCAGCATCCGGAGTCAAACGGTGAGTCTCCTTGACCGGCGCTACCAGCAACATGTAAGGGCTGTCCGAATCGAGTTCGAAATACTCGGACGCTCGCTCCCGTAGAACGATCGGCGCAAAAGGCCTGAACGATTCGCGAAACTTGATTTTCAAATTCATGCGTGACTGCGTCGAAGCGCCGCGCGGATCTCCGAGTATGGAGCGGCCGCCAAGCGACCGGGGACCGAACTCCATGCGCCCGGAAAACATCCCTACGATCTTCTCCTGTGCGAGCAATGCCGCAATCTCTGCCGCGCCACCGTCTGCACTGTCGAGTTGGTGGTAAACGGCACCCGAGCGCTGCAGGAAAGCAAGGATTTCGTCGCTCTTATATTCAGGCCCGATGAAACTGCCGGTCTGGGAGTCCGAGTCCGCCGATACGGCAGGCCTATGACCACCCAACATCTCGAAGTCTGCGAGATACGCGGCACCAATGGCACCGCCGGCGTCGCCCGCCGCGGGCTGTATCCATATTTCGTCGAAAATGCCTGCGCGCAGGATCTTGCCGTTGGCTACACAGTTCAGCGCGACACCACCCGCGAGGCACAATTTCGAAGCGCCAGTGAACGCTCGCAAGAACGTGGAGATCTTGAGCATGATTTCTTCTGTCACGCTCTGGATCGACGCCGCCAGATCCATTTCGCGCCGCCCGATTCTGGACTCCGGCTGGCGAGGTCCTGCCCCGAAGAGTTCGTGAAAGCGATCGTTCGTCAGGGTCAAACCCTGGTGATAGTCAAAGAAATCGAGGTTCAGCCTGAATGAGCCATCAGGTTTGATATCGATCAGGTGGTCCTTGATCTTGTCGGCGTAAATCGGCTGGCCATAGGGTGCAAGTCCCATCAACTTGTACTCACCGCTGTTCACCTTGAACCCGCAGTAGTAAGTAAAGGCACTGTAGAGCAGCCCGAGAGAATGCGGATACCGGATTTCCTTGAGGATATCGAGCTTGCTGCCTCTGCCTAGTCCGAGGCTCGTGGTAGCCCATTCTCCGACGCCATCGACGCAGAGCACCGCGGCCTCTTCGAAAGGGGACGGGAAAAAAGCCGAAGCGGCGTGTGAATAGTGGTGGCGCGCAAAGTAAATAGGCACGTCGCAGTTGAGCATTTCCTCAACCTGCTCCTTGAAATAAGGCTTCACTCCGAAAAAAGATTTGACGGCCTTCGTGAAGAATTTTTCCGACTCGGGTGCAAACGCAACCGAGGATCTGATGATCCGATCGGCGGTCAATGCAGGATCGTCGTAAAAAGCGATCGCGGCCAAGTCGCTGCCGTCGATCTCCGCCTCTTCGAGGCAATAGTTGATTGCCCCACGCGGGAAACCCGGATCGTGTTTGCGCCGGGTAAACCGCTCCTCCTGCGCTGCGGCAATGATCTTTCCATCTTTCAGGATCGCCGCGGCTGAGTCGTGATAAAACGCCGAGATACCAAGGACGTATCGTGTCATTATTTTTCCCCGAGCAACGGTGCGAGATATCTGGCTATCGATTCACCGATCGTTTTATGCGCCAATGGCGTCAAGTGAACGTCCGATTGAAATCGGAACGATCTCCGGACGTCGGCGGTGTAGGGCCAAAGGTCGTCTACCACGTGATGGACGGGTGCCCCGGTCGCATTCGCAAACTCACTGAAGCGTTTACGAACGTCCGCGTAACTTGCGGTCTTTTCCACGTACTGGTAGACGGGAATCACCGCGATCATGACCGGCACGTTCAACTCGGAAACCCACTTGGTGAGAATAGCTTGCATAAGCCGCCAACCATAGCTATCCGCCGAGTCGTAATCCGGAAGCGGCTGGAAGCGCGTGAGTTTCTGGACCTTGTCCTTGAAGCCGGGTCCCAACTTGTTCACCATTTTTCGGGCTCTCGCCAGGACGTCCACCCCACCCTGGTCCGGCACTTGTTCAGGTCCTTTCTTGTGCGGCACCGGGACTGGCACGCCCTTCAGGCTCAAGTCGCCGGACGAAGATAACTCGAACCATGGCTTGGATACGTATAGCGACTCTCCCGAGCGGTCCGTCCATTCCCGAGATTTTGCGACGTTGCGCTCAATGTTCTCCACGAGGACACTGATCACCACGGCGTCATATTCGATCTCTTCCGCATATTTCTCGAAGATCAGATATTGCTGGTCGGTACCGCTGCCGCTCAATCCGAAGTTCAGGACTTCCGTATCTTCAAGCGTTTGCTCGAGAACGTCCGAATACCGTTTCCCGTTGCTAACGCCATCCCCCGCCGTGTAAGAGTCGCCGAAAACAAGGACCCGGCGTGCTTTGGGCTTTTTAGCCGTCACTTCGTTATCGCAACGGAAGCCTGCTTTGTTGGTCTTGACGAGATACCCACCGCCCTCATGGGGGATTCTCACTTTCAGGCCCGGCGCGAATTTGTACCCGAGGATATCGTCGTGCTGCATCAGTTGCCGGTGCAACGGCGGAATATCTGCGCGCGCATTCATCGGTTGTCTCCGTCTTGATTATGAAGCGTGACTTTGCCGAACCCCAAAACTTATCGTCCAGTTGCCGTCAGGGGTTTGAGCAGCGCGCTAATCTTGTGCATTTGATTGTCTAGCGTACGACTAGCTGTCGATGTGCGGAGCCCCACATTCTTGAGCAGGAGCTGTGACACGTCTCCTCCAGCATGTCGGCAAGCCAGTTTGCTGCATTGCATATTGATGAATCAAACATGAGCGACTTCTCCAACGAACACGCCGTTGACCACTACGGGCAAGCCATCAATCAATACGTGGCGTGGCCTTCCGCTAACCAGCAGTCTGATGAAGAGAAGACTGTCGCGACCACTGTAGAAATCGGACGGTCGATCGAAGAGGCAAAGATCGGCTTTCATATTCGCCGCTATTGCGCCGATGCCGTTGAGTCCAAGTGCCGATGCGGCCGAGTGCGTGAGCGCGTCGACGAGTGCGTTGCAGGTTTGCGTGTCTCTCTCGGACCCGTACGTCAGCGTCGTCGACGACATGAGCATCGATGCATGCCGATTCAGATCCGCGACTGATTCATTGCTAAGGGAAAGGCCTATCGCGCGATCTCTGAACGATGGTGTCGTACAACCTTGCCCAGTCGACGGTTCGCTCATGGCCTTGGGTACGCACACGAGGCTCGCTGAAGACTCGCGCAGCATGATGGCGTCTCGACGAGAAAGCTGGGAAAGCTCGAAAATCGTCACGTTGGAGGTCAGAATGTGTAGATACGAAAGAAGGCCGATCTCCGAAAAAAATCGCGTTTCCGCGTAATTTTTAGCGTCGGCTTTTGTCCCGGAAAGCCGCACACAGAGCCGCCGCCCCACTCGCTCGGCAAGTGACGTGACCGTTATCAAGGACGCCGCCGACCATATTTCTCGAGGAACCACGGCAGGCAATAAAGTGCACCTGTCGAATGCCCTTGAATTGGCGGCCCGCTCGAATCTCTCCAATGCTTGCCTGTCGATTCCTGCGAGTCCGTCTCCAGACTGGCTCTCCCCTAATTCAACGTAAATCAGCCGTCTTACGCTGCCCCCACCTTCGAATCCGTCGCAATCGGGTAAGTCGCGATTGAACGAACCGGCAGTCGTGATTCCGCAGCGCGCGAGTTCGTGTGAGTGTTCAGGCCAGTCTTCTTGATCGAGGCCAGTATCGGCATTAATGAATCCCGGAACGCAGACGATCTCACGGCCCGGAAGAACCTCAGTGCGCCGCGATGTCTTCGGCGGGAGGATGCGTTCTATTTTCGACCCGTCTATTTCGATGTCGCCGCGCATAAAGCTATGCGTGGCGGGATCGAAATACGACGTATCGACTATGACCCATTGAGTCGTGCGGCCGGCAAGGTTCTCTAAGACGCTCATGTTGCACCTGTACGGTTGGGGAACGAGGCTGTCGTGGTGCGCTGCCGCAATGGCCTTTGTCTTTGTATTCTCGAACATTGCGCAGTGAAGTTGAGAATCGGGCAAGTCACCAGATACGAGCTTTGTCCTTTTCTATTTTCCGATTCAGATGCGAGGCGTTGCCGCTGACACGTCGACCGTTTATGTGGCCGCGTTGCAAACCAATAAGTTGCTCTTGAACGAGATGATCTCCGGACATCAGCGGGGACGTCCCGTGCTCGGCCACCCGGTGATAAACCCCACCAGGTAACGGCCTCGTCATGCACCATGGGTCGCCGAGGCAAAGGCGGACGCGCTGCGCGCGCAGTCATAGATCGTCTCCAGTTCACTCGGGCATCGTGGCTTCGCGCTTGCGAAAATGCATGCGACCGCCGCACCCATATTTCGTTGGAAGTGTCCATGGCTGAGGAGAAAGGCGATGTGCGGAGCCACACCATCTGTTGCGAGTACCCACCGTGCGCACGCGTATTAGTCTCTCGAAAAGCCGTCACTCGTCCCTTGCCACAGAGAAAGCATTTCGTTTAACTCAATTCTTGGTAGTTTTGTGGCCCGTTTCGAAAACCTTGCCAAGGATATCGGCCGCCCCTTGCAAACAAGCATTTTCAGGGCTGTGGCGCAAATAGCGATCAACGAATCGGTTAGAGTCGGCCTGAGCGATTTGAGGGCGGCCTTCCTCACCGGAAGGCTGAAGCTGAAGGTCAATGAGACGAAGAGCGCGGTCGCGCAGCCACACACGCGTAAGTTTCTGGGATTCACCTTCCTTGATCGGGGGCAGGTCAAACGGCGCATCGCGCCCAAGGCACTAGCCCGCTTCAAGGCACGAATCCGGGAACTGACCCAACGCACGCGAGGGGTCAGCGCTGACCAGTTGATCGGTTCGCTGAAACGATACCTGACGGGCTGGCGCGGCTATTTCGGTTTCTGTGAAACGCCTCGTGTACTTCAGCGTCTTGATCAATGGATTCGCCGCCGCCTTCGCTGCTTCCTCTGGAAGCAGTGGAAGCGCGGCCGGACCCGCTTCAAGAAGCTGGTCGCGCGGGGTGTGAGCCGGGACCTTGCCGCCCAGACGGCGGGTTCGCCGCACAGTGCATGGCGTCTAAGTTGCAGTCCGGCGTTGAGCATTGCGTTGCCCAGTCGCTACTTCCGCTCGCCTGGACTTCCATCGGTCGGCTCGTCATAGCCGGGTAACTGATCCGAATCGCCGTGTACGGACCCGTACGCACGGTGTGGCAGGGGCCGGGCCGCGAGGTCCGCCCCTATCAGTCGCTTACCCGGCCTTTTATAGAGCCGCAATATGCTTCAACGGAAGTACGCTTTTGCGTTCGGGTGCACGTCGTCGCGGGCCAGCACTTCGGCCGGCATCAGCCATGCATAGTCGCTGTGCTGATCGAAGCGGCCGATAGGCACCGACCCGCTCAGCATGATCGAATAAGCAAGTGCCACGTAATGCGTGGAGATGCCCTGAACACCGCAGAAGTTGTCGTCGTAATAATGCTCAAACACACCGAAGAAGCGCGAAGATGAGCGTTGCACGCTGGCTATGCCCAGTTCGTCGCGTACCACGCGCGTGAATGCCGTGTCGAGCGTTTCGCCTTTCCGGATCCGCCCTCCCGGCACGAACCATGTATCTTGCGCGGGCCGGTTCCGACGCTGTCCCAGCAGCACACGGCGGTTGCCGTCGCTCACGATCAGGTCGATGGAAACAAGCGGCGTCAGCCGGATCACGTCAAGAAAATCCACTTGATCGAGGACCGCGGACCCGTTTGGCGAATGTGCTTTCCTGGGGTGCTCGGCCTGTTGCGCAGTAGCGGCGACTGACGAAAACGAAGAGAGATCTGTCACGCTCGTGGTACCTCAGTCATGGTTATCGTTATTGAATAAGCGCGCGGCAACGTGGCCTATGAAAAACACCACTAGGGCGATCAGCGCGCAAACTGCCAACCCACCGCCAAGCATTGCGACGGCAATGATTACCGTCCAGCGCAGGCCGTCCATGATGGTTCCGAGTGTGCTTTGGATCGCTGTGTTTCCGGCCAGACACGCAATGTTTGCCTGGCTCCGTTCACTGCGTCGGCATTTTATGCAGATGAGTCAGTTTAGCGCGGGGTCATCGCTGCCGTATCGGCTTTGAACTGGCTTATTACGCCGAAAGATCGCGTTTGGAAGCCAATCGAAGGAATAGTTCTCGAGCGGCCTTACGGGTGCCTCACACGCAGGAAGAATGCGGCTGCTTTACAAGGCAGGTGTGCTTCGATCGTGCGGCCAGTCAGGCTTCGTCTCTGCGGTGTTGTCGTGGACCGTCTCAGGCGGGCAAGCGCTCAGCACCGTCAGGCAGCCGAGTATTGAGGCGAAAAGCAGGCTGCCTGCGGATGCGGTGGCGTGCCCTTGTTCATGTTGATTCATGGCGATTGCAGCGGTCTTCGCCACTGCCCTAAAAATTGCATTGCACAACGATGTGCGCGTTGGCACGAACGAACGCGCCAAGGCGTAGCTGCACGTGCGGATCAGATGACTCAAGCGGGTCTCGGGCAAGCGATGCCGTTGCCTTCTGCCGTCGTCATGGATAGCGAATGTAAAGCGTGCGGAAAGTCGAATCTGTCGGAACTTTCGCAAAAGTCCGATAAGGTCTTGAAACGCTGTGAGGATGAAAGATGTGCTGCTTGAGCGTCGCTTTTATGCGGTCCCGCCAGCAGTTACCGCATGCGAGACTGGAGTACGGAACATGAACCACGAGCGCCCGGACACATAGTGCCCGGGGCATGTCGACATCCTGCGGAAGCCGCAGAACGTTACCGGGCCACGTACCCTTCGGGCGCGTTGACGTTCTCCTTCATCACGCCGGCATTCTGCGACACCACATACACCGGCGCCTCGGTCAGCGTGAGCGCAACCCGCCCGTTTGCATAAGGAAGCGTGGAAGGATTGCCCATCATGTCGAGGACGGTGACCGTTCCAGACGTTCCCGCCGCATCCACCTGCAACGTGTACCGCACGCCATGCGTCGCGCTGAATCCCGATGCGCCCGGCCACACTGAGTTCTCGTGCGTCCACAGCACTGTGACGACCTTGCCGCCGTTCAGCCGCTGGAACGCATAGGCATAGACGCCGGGTGGCGTGCCCTTGAGCGGGCCAAGCGTGTTGGTGCCGTCGATGATGCGCGTCATTGCCGCCACGCCCATGGCGGCAGGCTTCGGGCTGATCTGCGTCTGGCCGAAGCCGCCTTCCTTGTTGACGAGATCGAAGAAGATGCCATAACCCACTTCAGGCGGATCAGTCGCATAAAAGATATAGCTCATGTCCGCACCCTCGCCGAGCAGGATCAGATGCAGCCGTGAGACCAGCGCGCCTTGCGCATACAGCACGTTCGCCGATGGCGTCGAGGGTCCGTACTTCGTGCCGATGTCATAGCTGATACCCGACTCCGTGATGAATAGTTTCGCGCCGGGCTTAAGCATCTGCGTCATGGTGTGGCGCAACGCACGCATCATCGCGGGCAAGCTTTGTGCGGCCTTCTGCGGATCGCTGTTACCCGCCATGCGCTCCGGCGGATGCGAGGGCGACGTCCCCACGTCGTAGTAGCCATGCGCGCTCACGCCGTCGAGATACTTGGCAATGCCGAGCGGCGCGAGCCGGTTCAGCCACTCGGTGTTTTTCCCCAGCGACGACAACGTCACCCCCATCAGCACCGCATGAGGATCGGTGGCGTGGATCGCTTCGTAAGTAGCCTTGTACATGGCGACGAGATTGGCGTCCGTATCGCGCCACGGCAAGCCGCCTTCATAGTCGGGTTCCCAGCTCACCTGATAGTAATTATTCGATTGCTGCGGAAAAACACTCGAGCGCACACGATTCGATTCGTCGCCGACGCGCTTCATATAGGCGCTGTAATCGCTGAGCGAGGAGGGCGCGAAACTATGCGTGTCCTTGCCCGTGCGGTTCGCCCAACCGGGAATGCCGTCGAGCTGGATCAGCCGCAGCAGATCGCCGGGCTTGAAGAAGGGCGCGAGGTGATCGCCGGCGGGATCGAAGGTGTTCGGCGCTTTCGGCTCGGTGATGTACCAGTTGCGGTTGTCATTGACCCAGGTCAGGCCGAGATCCGTATAGAGCGGGCGGTACCCATCGCCGGAACAGCACGTCTGACCAGGCCGCAGATACGCCGCACCCTGCCCGCCGAAGCGATGCAGATCGAGGTTCTTATACGTGACGGCCGGCAGCACCGTGGCGACGTCAGGCAGCACGCCGAACGTGGCGATACCCGCCGGCCGCGTGCCGCGCGACGGCAGCACGGCAGGGGCAGCATTGGCGCCCTCGAGCTGAGCCGCGACCGAAAAATAACCGGCGGCCTGCGACGTGCACTTGATAGTCGATGTATGCGCGCCGGGCGTCACGGCGAGACGGCCGCTCGCTTTCACCGTGTTCCAGGCGTCCTGTATCCGCCACGTGAGTGTGCCTGCCGACTTGGCATGCGTGGTCAGTGCGAGTTCGAACGGTTTATGAAGCGCGAACATGCGTGTGCCGTCGCTGCCGGGCGTGTCCGCTTCGACTGTATCGCCGGAAGCCGGGGCATCGGCCGGGGCCGCAGCGGGGCTGCATTGCATCGCGAGCGGGGTGGATGGTGGCGGTGCGCCGGCTACGAACCGCGCTGCGGCGCTCTCTGCCACGGCTTCGACCCAGCAGTGCTTCGACGCACCCGGCGCGGGGTCGTCGAACACGCCGTTGTCGCACCCCGTGCCGCCGGTGAAGGTCTTGATGACATGTTTGTCCGGCGTGCCGTAGAGCACCTTTTTCGCGCCATCGAAGGAACAGCGTTCGTATTCCGCCGCGCAAGGTGTCCACGAAGCGCCGTCGATCTTGACGGAATCCTCAGACGTTACCGGCGTTTCCTGAGCCGCCGCGGTTTCGCCCCGGCAAGCGCACACGGACGCGAAGACGGCGCAGACCAGCGCGATCCTGGCGCATCGGGCCAACACGCGCTTCGAACGCGGTGCCGAGCGTCCGGCGAGTCTTTCTTTTGATGACTTTTCCATTACACCCCGGGGGTCGAGAGCCGGGTGGTTCGAGTCTGCAGCGACGGCGTTTTCCGCCGAGGAAAGAGGCACTCACCACCTTGTGCTACCTGAATGAAACGTTTTCTGATGTGCTGCCTCGCGGTGCCCAACCGCGCGGTAAGCCTCCATAAGTTTCTATCTCGCGATGCAACATCCGGCACTGTTTTAAGGTGCCGCGAGCAGGTGCGCGGCGACCGGCGCGCCGATTGATACCGCTTCCGGTTGCGCAGAGGATAGGCGAGGCGAAACGAACGCGCCAGTCGTGGCGATGAAGGTTGTCGGATGCTGACTGCATCGGGTCATCGGCTCTCATATGGGTGGCGGGATAGCGCGACTTTCTGGCTGATCCGGCGTTGTCCGTCGCTCCGTCGGGAGATGAACCCTTGCGTAACTAATCTGTATCAAAACGCGCGACAGGTGCGCCCGGACCGTTTGCCGTGGCGTATGTGACCGATCCAACATAGGTCCGCGCGCGAATGTTTGTGGACAACTGGTATGCGAGTGGTTGCGTCGGCTCGTCATCAACCGCCAGGCTACCGGTTTTTTTTGCCTGCCTTCGTGGCAGCTTGCGTCTGTCCGATTCTCATTCGATGACCGTCCAAGGCCCCGCCAGATCGGGATTTATCGCGGGTGACTACCGCACGAGATCATTTTCATCAGAGGTTTTAAATGCCTTTGTCAGATGAATTGATTTTGTTTCCATTATGAAACGTCATCTGTCCCAATATTGAAGAACAACAAAAGTATGTGCGCCACCGCACATTGCCAGATTATGTTGCTAATCATCAGTAAGCTTTAAAGGCGTCATTTAACGCTTGTATTTTAAATGGAAGTGGTCTTTACAAGTCGCTTGTGGGCCGTTAAATAGCGAAGTTCTCGTGAAGCGCGTTTTTAATCGCGTTAACTCATGTTTCACGCACGCAACGTTTACAGCTTCCGGCGCTCTGGCCGTGGTCCCGCCGGACCCGAGAATGCTTTGGGAAGCCTTGCCGCACGGGGCTTTATAAACGCCGGAGAAGGTTGATTTGTATGACGTTCTTGGCTTCCGACAGCCGTGTCCGATATGTGCGGTCGAATTGGACTGGCACTCGTCTTGCAATGTGCAGTTTGAAATCGAAATCCCGGGCATGTAATTTTTATACCAATTTAACGAACGGACGTATTCAAATTTACCGAATGATCGGCACCGCACGCATTGAAAGGATTTGAATGGCGACGTCGGAAGTTTTCCGCCAACATCTCGCTACTTTCAGTCACGACAACCTAATCAAACTTGAGGGTGTCTATGATGCACCGCAATGAGAACCCACTATCCAATCATGTTGGATTCAACAAGTTCGCAGGGGAACGCCATGCCGTACGCCAGTCTTGAACCCGCCGTTATGGGATGGCTACAGCCGGCCCCCCGCAGCACCC
>Ga0185299_10007356_pt1 | contig 11325 bp, 11 predicted proteins | sample PaiPotPPA55metaG_FD_128002 | JGI IMG/M metagenome (GOLD analysis project Ga0185299, IMG submission 128002) | Iron sulfur acid spring bacterial and archeal communities from Banff, Canada, to study Microbial Dark Matter (Phase II) - Paint Pots PPA... ...
GCAAATCGTGTCTATGGACGCGACCATTCCGGTGATCGTAATGACCGCGTGGGCAAATGTTGAATTGGCGGTTGAGGCCATGCGACGCGGGGCTCGGGATTTTGTGCAGAAACCGTGGGAGAACGAACGGCTGCTCTCAATCCTGCGCACCCAGGTTGAATTGCATCGCGCCTTGCAGCGCGCCGCCCGGCTGGAGGCGGAAAACCGATTGCTCCGCGCTGAAGGCCGCCCAGAGTTCATTGCCACAGCTCCCGCCATGCAACCTGTACTCGAAACTCTGGCGCGTGTGGGTCCGTCCGACGCGAATGTGCTGATCACGGGCGAGCACGGCACTGGCAAAGAAATCGTGGCGCAAACCTTGCATGCGCTGTCGGCGCGGGCAAGCCGTCCTCTGGTAGCGGTGAACACGGGAGCGATTCCCGATGGCGTCTTCGAAAGCGAATTGTTTGGCCACGTGAAGGGTGCTTTCACCGATGCGCGCACGGATCGCATCGGGCGATTTGAACTGGCGGATGGCGGCACCATTTTTCTCGACGAGATCGGCAATGTTCCTCTTCGCCAACAGGCAAAATTGTTGCGTGTTCTGGAATCCGGCGAAATCGAGCGGGTGGGATCGTCGCGCTCCCGCCGCGTCAACGTTCGCGTTCTTTCCGCTACCAACAGCGATCTTTCGGCAGCCTGCGCTTCCGGACAATTCCGTGAGGACCTGCTGTTCCGTTTGAACACGGTCGAGATTCACCTGCCCGCGCTGCGCGAGCGCCGCGAAGATATCCCCGCCCTGGCAGCGCATTTTCTGGCTCGTTACGCTGCCCGGTACCGGCGCCCGGTCCAAGGCTTTGATTCCGCTGCCCTTCAGACCCTGATGCAGTACCCATGGCCCGGCAACGTGCGGGAACTGGACCACACCATCGAACGCGCGGTGCTGATGTGCCGCACTGACGAAATCCAGCCCGCCGATTTGGCGCTCAGTACGCAGCGCACACAAACTCAAGGCTTGGAAGACCTCAGCCTTGAGGCTGTGGAGGCTATGCTGGTCCGCAAAGCTCTTCAGCGTTACCAGGGCAACGTTAGCCAGGCTGCCGAGGCTCTGGGTTTGAGCCGTGGCGCGCTGTACCGGCGGATGGAGAAGTATGGCCTCTAGCTCGCCGCCGAGACCCACACCTCGGCCGCGGAAACGGGTTCGACTCCTTTATGAACATCGAATAAATCTCTACTGTTTTCTGGTTGCGCTCCCCGGCCTTCTCGTGAGTGTTGTGCTGGTCTGGACGCAGCCCTGGTCCGTCGAATCGCGACTGGCGCTGATTGGGCTCGAACTCTTTGCGTGGTGGTTATTGGCCCTGGCGCTGCAAGAGCAGACCACGAGGCCGCTACAGACTCTTTCCAACGTAATCGGCGCATTGCGCGAGGAAGACTATTCGTTTCGCGCTCGTAATGCCGTCGCTGAGGATGCGCTCGGAGAACTTTCTCTGGAAGTGAACTCCCTGGCCGACATGCTGTCGGACGAAAAGATCCGCACCATTGAAGCGACCGCCTTGCTGCAGCGCGTGGTCGACGAGATTGACGCTCCCCTGTTTGCTTTCGATCCCGCTTCCATCTTACGTCTAGTAAATCCCGCGGGAGAACACCTCTTACGGCAGGCGAAGGCGCGAATGCTGGGCCGCAGTGCTTCCGACTTGAGTCTGCAGAAATGCCTCTCCGCGGAGAACGAGAGCCTGGTGGAACTCGACCTCAAGGACTCGCAGGCACGCTGGCTGCTGCGCCGCAGTTCGTTCCGTCAGAATGGCGTCCCGCATACTCTGGTGGTTCTGTCGGATGTCAGCCGCGCTTTACGCGAAGAAGAACGAAGGGCGTGGCAAAGGCTGATTCGCGTCCTGGGACACGAACTCAGCAACTCGCTGGCTCCAATTAAATCCATTGCCGGAAGCCTTAATTCGCGGGTTTCCGCCACAGCCATGGACACCGATGTACGCAACGACCTGCAGCATGGGCTGGAAATTATTGAGGCGCGTTCTGCGTCCTTGCATCGCTTTCTGGAGGCCTATCGTCGGCTGGCGCAGATGCCCGCCCCAGTTCTCCGGGATGTCGAACTAGCCAAGCTAGTGGCCAGGGTCGCGAGTCTCGAAACCCGAATTAAGGTGTGCGTGCAACCGGGGCCGGACGTTGTGTTCATTGCCGACCCCGATCAGCTTGAGCAAATGCTGATCAACCTTGTTCGCAACGCCACGGATGCCGTTCTCGAACTTTCCCCTGCCGCGGTTCGGACGAATCCTTCCGCTTCCAACCCGACTTCGGACTCGTGTTCGCAGCTGGATGTAGATCGAAAGGTGGTGGTGCGATGGGACCTCGATGAAGCAGATGTGAATGTGCTGATCGAAGACAATGGCCCGGGACTTATGAATCCGGGAAACGTCTTCACTCCGTTTTATACGACCAAGCCCAGCGGCAGCGGAGTTGGACTGGTTCTCTCGCGTCAAATTGTGGAGGCGCATGACGGAAGGATCGAAATTGCCAACCGCACCGGCGCTCGAGGCTGCCTGGTTAGAGTCGTTTTGCCGCGCGCGCCGCATCAACCACGCTGAGTGCTCTGACAGCTGTTTGCCCTAGGATTCTTCCTCGTCCCGCACAGTGCCATCAGGATTTTTGTGCTGCCGCTGCATTTCATCGAATTGCTGCCCTTGATTGACTGGCTCTCTCCCTGGAGGCGCGAGCTCTTGCGATTTGTCCCCTTGTTCGGACTTCGTTTTGCTGTCTTCTTTTCGCTCGGACATGTCTGGATTCCGCCAACCTTCCATGCCCCTTAAACGTTTTGGTCTTCGAATGCCTTCGCAACCCTGGCAGCAGGTCGCGTAGCGACATCGATGCAACTCGATTACACGAGCCTCGCATCTGCCCGGACAATACAGCAGATTACCGAAACCGATCAGAGCTCGCAGTGCTTCACCGAATTTTGCTTCGAATCACGTCGTCAAGCTCGTTCCACCGAGGCGGCCCGTTCCGATTGGTTGAAAGCTCGCCTCGCGCTGGGAAATCTTTTGGAAAAGAACAGCATCCTAAACCTTATTCTCAGCAAGCGCATCCTACGTTGCCTCGACTACGGACCCAATGGCGAAGTGCGAAGTGTTTTGCTGCGCGCCCACTCCGCCAAGATTGCGACATCGGGCCGACGTCAAGGATGGCGCCGCCTAAACTGCAGTTAAAACACGGAGCAGTCCGCAGTTTCTGTTCGGCCCGTTTGGGAATCAATGAAGGTCGTCTCCACACCATCGAAGCCGTCCTCCAATAAGGATAAGAAAGATAGTCCTGCGAAGCCGGCCATGGTCACAACTTCCTTGAGAACGATTGCGGAACTTCGTGAAGCCGCTAGTGACTGCAGGGCCTGCGATCTCTATAAAATGGCTACGCAGACGGTCTTTGGAGGGGGTCCTGCAAAGTCCAAAATTATGTTTGTCGGCGAGCAGCCCGGAGATCAGGAAGATCGGGTAGGTCATCCCTTTGTTGGACCCGCGGGAAGGCTTCTCGATCAGGCGCTGGAAACAGTTGGGATCGAGCATTCGAAAGTGTACTTGACCAACGTAGTGAAACATTTCAAGTGGGACGCTGCCGCTCGCGGAAAGAAGCGCATTCACAAGAAGCCTCGCTCCTCGGAAATTCACGCGTGCCGTCCCTGGCTTGACGCCGAACTGCGAGTGGTGAAGCCACGAATTCTGGTGTGCCTGGGTTCGACTGCCGCACAATCGCTCCTGGGCCGGACCTTTAGCGTGACCCGCCAGCGCGGACAACTGATCGACTCCCCGCTCGCTCCATTCGTAATGGCCACGGTACATCCGTCGTCCATTCTGCGCGCACCCGACTCCGACGCGCGCCAACTGCAGATGCGGGCATTCATCAATGATCTTAGAATTGTGAATAAACTGGCTAGAAAGGCGGAAGCGGCTTAGGAACCGCAGTTCGTCTCAGTTGTGGCCTGTTCTATCGCACGACAGTTTCTCCGACATAAGACTCTAGTATGTCTGTTCGAAAGGGCACATTCGCGGAACAGGATCGCGCCGACGTAATCGTAATTGGCGCGGGCGCCGCTGGGCTGGTTGCATCTGCGGAACTTGCAGCAGAAGGCCTCTCCGTCATTATTTTGGAGGCCCGCGACCGAGTGGGCGGCAGAATCTACACGCTCAAGGACTTGGGCCAACAATTTCCGATTGAGTTGGGAGCTGAGTTCATTCATGGGCGTCCTCGGGAGATTATGGATGCACTCCGGCAGAACAAGATCCCGGTCAGCGAGGTCGACGGCGATAATTGGTGCTTCCAGGACGCCCGGCTCGCATCTTGCGACTATTTCTCGGAGGTCGATGAGATTTTGCAGCGAATGAACGATGACGGGCCAGATGAGTCCTTCGCGAGCTTTTTGCGGCGCTGCTGCCCCGACGCGCCCGCCGAGGTCAAAAAACACGCCCTTAGCTACGTGGCCGGTTTTAACGCCGCTGATCCGGCGCAGGTCAGCGTTCGTTGGCTGGTTCGCCAAATGAGAGCGGAGGAAAAGATCGAGGGCGACCGTGCATTCCGAGCCCGCGGCGGTTATCAGGCTTTTCTGGAACTACTCCAACAACGAGTGGCGAAGGTGGGGGTCCGCATCCGTACCAATACGGTTGTGCGTCGTGTTGCCTGGGGTCCAGGTAAGACTTCGATTGATGCCGTTTGCGGCGAACGCGCAGTTTCTCTCCACGCCAGCCGTGTGCTCGTGACCGTTCCCCTCGGCGTGCTGCAGGCCCAACCCGGCGAACCAGGAGCGATTGAATTCTCTCCGGCTCTCCCAAAGGAGAAATTGGATTCGCTTGCTGGAATGGAAATGGGAAAAGTGCTCCGCGTCGTTCTACACTTCCGCGAGCGCTTCTGGGATCGTCTCCATCCTCACGGCAACACGAAAAAGAAATTGGATCGCATGAGTTTTCTTTTCTCGCAAGACGAATGGTTCCCCACCTGGTGGACCGCGATGCCCGATCAATTCCCCATCATCACGGGGTGGGCTCCGTGGCAATGTGCGGAAAGGCTTGAGTCTGATGACTTGCCAGTTGGGACCCGTGCTTTACAAACGCTTGGCAACTTACTGGGCGTGGGTATAACGGAAATGGATTGCTTGCTGGAAAGTGCCTATTTTCACAACTGGCAGGCCGATCCCTTTTCCCGCGGTGCGTACAGCTACGTGAAAGCAGGAGCTGTAGATGCGCCACAAGCATTAGGCCGCCCCGTGGAAGATACGCTATTTTTCGCCGGAGAAGCCGCGGACGTTACCGGAAACAATGGTACCGTGCATGGCGCTATCGCGAGCGCCCGTCGCGCGGTGGCCGAGATCACTAAGAGTGGCAGAGCCTCGGCCGCAGATTGAATTTCGCTCACAGGAGATTTAGCGCGGATCGATTTTCCCGTTCCACTTGCTTGATCGTGCATTCCGCAGGCTTTTTGTCAGGACGCCAGCGCAGAAATTTCGTGCCGTGCCGAAAACGCCCGCCGGTGAAATGATCGAACTGCACCTCGGCGACAAGCCGTGGCCCGAGTGGCTGCCACTCTGTTGAGCGCTTGTTGCTCCATCGGCTAGGCCCTCCCGGAGCCTTGCCCGTGAAGCCTGGGGGCTTGATTAGCTTTTTCAGTTTCCGGGTAAGGCTAGGCCGCGCTTTCGCGCTGATGGAAGACGTAAATCCCACGTGATCAAGCTCCCCAGCTTTGTTGTAGAGTCCCAGGAGCAGTGACCCGACCAGCGGCTCTTTCTCAAGATAACGAAAGCCACCCACCACACAATCCGCGGTTCGCAGCTTCTTGATCTTCTCCATGCCGTTGCGCGTCCCGCTCTGATAGGGAAGATCGCGCCGCTTCGCCACCACGCCATCGACTGCCGTTCCCATGTGAAACCATTTCCGCGCCGTCGCGATGTCCAGAGTGAACGGGGAAAGACGCACCCTCGCGTCGTCTTTCAGATATTTCAAAGCGAAGCGATCCAGTTCCTGACGCCGTTTTTCTAACGTCAGGTCTGTCAGCGACTTTCCCCCAGAATTCACCAGCAAATCGAAAACGATAAACACACAAGGGGTCTCCCGGCTCAGCTTCTCCACTCGGCTCGCAGACGGATGAATCCTCATCAGCAATTGATCGAACGAAAGATCGCCGTTCACTGGGACCACGATTTCGCCGTCCAGTACGAATTGTGTCACCCGCAGACGACTCAGAGCCGCAGCTAATTCGGGAAAATAGCGCGTAAGAGGTTTGCCGGACTTGGATTGCAGGTCAACTTTTTTATGGTCCCGAAAAGCCAGGCAGCGAAATCCATCCCACTTGGGCTCATACTGCCACTGCGGCCCGGCCGGAAGGCTGTCGGCCGGGGCGGCCTCCATCGGCGGATACGTATTCGGAATCGGCAGTGCCACCGATCTCTCCTTGGGAAATTGTTCCTACGGCGAACCTGGTCATTTTGATGGAATGGCAAGGATCGATGTTGCTTCCCAATATTTGCGGCACTACGCGTGAGACTTTCCACAAGGCGGGCGATGGAATCAAGCGCCAACCTCTCAAACGGTTGGTGATTCTAAGTCTCAGGGAGGTCAATCATGGCACAACGGAAATCTTCTGGAAGTCGAAAATACGGCAAGGCTGCGGGCAAGAGCGTGAAGAGCGCGATGCACCGAAAGAAGAAGGGCACTTTGAAATCAGGACCCGGCGGAAAAGGCGGAACCGTGAAGAGCCGGAAGCAGGCGATTGCCATCGGTCTGTCGGAAGCCCGCCAGAAAGGCGCGAAGGTCCCGCGCAAGAACGCGGCGTGATGAGGGAACTTCCCGGCTGAAAGACTAATTGCAGGCGGGCCCTTTGTCCCATTCCTGAGATCGTGTCCGCCGATCGTGTCCGCCACATCATGTCCGCCACATCATGTCCGGCAGACCATGATCGTGAACTGACGGAACAGGCGCAAGGATGATGAGTGTGATACTTTGCGCCGGCGCGTCCGCGGAAAAGCAAATGCCGACAGCGATTTGCCAATATTGCGGACTTTAACGGCTGCGAGGCGTGGGCATCGAATCTCCCACATCCTCTTTGTTTTCACGGAAAACCCTTCCCACCGAACCGCACCAAGTCCAATCCCCTTTCGTAACATCACTTTGGTTATCTATCGCAGTTTCCTGCGATTGCTATTCTGTTCGATGAGGACCGGGAAGACCCGTTCCTAAGGCTTAACAGAATCATGCTCAAACCCTTGCATACGCCCGAAACCACAGATTGGCGGAGAAAAGACCGGCGGAGAACCGGCAGAGCTTCCCGTGTCGTGGGCGGCTTTAGCCTGCTCGAACTCTTAATCGTCGTCGCTATTGTGATCATCATAGCTGCCACCGCCATTCCCACTTTCCTTACGGCCTATTACAACACTCGTCTGAAATCCGCGATCAGCGATGTTTCCGGATTTATGCAGACGGCAAGGATCCGAGCGGCCAGGCAGAATGCCACATACACCATTCAATACCGGTCGACGGGCGCCACGGAAGAGGCCTACCTCGACCTCAATAACAACGGTCAATGGGATGCAGGCCCGCCTTTGGAGCCTGAGCTTACGTTCGCTCCGAGCATTACGCCGGCCGCCGGCGCTCCTACGGGTGCCGGTGGAACACCTACTCCCTATGTCTTGGTCGGAGACACAGCGGGGGTTACGTATGACAACACAACTACTCTGGGCTACTCTACCCGCGGCCTGCCCTGTGCCTACGTCGCCGTCGGCGGGATCTGCAACACTCCGGCGGCTGGCTATTTTGTTTACTACTTCAAGGACCGGCGCACCACGAACACTGGCTGGGGAGCGGTGGTTGTGACCAGGGCCGGTAGAACCAAAACTGTCGTATGGAATGGAACCTCATGGCAATGATCTTTTACCGAAAAAAGCATTCCGCGTCCCATCAACAGGGGGGATTGACGCTCATCGAGTTGATGATCGCGATGGTGATTCTCGCGGTCGGCGTAGTCGGCTCGATGGCTCTGGTGGTCCGGGCAATCGGGGGCGATTTTGCGAGCAAGCAGACCAGCAACTCTACGGTCTTGGCTCAAACGGTGACGGAAAGAATCATGGCCGTCCCTGCCAACAACAACGGGATCGTGACTATCACCGATTGCACACCCACGACCTTCAACGTGAGTACGAGTGTAGGCGGAGCGGCGCTAACAACTTCCGGAGATGTCGACTACACGCTGGCTGCGGTCGCGAACTACAACATGTCCTATACGGACTGCGACACTTTAGGACGGCAGGCCGTGTACGACGTTCGATGGAATGTTCAGGCGATCAATGATTCGAATGGCTCCGCCAACAGTTACGCCAAGATCCTGACGGTATCCTCGCAATTGAAGTCCGCCGGGAACAACCGGATGGTTTGGGCCCCAGTGGCTACCATTCGGACCATTGTGGGACAGGGAACATAAGACATGAAGCACAAGACCCATTGCCGGCAGGTCCACCAGTTGGGCTCTACGCTCCTTGAGCTGATGGTTGCAATCGCGATTCTGTCTGTCGTGACCGGGGCCATCCTTTCGCAGTTAGGGCAGGCTTCGCAACGCATCGGCGCCGAGCAAGTCAAGGTCGATAACTTCGACGAGGCCCGCGACTTTGTGGATCAGTTTTTTCGCGACATCAATCAGATCGGCTATCCCAACGGACATATTCAAAATCCCCCGCCAAGCATTAACTCTTCCGGCGTGGCCGTCGGGCTGGTGAAAATCAGTCCGACTTCGGTCTGGTTCGAGGGCGATATCAATGGCAGCGGCGTGGTGCAAAGCGTTCAGTACATGATCAATGGCTCCGGAACTTGCACGCTGTGTCTGCAGCGCAGCGCAGTTCCGAAAATAACAGCCAACCCGCTTACGGGCCAAACTGTCGCGGATTGGGGAACGGAAGTCAACGATCTCACCACCACCACAATCTTCACCTACTTTGATACGACCGGAACTCAAATACTCGCAACCGCGCTGCCAGCCGACATTCAGAACAATCCGGCAACGATTGCTTCGGTCAAGACGATTCATATTTCGCTGACGATTCAGAACAACGCAGTGATGGATCCTAAAACGCATCAGCCTATCCAAACCAGTTTTGAGGGAGAAGTTTCGCTGAACAATTGCTCGATGGCCGCCGGTGGAGCGATGACGTGCTAAGCCATGACCTGCCAATCGAGAACAACCTAATGACTCAAACATTCAAAAAATGCGAAGGAAATTCCGAGAGCGGTATCGCGCTGCTGATAGCGATCTTCGTTCTCTTACTGATCACAGCTATTGGCGCAGGCATGATCATGCTGACCAATACGGAGATCAATACCAGCGCCAATTTTCGCGATGAGCAAACCGCCTTCTTTGGCGCCAAGGCTGGAATCGAGGAGGTTCGCGACCGCTTGCGCCCGGGCGCAAGCAACAGCCTGAATGGCAGTCTTCCCGTGACCCTGCTGGGAGCTGCGGGCGGAGCCTTGTACGTTTTGAATCCGAAAAATGGCGAGGCTGACACGCCTTGGGCCGTCAACGGCGGCGCCTACCCGGACAACGAGGTCTGCGGCGAGATGGGCAATCTGGGCGTGGCTTACGCATGCACTGGTACGCCGGCAGCCCCGGTTGGCACCACGTGGTACACGTCTACAACCGCTAGTACCGCCTACCAGACCATCCCCGCGGCGACCATCCCTGTGACCTCCTGGAAGTGGACGCGGGTGAACTTGAAGACAGACTACACTTCCTCGGGCGCCGCAGCCACGAGCAGCGTTGACGGGCAGGCTCTCCATGGCAATTACATTGTCTGCTGGACCGGCTCAAATGAAATGGCGACGCCCCTAGTCGGATCGCCCCTGACGACCTGCTCGACTGCAGGTGCCGGTTATCTACCCGTCTACGTGATGACCACGCTGGCAGTGACTCCGAGTGGTTCTCGCCGAATGGTGCAGGCCGAAACGGCCGCGCTAACTTTTCCCACAATCCCTGGCGCAATGGTCTTTGATGGTTCAAGTCCGACCTACAGCGAGGCCAGTTCGGGAGCGTACAGCGTGACTGGCACCGATAACGCGCCCACCAGCGGCAGTCCGAATTCCCTGGGACCTCCGATGACCGGCGCAAATGCCGTTGCCTGTCCCGCACCGCATAGCCAACCGGCGATTGGAGTTTATGACACTGCCTCAGTACTCCCCGTGCAAACCGACATAAGTAAACGGTCGAGCAGTTATACGGGAAGTCCGGCTGGCGTCGCGGCAGTGGGCACGGCGCTCGGTACCACGCTCGGCACCGTGGGGGGCCTAGAGGCGCTCGTGAACCAAATCACCAATACGGCATCCCCGGTGAACGTAAACGCTTCGAGCGTCCCGAACCCGGGCTCCGTTAGCCCCTATAACCCTGTCATCAACGTAGTTACTGGCGATCTCAGCATAAGTGGGGGTTGGTCTGGCGCAGGCATTCTGCTTGTCGAAGGCAGTTTGACGATGAGCGGCAATCCCAGCTTCAGCGGACTGATTCTCGTCGTCGGAAAAGGCGTCGTCGTCAAGAATGGCGGCGGCAACGGTACCCTCGATGGTTCGATCTTAGTGGCGAACTTGTATGATTCCAGTGGCGTCTACACTCCCGCGCACCTGCTGCCTTCCTCGGGTGCTCCGGGTACGCCCAACATTACCTGGAATGGCGGTGGCAACGCTGGAATTCAATATGACAGCTGCTGGTCCAGCGCGATGAGCCAGTCCCTCAACTATCGCATCGTGGCAGTTCGGGAAATGATGAAATAACCTTCGCGAGGAACAACCACCGGGTGCCAAACCCGGAGGCATCGGACGCTTGTCTGTCAACTTACGCGGCGACCGCATGGCGTATCCGTCAACAAAGCTTGTTTGTACCCCATTCGCTTAGGGCGCGAGGCCCTCGCCTCAGATCCTCAATTCTTCATTGGACCCGGCATCCTTTCGAACTGCTGACCCTGCGTTCGAGACCGTCACTCACCCGCACGATTTCAAACACGGCCCTCCCAGATTCTGCTATGCCAGGACTGAAATGTTACGGGAGTGTTGCAATCATTCTCTAAGTCACGAAGCAGTCCTCCGCATCAAAACAGTCTAGACTGTCCTTTACGAAAGAAAGAAGGAGGACATCCCCCGATGACCGCCTCTTCAATTGTCGGAGAACGTCAAGCGACTGCCACAACTCAGGCCTCCACCCCTCTTACGCCGGAAGAATTGCGGAAAGTTCACGCTTATTGGCGGGCCTGCAATTATTTGTCGGTCGGAATGCTCTACCTGCGCGGGAATCCGCTTCTGCGAGAACCGCTGAAGCCGGAGCACA
>Ga0185299_10007358_pt1 | contig 11323 bp, 8 predicted proteins | sample PaiPotPPA55metaG_FD_128002 | JGI IMG/M metagenome (GOLD analysis project Ga0185299, IMG submission 128002) | Iron sulfur acid spring bacterial and archeal communities from Banff, Canada, to study Microbial Dark Matter (Phase II) - Paint Pots PPA... ...
CCAATGGGACCGATCCAAGATCCCCGGATTCGCAATCCGCGGGTCCGTCCCGAATTTCCACGGTTTGACGGCTCTTGTTGTCATGTCCAGCGTGGCTGCCCGTTTCTTTACGCCCCAGGTCGCCGGAGCCGGAGCAAATCCCACCGCACCCACGGGCGTTTTTCGCATCGATCACGACGAGCGTTTCAATGAGACGACTCACCTGCAATATCAGCCATGGAAGAAATACCCCTGGGTGGCCTTCAACTGGCGTTACGACAGTGGTCTCGTGGCGGGCGCCACTCCCTGCTTCGGATTGGAATCTTTCAACACCTGCCCGGGGTCGATCTTGATTGGTGGTGTGCCCAACGTCAGCATGGTAGCCAGTAACGTCGGCTCAATCCCATTGTCCGCGGATCAGGAATTCGAAGCCGGGTTCACGTGTAACGGCGTGCACGCCACTCCCACAACTCCACTTCCTTTTAATTGCGCGGCGTCGCAGTTCTCCTCAACGCTGATAAAAGTACCGGCGCCGAACAAAGAAAATGACGACCTCAATCCGCCGCGAATCCAACAACGCAATCTGTTTGACCTCGCTGTGGGCCACGACAACATTTTCCACGGGGACCGTTACAAATGGAGCGCGCGGCTGGAGGTGATCAACCTGACCAACAACTTCGCGCTCTACAACTTCCTGTCAACGTTCAGCGGAACGCACTACGTCTCGCCGCGCGCAATCACCGGCACTGTCGGATTCCACTTCTAGAGGACCCGAGTAGAGGGGAGGGCGGCTTGTTTGGCGCCTCTCCCCGTTTCCTCGAGCCGCTGAGGACAGCTGAGTTATGCCGAAGATGACGCCCAAACGCATTCAGAAAATCCGGAAAGCGCTTGGATTATCTCAGGAAGACTTCGCGCACATTTTGTGGGTGAGCTGGTCAACCATCAACCGCTGGGAAGTTGGCAACGCCGCTCCCACCGGAATCAATCTTAGAATTCTGATTCTCCTGGAGCATAGTCTGGCCATGCCGTCCTTTCGGAAAATTCTCCGGGATCCCAGAGCCGCCGATCCGATGTTTCTGCTCTATCGCCTCTTGGAGCCCCTTTATGGAGGCCGTCGCGCATAATCAGCAGGTTCTAAACCGCTTCGTAATACCCTTCCTTGACGCATAGACATCGCTTTGTTAGGCTGCCTCACTATCTGTCTGCTTCGCGGGCGCGATGTCTAACGCGATAACAGGCGATTCGGCATTCCCTTCCCCCGGGAGAATAATGGAAACATCTTCCGCGCTTTTCGAACTCGCGAGCGTGTCGCTGGCGTGTCGCGATCAAGACACATTGCTTAAGACTTTTGCTGCACGAGTAGGTACCACACTCGGGGCGCGCGCTGTTCTCGTCTGGATTGCAAATGAAACCGGCGAAGAGCTGGTTTGCCGCATGCGCTGGACCGAGCCGGGCGAGCGGCTGCATCCCATGGAGCGGCCCGTCAGCGAGGGAACGCTGGCGATTTTGTATCAGTCGGCCGCCACACGGCGCTTGCCGGCACGCGAAATTGCAGCGGAAGATCTGGAGCATCTCGACGAATTTAGCCGCACCCGCGTGAAATCCGCTTTGTATGCCTCTTTGCCTGGAGTACAGAAAGCCGAAGGTGTGGTTGAGGTTCTCAACAAGCGCATTGGAGACTTTTCCGCCGAAGACGCGCATTTCCTGGAAGAAGCATGCCAGTTGGCCGGCCGAGCTCTCACAAATCTAGATGCCATCGAATTAGAACGTAACGGGCAGCTTGCCACACTTGAACGGCTGACCGCCTTGTACGATCTGGGCCGTACTTTCACCTCGACTCTCGAGCTAGACGAGCTTCTTCCTATCGTAGCCGGAAAGATTCGCGACATCCTGGGAGCCGGTGCTTGCAATCTCTGGCTGGCTTCAGCGGACGGGCAAGAGCTCACGCTCGCAGAACAAATTGGTGAAGATCCTACAGTTGAAGAAGACGCCACGGCATCCTTGAATGAAGGTCTGTTCGCCGAGATTGCCCAGCAAGCCAACCCTAGGTTGCTCGAAGAACCGGGCGAGGAGCCTGCCCTCGCCGAACGTATTAAAACTGGGGGCGATTTCGAAATTCAGTCCTGGATGGGAGCGCCTCTTCGCAAGGACGATGAAGTACTCGGCGTGGTCGAAATAATCAACAAGTCAGACGGCACGCAGTTCAATGAAGATGATCTGTTCTTCCTCAACAGCATCAGCGAACAGGCCGCTGTCGCGCTGCACAACGCAAACCTGCTTGAGTCCGAGCGTAAGGTCCACGCGCTTGACGCTCTCTTAAAGATTTCGCAGGAAATTACTTCCACTCTGGATCTGGACCACGTGCTGACCACCGTCGTCGCGCAATCTTCCTCGGTAGTTCCCTTCGAGAGTTGCGTCATTGGATTCTACGACCGCGGACGCTTTGTTCTCGGTGCTGTCTCCGGGGAAACCGAGGTTCCCAAGACGCGGGAAATGAGCGATCTGCGCGAACGCATGGAGTGGGTAGCCGAGCAGGAAAACCATGTTTCAGCGAATCTGCATGAAGAGGGTTGGCAGGTCGAACCGGAAGAAACACAAGCGCAGATTGTCTCCTTTTTGGAAGCGCACGGGCATAAGGGTTTCTATGGGTTGCCTTTGCGTGACGACCAGGGCACTCTCGGCGCTATGATCCTTCTGAGCAACGAACCCGATTTTCTATCAGAAAGCAATTTGGAAACCCTTGCGATCCTCGCCAGCCAAACCACGGTTGCTATTCGCAATGCCCAGCTTTATCAGCAAGTGCCGCTCGCAAATATTCTCCAGCCCTTCGCACTGAGGAAGAAAAAGCTGATCGCGGCTATGCCCAGAAGCCGGGTGATGCAATATGCGCGGCGGGGAGCCATTGTCGCGGCTCTCCTGATACTCATCCCCTGGCCGATGCGCGTGGGCACTGATGCGACCGTAATTCCAGCCGATCGCCGCGTGGTTAGCGCTATGCAAGGCGGCACTGTCCAACAGGTCTTCGCTCATGAAGGTGACGCTGTAAAACCTGGGCAGGTACTGGCTCAACTGGATGATAGCGAGGATCGCGTTAAACTGGCGGAAGCTGACTCTGAGTTATCACAAGCGCGGCGTGAACTAGCCGAAGCGGAGTTTCGTAACGATCCCTCCGCTGCGGGACAAGCGCAACTACGCAACCAACTGTATTACGCCGAAGTCGCGCTTGAGCAGCAGCGCATCAATGAAGCGCGGCTGACTTCACCCATCGGCGGTATCGTGGTTACACCGAAAGTGGAGGAGAAAACCGGGACCATGTTAAAGGCGGGCGACACTTTTTGCGAAATAGTTGCTCAAGACCGCATGGCTGCAGAAATGAGCGTCCCCGAGACCGACCTACCCCTGGTGCAGCCGGGAGAGAAAATAGCGTTAAAGTTGAATGCGTTTCCAACCATTACATTCAACGGAAATGTGGAACGTCTCGGCGCACAGACGCGCACAGACTCCGGAGAACAATACTTTTTAGTACGTGCCATCTTCGAAAATACGGGAGGAAGTGCGCGTGACGGAATGGTCGGGCGAGCGAGAATCCAATCGCACGGGGGATGGTTCAGTAGCGGATGGTATCCCATAGGCTATGCCATATTGCGCTCGCCGTTCAGGTGGATTTGGCAAAAGGCATGGGCTTGGCTGCCGTAGTAAAGAGGAAATGGCCGATATGAAACGCGTCATGATTTTCTTACTCGCCACAGTAGCCATTGGCGGAAATGGCTGTGACAACTCGTCGGTAGCCTCCAACACCAAAGTGGCGCCGGAAGCAACAGCCAAGCCCATGCCTTCTCAACCATCCCCTTCAAGTGCGGCAATCGCCAGGCCTTCCGAACCCGGCGATATTCTTAGCGTCCTGACGGTGGAACATCAGGTGGATCTCTCCTCGCAACGCGATGGCGTCGTGACCTCGGTGACGAAAGATGAAGGCGCGGCGGTGAAAGCAGGCGAAGTTCTGGGCCACCTCGATGACCGAACCTTGCAACAAGAGCTTGTCAAAGCGCGTGATGATCTCAAAGTCACGGAGAATAACCTGCAATTTAAAGCCGCGGAATTGAAAGCTAAAGGCGCTGCTTACCGGCGCCAGCAGCTATTGCGTGACGCCGGCCTTTCCAGCGAGGCGGATCTCGAAAAAGCGGAATTTGAGGCTAAAGGCGCAGAGTACGATATGCACGGATATGAAGCCCTGGTCGAAAGCGGCCACGCTGAGTTACACCGCCTGGAAATTGAGATCGATCAGACTGTTTTGCGCGCCCCTTTTTCGGGCGTAGTCGTACGCCGTTATGTTCGACAGGGACAAGCCATCGCCAAGGGAGACAAGTGCTTCAGAATTAGCCAGCTTTCGCCGCTTCAAGTCCAATTTCAAATCTCTGAATTGGCCGGCCCTCGCCCGGTGTCTGGCGCTCCCGTAAATTTGGTCCTCTTGGACGGTTCGAATCGCGCGCTGAATGCAAAGATTGTGAAGGTCAGCCCTACGGTGGACCCCTCCAGCGACAGTTACAACGTACTAGCCCAACTCACTGGCCCCGACCTTACAAATCTGCGCCCCGGGATGGCTGTCCGTGTGGGATGGCCCGCAACGTCGCAATCGAAGCCCTAGAGGACTTCACCAATGCGTTTCGGGCCCACCAGCCTTCAAGTCTCCAGCGTCCTTGCAAAGGGCCTTAAGCGGCCCAAACTCCGCACCGATCTTCGCATCAGCGAACAAGTCGTAGCCGGCGAAACCAGCTACGTCATCAAGAACCGCGAGACGAATTCCTATAACCGGTACGGAAGCACGGAATATCAGTTGCTCGCACTTTGCGACGGAACGCGCACTCCCGCCGAAATCGCGCAGGCGATGTCGGAGCCGGATCCGGAGTCGCAAACGAGCGAAGCGGAGGTGCTGGAGTTCCTCGACTCCATTGAACCCTCCATGTGGGAGAGACCGATCGGCGAGAAAAACCTCGCAGTTCTCGAGCGCATTCGCGACGAACGCAAGAGCCGAATCGATCAATCGAGCGTCCTCTACATAAGCTTTAAAGCCTGGAATCCGGACAAGACCCTGGCGAAGTTGGACAAATATCTTTGGTGGATGTTTACTAAGGGCTTTGTGGTCTTCTCGTTGTTTATATTTGTCGTGGCCGTCTACCTTCTCGCGGGCGATTGGACGCGCGTCCAGCAGGACACCTCCGCCTTGTATAACTTTGCGAATAAAAGCGCGTACGATCTCTGGGTTTTTTGGATCCTCCTCCTCGGTCTGAGTTCCATTCATGAATTCGGTCACGGGCTCACTTGCAAACATTTTGGCGGCGACGTGCATCAGATGGGCTTTTTACTTATCTATTTCACCCCTGCTTTCTTCACCGATACCACGGACATCCTCCTGTTCACTTCCGGGGCCTCTCGGCAATGGGTCATTTTCGCGGGCATTTGGATCGAATTGGTAATCTGCGGTTTAGCCGCCTTGGTGTGGCACTTCACGGCGCCCGGTTCGTTGGTGAATGATTTTTTTTACAAGATGATGCTTCTTAGTGGTATTCAGGGTGCAGTCGTCAACCTAAATCCACTCATCAAAGCCGACGGCTACTACGCGCTGTCGCAGTTCCTTAATATTGATAACCTTCGAGAAGAGTCCTTCGCTTTTCTCCAGGCTTGGGTCAACAAATACATCTTCAGGCACGACATTGATCTCCCGCCATCCAGCAAGCGCCAGCGCCGCATTTTTTTCTTGTTCGGCGTTTCCGCCGTCATTTACAGCACGTCGCTGCTAATCCTTGTGCTTCTGTTCGTCAAGAACGTACTAGTAAGCAAAATGGGCGACGCCTGGGGCTATCTGGCGACCTTGGGTATTGTGTATTTCTTTGCCCGGAAAAGTTTGCGAAAAGCGGTGCCAGTGGCCCGCGCCTGGGTTCGAGACAAGAAGGAGAAATATATGGCCTGGAAAGTAACCCGCAAACAGCAGGTTTGGGCGGTAGGCTTGCTTCTCCTGTTTCTGCTCCCCCCACTTTCCTCCAAGGTCACCACCAACCTGGTCCTTGAGCCAGGAAGAGACGCGCGTGTTCGAGCTTTGGTCGACGGCAGAATTCAAAAGGTGTTCGTACAGGAAGGCGATCAGGTGAAAGGGGGGCAGCTATTGGGCGTTTTGGAAAACCCCGAAATAAATGCCGACGTCCAGTCGCTCCGGCAAAAGCTGGCCATTGCAAGCAGCAAGCTCCGCAATAATCAAGATCGCTTGGACTTTGGGCAAACTGCGCAAGCGGCGCGCGATCGCAAACGTCTTGAGCAAGAGCTGTCCATCGGACAGAAGAAAGCGCAGGAACTGGAGATTCGAGCGCCGATCGATGGCACCATTGCCACTCCAAACGTGGACCAGGAAACCGGAGCATACCTGTCGGCCGGCGACGAGTTCGTGCACGTAGTCGATCGTAGCACCATGAAAGCTCGAATCCTGGTGCAAGATCGCGACGTTCAGGATGTTCGGCTCGGCGCTTTCGTCAAAGTGAAGCTTCTGCCGTATCCTTACCGCACGTACGCTGGCTACATTGATAGCATTCTGCCCGCAGCGGCTCTGGACCATCCCGTCACACAAACCGAGAAGCTCGAGCGTTTAGGCCAAGAGCTGACAAATTACCTCGCAGTTGAGATGGACATTCCAAACTCAGATGGGTCTCTTCGCGAGGGCATGACGGGCAAAGCAAAGATCTCTGGGAATAAGGAACCTTTGGCGTTGCAGGCGGGACGAGGGATATGGCGCTGGCTGCGTTCGCAGTTCTGGTAAGGCCTCCAAACTGTCAAAATAAAAAAAGGGCCGCCGTTCCTGGGACGGCGGCCCTTTTTGGTACTGCAACTGCTAATCGTGGCGGGAATACTCTCCGCCGTAAGCAATTACCCAATGCGGGTGAGCGGCTTCAGGTGGTTCAAAGGCTTCACTGTTCCCAGCTTCTTTCCCTTTTTCACCGGCTTTGCTTTTGCCATGTTCTTAAGTCTCCTTAGAACTTTCTTGATTTCCAACCGCCTACACCCACACTAGTGCAATCCACGCACCAAACTGCCGGTCTAAAAACTCCTCAAGAGCGTCTTGATATTAAAGGGCTTAGGGAACTGAAAGGTCTAGGGTAAAAAGCGCGCGTGGGTGATAGTGTTTAATTTTTGTTAAGCTCCGTTGAATAATTCAACTGTGGTCAGGTGGAATATTTAAGAAATTGGGGTAAAACGTTTGGAGGGAATCGGCCAGCGGGATCACAAACCGCTTGGCTAAAGACTATATTTACGACAGAGGTAGTTGAGCCGGTTACGATCTACTCCCAGTAGCCGTGCGGCTTCCGCTTTCACTGATTTGGCTTGCTCCAAGGCTTCCTGTATCCATCGGCGTTCAAAGGCTTCCAGCTCTTTGTCGAGATTGATGCCACCGGAAGGTAGCCGGAACTGGTTACGGGAAGAGCGCGCCGAAGCCTGTCCAATCTCACTCGGAAGATCCTTCAGCGAAATGAGGTCACCGTCCGTCATAATAACCAGCCTCTGGATCGCATTCTGAAGTTCGCGAACATTTCCTGGCCACGAGTACCCTTTAAGCGCCCCCATGGCCTCGTCTGCAATTCGCTTTGGCGGAAAACCGTTGGCAGCGCAGTAGACACTGACAAAGTAATCCGTCAGCACCGGTATATCTTCGACCCTTTCCCGTAGCGACGGCACGAAAATGGGTACCACGTGGATTCGGTAATAAAGATCTTCTCGAAACCGTTCTTCGCGAACCATCTCCTCCAAGTCTTCATTTGTCGCGCTGATCAGCCGAAAATCCACTTTGATGGATTTCTTTCCGCCCAGCCGGGTAAACGACCGATCCTCTAGAACACGCAGGAGCTTGCTTTGGAGAGCGGGCGTTAGTGTTGCGATTTCATCAAGGAAGAGCGTCCCTTGGTGGGCCGTCTCGACGCGGCCTTCCTTCGCGGCCACCGCGCCGGTGAAGGCGCCCTTCTCGTAGCCAAAAAGCTCGGCCTCCATTAAGCCTTCAGGAAGCGCGGCACAATTGACGCTAACGAATGCGCGATTACGGCGGGGACTTTGCTCGTGAAGCGCTCGGGCGACCAGTTCCTTGCCTACTCCGCTTTCTCCCCGGATGATCACGTTGGTGGTCGCCCGAGCCATTCGCTTTATGGAATCGAAGACGTGGCTCATGGCGTCGGTCGAGCCGATCAGGTCGCCATGAGTGCTCTTGCGACTGATTTCCTGGCGAAGAATGCGGTTCTCGCGTTGAATGTGTAATTTTTCAACAGCGCGTTCAAGAAGATGGCGGAGAACATCCGTGTCGATGGGCTTGATAAAGTAGTCGTAGGACCCGGCATCGATTACCTTAAGAGCGGTGGCTTTGGTTTCGTCCGAACTGAGCACAATTACGAGAGTATCAATTTCACTTCCTACCAGCCTGCCCAGAAGCTCCGTGCATTCGCGGACACCGCCATCACCCAGCGGAAGGCCTAGTAGAAGAACGTCCAGCTCGGATCCCTGCAGGAGCCGGTAAGCGCCTTCAAAGTCCTCGCCTTCGAAGACTTCAAATTGTGAGCGCAGCGCGGAAGCAATCTTCGAGCGCAGACTATGGTCGTCGTCAACAATCGCAACTTTGGGCTTTGTTACAACCGGGGTGATAGTGGTCTCCGGCGGGAACTGACACGAACACGCATGCCCGCGTTGGGCCGATTCTAGGTGCCAAGAGCCGTAGTGTCAACGAAATCGGGCCGCCTAATTGAGCCGGTGGAAGAATCCCAATCCCTCAGGAATTCAGCGTGACGACTTGCGCGGCGGAAGGTATTTTTTCTCCAGCTTCGCAACGACCACATAGTTCGGGTCCACCATTTCGGCCAGGTGAATGGTAGCCACTTTCGAGAGCAACTCATAAGCATCAAGCTCGGAGAGGCCGTAATCCTGATGAATCCAACGAATGAGTTGGGTAAACGCGATGCGCAATGAATCGTCGAGAGGACGATAAATGCCGACAGCCATAATTTCGTTTTGATTCTCGAAGCGCGGCCAGTCGATTCGCAGCCCTTTAATTACCCGCACGCGCAGGCGAACCCGTAAGGGCACTTCGATGGCTGTGCCGGCGATTTCGCCATCACCCATAGCGGCGTGTCCGTCGCCCATATAAAGCAGCGCGCCAGGTACGTTTACGGGCAAATAGAGGGTATTTCCCACGCTCGCTTCCGAAGCGTCCATATTGCCGCCGAATTCAGCGGGAACCACTGAACTCCGAGCTTCGCCGTGCGCAGGCGCCACTCCGATACATCCGAGAAATGGATGGAGGGGAATTTTTACCGAGAAATTAGAATCGTGCGCTTGAAAAGTTGCCGTGCCCTGGTCGGAATGGATGGGATAAAGCCAAACGCGTTCCGGCAGAGCGGGTTGGAGCATGGGAGTGTAGTCCGTCGAGTTGAGGGCGCCAAACCCAGGAGCGAATGCACCGACTCCTTGGGACGAGTTCACTTCCAAACTCACAAAATCTACAGCAATTGTGTCTCCCGGTTCTGCACCTTCGATAAAGAAGGGGCCCGTGAGCGGATTGTCGCCTTTGACCAGCGCGAGCGTATCGCCGGGTTTTTGGATCGCGTCGCCGAAAGCATCCAGCGTATTGGTTTCGAGGATATCGCCGGGCGCAAGCCGCGCTACGGACGGCGAGACTCCGTAAACATATTTCACGGTTTCAAGCGTCGCGCGATACTTCACCACGACCGGAGGCTTATCCTGCGCCTGGACTGGGGCACAAAACAAAAAGCTGAAAAGGGCCGTAAGTGCTAGCAATCGCATAATTCAATCCTCCATCACGAGTAAATTGGTCCTATCGTAGCGCCAATAGATGTGTCACGCTGAAGGGAATGATAAAAGGCCGGCTAACTCATATTCTGCTTCACGATTCTTTCCGCGTAGGCATCACCATAAAAGGGATCGACGGAATACTCGAAGCGCTTGGCGGCGTACTGCTGTGGTTTAAAGTTAATACGTTGAACGCCTGGCTGCAGGCGCTTTGCCAGCACGAGCTCGCGCGGGACAAACACGATTATATTTTCTCGCACCTGAGCATTGCTTCGCAGAAATTGGCTAGCGGCAGCCCGATGTTCGCCTCGCTTTATCTCCTGTCGCATGGACTGGTGAAGGCCGTGCTCGTCATTTGCCTCTGGATGAATAGGCTGTGGGCCTACCCGCTGACAATCGCCGTTTTTGCCGCCTTTGTGATCTACCAAATCTATAGATTCGCTCATACGCAATCGGTGGCGCTAGTTATTCTGACGCTCTTCGACTTGCTCCTGATATTTCTTACCTGGAAAGAATATCAAGACCAAAAACTGCTGCACGCGAAAAAGAAAAAACAATAAGTCCACTTCTCGCGACTTCTTTTTTTTCCCACAAGAACAGGAGTCGAATATCTGCTGTAAAAGCATCAAGGACCTTGCAGGAATCTGCTGTCAGAATTGCCGGTTTTGTAACCCCCAAAATTCCCAGAATGGGAAATTAAGAGCTGCCGGCGGCGTATGGCCTTGTATCGGCTTTTCGTGTAGATTTTCGTTATCGTGACAACGCCGAATAAATTCACAGTTGGTCTGGTGCAGATGGCAGTCAGCGCCAAACCGGAGGAAAACCTCACGCGCGCCGTGTCTCGGATTGAAGAAGCTGCCCGCGCTGGAGTTCAGGTCGTCTGCCTGCCGGAACTTTTTCGCTCGCAATACTTCTGCCAGCGCGAAGATACGAAGAATTTTGAATTGGCGGAATCCGTGCCCGGGCCGACCACGGAAGTGTTGGGTCGCGTGGCGCAGAAGACGAAAACCGTGATCGTCGCTCCTGTTTTCGAACGCCGGGCGCCCGGTGTTTATCACAACACCGCCGCAATTATCGATGCCGACGGCAAAATTGCGGGCGTCTATCGCAAGATGCATATCCCGGACGATCCCGCTTACTACGAAAAGTTTTATTTCACTCCGGGAGATTTGGGTTTTCGCGCGTTCTTGACCAATGCCGGGAAAATCGCGACCCTAATTTGCTGGGACCAATGGTATCCGGAAGGAGCACGGCTCGCCGCGCTTAACGGCGCTTGTATCGTCTTCTACCCCACCGCCATCGGATGGCATCCCAGCGAGAAAAATTCCAATGGCGAAGCGCAGCGCGATTCCTGGCGAACGATCCAGCGTAGCCATGCGATTGCGAACGGGATCTATGTGGCGGCGGTCAATCGTGTGGGGCACGAAAAGCCTGACGAAGGCGAGGATGGCCTGGAGTTCTGGGGCACCTCCTTCTTTTGCGATCCGCAAGGAGTCGTTCTCGCGGAAGGCTC
>Ga0185299_10007359_pt1 | contig 11323 bp, 9 predicted proteins | sample PaiPotPPA55metaG_FD_128002 | JGI IMG/M metagenome (GOLD analysis project Ga0185299, IMG submission 128002) | Iron sulfur acid spring bacterial and archeal communities from Banff, Canada, to study Microbial Dark Matter (Phase II) - Paint Pots PPA... ...
CCAGCGGGTCGTCCACAGGGTGCGGGTGACCGACTCGAGGCGGCCTCTGGTCGTGCTTTCGAGGACGGTCGAGGTCTGCTTCGTCATCGCGACGTCGTGGCCGCCGTACACGTACTCGGTCGGGTGGCCGGGTACGAGCGTGAGCTGGTAGAGCGACATCGGGAACGACGGCGTGACGGTGTGGGTCCACGCGACGGAGGAGTTGAAGCTGCCGGGGGCGGCGTTCCCGCTGGTGAGGGCGGCGGCGAGGGCCGAGGCGGACGGGGCTGCTTCAGCAGTGGAGGACGAGGGCGGCTGCGCGCCGGTCCACATGCCGGGATCGCCCGCGAAGCCCTCCAGGTCGACGAGCTGGTACATCCTCAGGTACGCGTCGAGCAGGTCGATCGGCTTGACCCACGACTTCCCGCGGCAGGTCGGGTCGGGTACGCCCCGGGACCCGCCGACCGAGGCGAGGTAGCCGTCGTAGCCCGCCACGTAGCCCGACATGATCTGCTTGGACCTGGGGCAGGATCGCGGACGGTCCTGAGGTGGCGGAGAGCATCCTCTGGACCGTGCTGTCGTCGGCGAGGGACTTCCAGAACATGTCGCTGTCCAGGTTGTTCGTCGCGGGCGGGCCCTCCTGCTCGTACGAGCCGTCCGGACCGAAGTAGCGGGAGCGCGGCCTCGACGGTGACGTAGTCGCCCGCAATCACGCACGGGTCGTCCGTGGCGAACGCTTACCTGTAGCCGTAACCAAGCGAGCTGTAGTTCGCCGCGATGATGTGCGGGACGCCGTACGCGGTACGCACGATCGTGGCCTGATACCCGCCGGGAGCGCGTGCGTCGCCGAGCCGGAAGTGCTTCGAATTCTGACATGCGTCGAAAGTTAATGAGAATCCGCGGACAGGGCATCGGCCCGCGGAGGGATTCGACGACTCAGCCGGATGGGTGATTAACCCCGAGAGACAGCGAGGCGGGACCCCGATGCTCCGGGGTCCCGCCTCGTGCCGCAAGCCTGCCGAACAGCTAGCGAACCGTCAGCTCGCAGCGCTGGAACTCCTTGAGGTCCGAGTAGCCGGTGGTGGCCATCGCCCGGCGCAGCGCCCCGAAGAGGTTCATCGTGCCGTCGGCCGTGCTGGACGGGCCGACGAGGATCTGCTCGAGCGTCCCGGCCGTGCCGAGGTGGGTGCGCACGCCGCGCGGCACCTCGCTGTGGAAGGCCTCGGCGCCCCAGTGGTAGCCGAGCCCGGGCGCCTCCTCCGCGCGGGCCAGCGGGGAGCCGATCATCACGCCGTCCGCGCCGCAGGCGATGGCCTTGGCGATCTCGCCGCTGCCGCCCATCGAGCCGTCCGCGATCACGTGCACGTAGCGGCCGCCGGACTCGTCCATGTAGTCGCGCCGGGCCGCGGCCACGTCCGAGATCGCGGTCGCCATCGGGACCGCGATGCCCAGCACGTTCCTCGTGGTCAGCGAGGAGCCGCCGCCGAAGCCGACCAGCACGCCCGCCGCGCCCGAGCGCATCAAGTGCAGCGCGGCCTTGTAGGTGGCCACGCCGCCGGCCACGACCGGGACGTCCAGTTCGTAGATGAACTGCTTCAGGTTGAGCGGTTCGGCGCGGTCCGAGACGTGCTCGGCCGAGACGGTCGTGCCGCGGATGACGAAAAGGTCCGCGCCCGCCGCGACGACCGCCTTGGCGAACTGCGCGGTGTGCTGCGGGGTCAGCGAGCCGGCGGCGACCACGCCCGCGGCCCGGATCTCCTTGATCCGCTGGACGATCAGCTCCTCCTGGATCGGCTGCGCGTACAGCTCGCGCAGCCGGGCTACGACCCGGTCGGCGGGCAGCTCGGCGATCTCCCGGAGCAGCGGGGCCGGGTCCGCGTAGCGGGTCCACAGGCCCTCGAGGTCGAGCACGCCCACCCCGCCCAGCTTGCCGATGGCGACCGCGGTGGCCGGGGAGACCACCGAGTCCATCGGCGCGGCCAGGAAGGGCAGGTCGAGCTCATAGGCGTCGATCTGCCAGGAGATCGAGCTACCCTCCGGGTCGCGGGTGCGCCGCGCGGGCACCAGCGCCACGTCGTCCAGGCCGTACGCCTGTCGGGCCCGCTTGGCCCGGCCGATCTCCACCTCAGTCAACGCTCTGTCCTTCCTGCCGCGAAGCATTACACCTCAGCCTACCGAGGACGCGGCTGAGAACCAGTCAGCGGCGGTGGTAGTTCGGCGCCTCGACGGTCATCTGGATGTCGTGCGGGTGGCTCTCCTTGAGTCCGGCCGAGGTGATCCGGACGAACTGGGCCTTCTGCAGGTCCTCGATGCCGCGCGCGCCCACGTAGAACATGGCCTGGCGCACGCCGCCGATCAGCTGGTGGGCGACGGCCGAGAGCGGGCCGCGGTAGGGCACCTGGCCCTCGACGCCCTCCGGGATCAGCTTGTCGTCCGAGCTCACGTCCTGCTGCGCGTAGCGGTCGCGGGAGTAGGAGACGCCGTCCGCCTTGCCGCGCGAGGACATCGCGCTGAGCGAGCCCATGCCGCGGTACTGCTTGTACTGCTTGCCGTTGATGAAGATCAGGTCGCCGGGCGACTCCTCGCAGCCGGCCAGCAGCGAGCCCAGCATCACGGTGTCGGCGCCAGCCGCGATGGCCTTGGCGATGTCGCCGGAGTACTGCAGACCGCCGTCGCCGATCACCGGCACACCCGCGGCCTTGGCCGCCTTGGCGACCTCGAAGATCGCGGTGATCTGCGGCATGCCGACGCCCGCGACGACCCGCGTGGTGCAGATCGAGCCGGGGCCGACGCCGACCTTGACCGCGTCCGCGCCCGCGTCGATCAGGGCCTGCGCGCCGGCGGTGGTCACCACGTTGCCCGCGACGACGTCGACCCGGGCGTTGGCCTTGATCTTGGCGATGGTCTCGCACAGGGCGCGGGAGTGGCCGTGCGCCACGTCCGACACGATGAAGTCCACGCCCGCCTCGACCAGGCCCATGGCCCGCCGGAAGGCGTCCTCGCCGACGCCGACCGCGGCGCCGACGACCAGCCGGCCGTCCGCGTCCTTGGTGGCCAGCGGGTACTGGTCCGACTTGGTGAAGTCCTTGACGGTGATCAGACCGTGCAGCCGGCCCTCGTCGTCGACGAGCGGCAGCTTCTCGATCTTGTGCGCGCCCATCAGCCGCATCGCCTCGGCGCCGGTGGTGCCGACCTTGCCGGTCACCAGCGGGGACTTGGTCATGACCTCGTGCACGCGGCGGCCGTAGTCGGTCTCGAAGCGCAGGTCGCGGTTCGTCACGATGCCGATCAGCAGCCCGGCCTCGTCGATCACCGGCAGGCCGCTGATCCGGTACTTGGCGCACAGCGCGTCCACGTCGGCCAGCGTGGCCTCCGGGGAGATGGTCACCGGCTGGGTGATCATGCCGGACTCGGAGCGCTTGACCAGGTCCACCTGGGCGGCCTGGTCGGCGGCCGGCAGATTGCGGTGCAGCACTCCCGCGCCGCCCTGCCGGGCCATGGCGATCGCCATCCGGGCCTCGGTCACCGTGTCCATCGCCGCCGAGACCAGCGGCGTGTGCACGGTGATGTTCCGGGTGAGCCGGGCGGTGGTGTCCGAATCACCCGGCGCCAGATCGGAGACCGCGGGGACGAGCAGTACGTCGTCGAAGGTCAACCCCTCGAGGGCGAACTTCTCATTGAAAGCGTCTGATGCGGACACGGCTGGCCTCCCAGGGCGGCGACTCGAAGTGGGATGCACTCCAGTTTAACGTCGTCGCACAGTGCCTCGGACACGTTTGCCCGCATCACCCCGCTTCCAGCGGTCTATCGCACCAGGCCCCAGCGGAAACCAAGCGCCACAGCGTGGGCTCGATCCGAGGCGCCGAGCTTCTTGAACAGGCGACGAGCGTGTGTCTTGACCGTGTCCTCGGACAGGAACAGGTCACGGCCGATCTCCGCATTGGAGCGACCGTGGCTCATGCCTTCGAGCACCTGAATCTCCCGCGCGGTGAGCGTGGGAGCCGAGCCGACCTCGGCTGGTCGCAGCCGACGTGGCGCGAGCCGCCAGGTCGGGTCGGCCAGCGCCTGCGAGACGGTCGCGCGCAACTCGGCGCGGGACGCGTCCTTGTGCAGATAGCCACGGGCGCCCGAGGCCACGGCGAGGGCGACCCCGTCGAGGTCCTCGGCCATGGTGAGCATGACCACACGCGCGGTCGGGTCGCTGGAGACCAGCCGCCGCACCGTCTCGACACCGCCGAGTCCGGGCATTCGCACGTCCATCAGGACGAGGTCGGCTCGGTCGGCCGTCCAACGGCGCAGCACCTCCTCTCCGCTGCTCGCGGTGGTGACCCGGTCGACACCGGGCACGGTGGCGACCGCGCGGCGCAGGGTTTCACGGGCCAAGGGTGAGTCGTCACAGACCAGAATGGACGTCATAGGGGTTTGCCTCCACGCACTGCGGACCAGGATCCGTCAGACTCAACGAGCGTCACCCGAAAGCGTTACGCCTTGACTCGTCGATTTTTCGGCGCGTCGCTGCTCATGATCGATTTCCGCGCATACCGGTGATCACCTGAACGAGCGACGAGACCGCAACTCCGACTACGTCACGCGAGTGAACGATCACCGACCGCCGTCCCCAAGATAGCCCGTGACAGGCGGCTTCGCGAGGGCAACGGAGAATCCCGGAGGGATCACCCGGCCACGCGCCCCCCGGCGGCGGCGAGTTCGTCCAGGCGCCGCGCGGCCCGCGCGGCGGGCAGACCGGCGCGTACGAGCCGGGCGAGCGCCTCAAGCCGGACGATGTCGTACGGGGTGTAGCCGGCGACGCCGCTCGGCCCGGCGAGCCGGCGCGACTCCCAACCGCGCAGCGTGCTCGGGGCCACTCCGGCCCTCCGCGCGGCCTCCGCCCGACGGCAGACGCCGCCCGGGACGTAGCGTCGGCGCTGCGGAAAGACCTGGTCAGGACGCCGGGGGGCGGGCAGTTTGAGCGAATGCGCCGAGAGGGCCGCTGCGCCATTCGGAGGGTCGGGACTGAGCCGTTCGAACTGCGTCGCCATACCGGGTTCATACCGAACCAAGGGGTGGGTATAGAGCCCGTACCGACAAATCCACTCGATCCGGGGACACCCTGCGTAATCGGTCGTCCAATGACCGGATCACCCATCACCACCGGAACACTCAAGGAGCGCTCATGGCGGACTACTCCCGGCTGCCGGGGCCGAACGCCGACGTGTGGGACTGGCAGCTGCGCGGCCTGTGCCGCGGCAAGGACAGCTCGCTGTTCTTCCATCCCGAGGGCGAGCGCGGCGCCGCGCGGGCCGCGCGCGAGCAGTCCGCCAAGGAGATCTGCCTGAACTGCCCGGTGCAGAAGCAGTGCAGCGAGCACGCGCTGCGGGTGCGCGAGCCCTACGGGGTGTGGGGCGGGATGACGGAGGAGGAGCGCGAAACCCACTACCAGCGATACAAGGCGCTGGTCCGGGCCAGGGCGGCGCGGGAGAAGGCGGCGCTGGCCGAGAAGGCGCTGCTCAAGGAGAAGCTGCTGCGCGACCGCGAGCGGGAGCTCGCGCGACGGGCGGAGGCCGAACGGCAGGCGGCGGCCCGGGCTCAGGCGGCCGCGGTCGCGGCCGAGCAGGCTGCCGCGGCGGCGATCGTGTCGGCGGCGCCGACGAACGACCCGTTGATCCCGAAGCTCGCCGCGGCGAAGAAGAAGACCCCCGTCGTGGCCAAGCCGACCCGGCCGCAGAAGCGGGCCGCCGCGACCAAGCCCGCCAAGCAGAGCCCTGCGAAGACCGGCGCGAACTCGAAGAAACGTACGCCCGCGAAGGTGTGAGTCCGCGAGGCCCCGCCCGAGACACCGAACGCCCCCGTCCATGCGGACGGGGGCGTTCGGTATAGCTGTGCCTGAAGGCTGAAGCCTTAGTGGCTGTGGCCGTGCCCGTGGCCCGCGGGCTCCTCGACCGGCTCCGGCTTCTCGACGACCAGGGCCTCGGTGGTCAGCAGCATCGAGGCGATGGACGCCGCGTTGGCCAGCGCCGAGCGGGTGACCTTGACCGGGTCGATGACGCCGGCCGCGATCAGGTCCACGTACTCGCCGGTGGCCGCGTTCAGGCCGTAGCCGTCCGCGAGGTGCGAGACCTTGTCGGTCACCACGTAGCCCTCGAGACCGGCGTTCTCGGCGATCCAGCGCAGCGGCTCGACCGCGGCCTTGCGCACGATGGAGACACCGGTCGCCTCGTCGCCCACCAGGCCGAGGCCGTCGGCCAGCGCCGCGACGGCGTGCACCAGGGCGGAGCCGCCGCCGGAGACGATGCCCTCCTCGACCGCGGCACGGGTCGCCGAGATCGCGTCCTCGAGACGGTGCTTCTTCTCCTTGAGCTCGACCTCGGTGGCCGCGCCCACGCGGATCACGCAGACGCCGCCGGCCAGCTTGGCGAGGCGCTCCTGCAGCTTCTCGCGGTCCCAGTCCGAGTCCGAGTTCTCGATCTCGGCCTTGATCTGCTTGACCCGGTCCGCCACCTCGGCCGCGTCGCCCGCGCCGTCCACGATGGTGGTGTCGTCCTTGGTGATGGTCACCCGGCGGGCGGTGCCGAGCACCTCGATGCCCACCTGGTCCAGCTTGAGGCCGACCTCGGGCGAGATGACCTGGGCGCCGGTGAGGATCGCGATGTCCTGCAGGGTGGCCTTGCGGCGGTCGCCGAAGCCCGGGGCCTTGACCGCGACCGAGTTGAAGGTGCCGCGGATCTTGTTCACGACCAGCGTGGACAGCGCCTCGCCGTCCACGTCCTCGGCGATGATCAGCAGCGGCTTGCGCGACTGGGCGACCTTCTCCAGGATCGGCAGCAGGTCCGAGATCGCCGAGATCTTGCCCTGGTTGATCAGGACGTAGGCGTCCTCGAGGATGGCCTCCATCCGCTCCTGGTCGGTGACCATGTACGGCGACAGGTAGCCCTTGTCGAACTGCATGCCCTCGGTGAACTCGAGGTCGAGGCCCATGGTGTTGGACTCCTCGACGGTGATCACGCCGTCCTTGCCGACCTTGTCCATGGCCTCGGCGATCAGCTCGCCGATCGCCTTGTCCTGCGCGGACAGGGCGCCGACCTGCGCGATGGCCTCCTTGGTCTCCACCGGCTTGGCGGAGGCCAGCAGGGCCTCGGAGACGGACTTGACGGCCGCGTCGATGCCGCGCTTGAGCGCGATCGGCTGGGCGCCGGCGGCGACGTTGCGCAGGCCCTCGCGGACCATGGCCTGGGCCAGCACGGTGGCGGTGGTGGTGCCGTCACCCGCGATGTCGTTGGTCTTGGTGGCGACTTCCTTGGCGAGCTGGGCGCCGAGGTTCTCGTACGGGTCCTCGAGCTCGACCTCGCGGGCGATGGTCACGCCGTCGTTGGTGATGGTCGGCGCGCCGAACTTCTTGTCGATGACGACGTTGCGGCCCTTGGGGCCGATGGTCACCTTGACCGCGTCGGCGAGGGCGTTGACTCCGCGCTCGAGCTTGCGGCGGGCGTCCTCGTCGAACTGCAGCTGCTTGGCCATGACTGCCAAGTCCCTTCTGGTCCTGGATATACGGAAGCTTTAGGAGCTTTAGGGAGGAGCCGCCGCACGAACGAAGGCCGCGCCCCGCCGCTCTCAAAGCCGAGGCGGGACGGAACGCGGCCTGCGCGCGGGGCGCTCGCGTGCCTCTACTTGGTGATGACGGCGAGCAGGTCGCGCGCCGAGAGGACGAGGTACTCCTCGCCGTTGTACTTGACCTCGGTGCCGCCGTACTTCGAGTACAGGACGACGTCGCCTTCCTTGATGTCCAGGGGCAGGCGGTTGCCGTTCTCGAAGCGGCCGGGGCCGACGGCGAGGACGGTGCCCTCCTGCGGCTTCTCCTTGGCGGTGTCCGGGATCACCAGGCCGGAGGCGGTGGTCTGCTCGGCGTCCAGCGGCTTGACGACCACGCGGTCCTCGAGCGGCTTGATGGCAACGGTAGCCACGGTCGTGACCTCTCCTTCGGAGACGTTCTCGGTGTCTAGGGCGAACAGGCCGGGTCCTGTCGTCGCGGGTGCCAGGAGGACGGGTTCGCGTTGGCACTCTCGGGTCGAGGGTGCCAGTCCGCAGATTATGCCGGTTCCTGGCACTCGGTCAACCCGAGTGCCAATCCAGACGGCCGGATGGCCGCCGGGCCGGTGACGGAACCGTGGCGAGCCCGTGACGAGCCCGGAGATACGCGGGGACTGGCCCCGGACGGCCGGGACGGGTGATGATAGTCGGCAGTGCCCGAATCCGGGCAACACGGCGTCAAGCAGCAGACGGTCGGACATCGGAGGGAGTGACGTGCTCGGCATACTGGGCTTAGATGAGCAAACCGAGCGCGTCTACCGCGAACTGGTTCAACTCGGCCCCTGCAGCGTGGACGCGCTAGCACTCCGCCTCGGCCTGGAGCTAGTCCCGGTCGCCGAGGCGATCGAACTGCTAGAGACGAAGTCACTGGCCACGCGCAACGCGGCCGGCCAGGTACACACCGCTCCCCCACAGCTGGCCCTAGGCGCCCTACTGACGGCCCAGCGGCACGCGCTAGGCCAGGCCGAGCTGACAGCGGCGGCCCTAGCCGAGGCCTACCACGCGGCGTCCACCCAGAACGCGCACGACCTAGTGCAACTAGTCGTAGGCGCGGACCAGGTACACCAGCGACTGGAGCACATCCAGCACAACGCCGAGACCGAACTTCTCCGCTTCGTGCAGGCAAAGATCGAGGTGCCGGCCGCGTGTGAGAGCGAGGCCGAGACGACGGCCGTGCAACGCGGCGTCCGCTACCGCGTCGTAATGGAGCGCGCGATGCTCGACGGCCCACACTCGGTCACGCCGACCGGCGACGAGGAGCTCCGGGTCGTCGAGTCCCTGCCGACGAAGATGGTCATCGCCGACCGCAGCACCGTAATGCTGCCGCTAAGCGCCCCCGGACCCCGACCGCCGAACGACAACAGCCACGCCGACGACGGCCCCATGGCCCTGATCTCCCGCGCCCCCGGCCTGGTCACCGCGATGCTCGGCCTGTTCGAGTCGTTCTGGCAGCGAGCCTTGCCGGTGCACCCGACCGTCCCCGGAACAACCAACGGCGCCGCCGAGGCCGCCGAGCCGCCGGACACCCTGCCGACGCCACTGGACCTCCGGATCCTCTCGCTGCTGCTGGTCGGCGCGACGGACGCGGCGATCGCCAAGCAGCTGGGCCTGGGCCTGCGTACCGTGCAGCGGAGGGTGGCGCACATGATGGAGCTCGCCGAGGTCAGTACGCGGCTGCAGTTGGGGTGGCAGGCTCATGATCGGGGATGGCTGCACTGACTGTTGGCGGGGGCTTCTGGTTTGAAAGTCAACGTCGAAAGTCAAAGTCAACTGCGCCTCCGGCGGGCCCTCTCTCGGAGAGTGATCTGGCTTGTCGGGTTGGGGTTTTGGGGTGGTCGGGTGTGGGGTGGTGTTCTCTCCTCGGTCGGGCACCTGAGGCGATCAGGAACCTGCCGGGGGTGCAACCGGCGGTGGCTTCGCGCTGTTGCTGAATTTCACTCTCGCCGGTTGCACCCCCGGCAGAACCCTGATAGGGCTTCGCCTGCCCGACCGAGGAGAGAACACCACCCCCGGGCCAGGCCTATGAGCGCTGCGCTCGGCTGTCAAATCCCGCATCACCCTGCGGTACTCCGGATGCGGGATTTCACATCGGCCGCCTCGTGTCCACGAATCTCTTACCCGGCCAACGGATCACAGGTACCGAAAGTTCCTGTATTTTCCTGCCGGTTTTGATGGAAATATGCTGCTTTTGTCGGATCCCGTTGGTATACTTGAAGTAGCAGATCAGGCACGGAAAGCGATTAGCGGGGGTCGGGATGGATCAGGGGATGCGGCAGGGCCTGGAGCGCCTGGCCGAGGCGGCGCGCGAGGCGATCAGCCTGCTGGACGACACGTCCGGTGAGTCGGCTGACTTTCTGGAGGCGGTGCGTCGGGTGGAGGTGGCGGAGCGGATCGCGCACGGGGTCAAACTCCGGCTGCTCGCCGAGGCAGACCGCCGCAAGGCGGCACGGGCCGGGATCGGCGCATGGCTCTCGACCGAACTGGGATACGGGAGCAGTCGGGCGCGCGGCCTGGCCGAGGAGGCGCGTCGGATCGGAGCCATGCCGGAGCTCGCCGGGAAACTGACCGCCGGGGAATTGAATCAGGATCAGACCCGGGTCGTGGAGCGTGCGGTCAAGGCCGCGCACGGATCCGGGATCGACGCGGGCGCGGCGGTGGCCGACACTCTCACGGCGATCGAACGCGAGGGCGTGGGCAAGGCGAAAGCTCGAGTGCGGGTGCTGGAGGAGACCCTCGCCCCCGGAACGGTCAAGGACCTCGCGGCAAGGCAGCGGGCGCGCTCGTTCCTGCGGGTCGGCGAGACCGAGGACGGCATGGTGCGGATCGACGCGTTGCTGGACGCGGCGCGGGGCGCGGTGGTGCGGTCGGTGATTGATCAGATGGTGGCCGGTGGGTTGCATGCCCGGCAGTACGACAAGGTGGAACGGCTGGCCGAGGACGTGGTGACCGTCGAGCAGATGGGGGCACAGGCGCTCACCCGGCTCGCCGAGGTGTATCTGACCGTCCCGCAGGAACGGCGGGGCGAGGCGTACCGGCCGCGCACCCTGTTCATCACCCGCGCACCGGGCTCAGTGTCGAATTCCGCAGCCGACGACACCACCCCCGAACTCTCAGAGCTCCCGGAGGGGTGCGCCAGGACGGTGTACGGGGAACTGGTTCCGGCCGATGGGCTGCCGTCGATGCGGGATTCCGCAGCGAGCGTGCTGACAGTTGATCCGGTCAGCGGGGAGCCGGTGGCATTGGACGGGCGCGGACTGGATGCGGATCCGGAGGCGCGATTGGCATCGCCGGACCAGCGCACGGCGCTCGCGTTTCGGGATCGGGAGTGTGCTGAGCCGGGGTGCAGTCGGCCGGTGACCTGGTCCCTGCACGCACACCACCAGACCGCGTACCAGGACGGCGGGGAAACCACGATGTCGAATCTCACCTCACTCTGCTCCCAGCACCACATCCTGCGGCATCACCCCGGACACAACCGCGCCGCATAGAACCGCACGGCGATGCGGGATTTAACAGCCGAGCGCAGCGCACACAGGCCGGGCCGAGGGGTGGTGTTCTCTCCTCGGTCGGGCAGGCGAAGCCCTATCAGGGTTCTGCCGGGGGCGCAACCGGCGAGAACCCAACCCGGCAACAGCGCGAAGCCACCGCCGGTTGCACCCCCGGCAGGTTCCTGATCGCCTCAGGTGCCCGACCGAGGAGAGAACACCACCCCACACCCGACCACCCCAAAACCCCAACCCGACAGACCAGGACACTCTCC
>Ga0185299_10007360_pt1 | contig 11321 bp, 6 predicted proteins | sample PaiPotPPA55metaG_FD_128002 | JGI IMG/M metagenome (GOLD analysis project Ga0185299, IMG submission 128002) | Iron sulfur acid spring bacterial and archeal communities from Banff, Canada, to study Microbial Dark Matter (Phase II) - Paint Pots PPA... ...
GGGCGCGGTCCGATTTCGATCAATGTGCGCACGTGTTCGTAAGCTCGGCCACCATCGAACCCGCCAGTAGAAGCCGCCGGAGGCGCCGCGGGCTGCAGCGTAGCTCGCGCCACTGCCGGCTCGTTCGCTGCTGCGTGGTTCACTCCCGCAGATCGGCTATCGCAGCCGACACCGCTCAGGAATGCCAGACTCGCAAGCATGAACGCGCATCTGTGCATTTTCAGTCCCCACGTGCATCCATCAAGATACATGAGCGAATGGCTTTTCGGCAGTCCGAGAACTGATCCCACCTGATTTTTCGGAGGGCGATTCGCCTCAGCGTATAATCCGGGCCATGCCATCCGCGCCAACTTCCATCGAACAAGCCTCGCGCGAAAAACGGCTGGCGGCGCTCGCCTCCATTGGCTCCGCGATCGTTCTTGTCACGCTGAAGATTTTTCTGGCTGTGCTTACCGGCAGCTTGGGAATTTTGTCCGAGGCATTGCATTCGATCCTGGATTTTGTAGCCGCGGTGATTACTTATCTTTCGGTGCGCGTCGCGGACAAACCGGCCGATTCCGACCACCTCTACGGCCATGGCAAAGTGGAAAGCTTCTCCGCGTTCGTCGAGACCGCTCTTTTACTCTTCACCGCGTTTTACATCATCTGGGAAGCGATACAACGGCTTGTGTTCCACGCCGTCGAAATGCGCCCGAGCCTTACCGCCATTTTTGTTCTCGCGGCAGCCATGGGGATAGATTTTGTTCGCTCGCGCGCGCTCAATCGTGTGGCAAAAAAATATCCCAGCGAAGCGCTGGAAGCTGACGCGCTGCATTTCTCCACGGACGTCTGGAGCACTTTCGTAGTTATCCTGGGCATCACCGGCGCGTTACTTGGAAAAAAGTTTGGCATCCCGTGGTTAGCCAAGCTGGACGCTATCGCGGCTCTGGGGGTTTCTGGCGTGATTATATGGATCGGCTCACGCCTCGGCAAGCGCACCGCCGACGCCCTGCTCGATGTGGCCCCGCAAGGATTGCGCGAGCGCATCATCTACGCCGTGGATAAAACCGAAGGCGTCTTGCGCACGGAACGCGTCCGGGTGCGCCGCGCAGGTCAACGCTATTTCGTGGATGCCACCATTAGCGTTCCGCGCACCGCCAGCCTGGAGCAAGCCCACGCCGCTAGCGAAAGGGTGGAAAAACGCATCGGCCAGATTGTTCCGGCGGACGTACTGGTCCACGTGGAGCCGCGTGCCAGACAAAATGAGCATCCCTTTGAAACTATTCGCGCCATCGCGCAGCGCCGCGGGCTCGCTATCCACGAAATATCTGCAAACCATTATGACGGCCACCTCTTCATCGAATTGCATCTTGAAGTGGAAGAGGGTTCCAGTCTTCGCGAAGCACACCGCCGCGCAAGCGAACTCGAAAACGAAATACTAAAGGTCGCGGAGCCAGGCGCGCGCGTCAACATTCATATCGAGCCGCTGGGGGTGAAAATTGGCGGCGCAGAAGAAATGAAAGAGCTTTCGCGCGCGGTTCAGGACTTCCTGAACTCACTGCAATCGGAATATCACGAGCTAACTGATTGCCACGACGTACGCGTGCGCAGCGCCGACCACAAAATCCTAGTCTCTTGCCATTGCGCCATGGACGGAAGCCTTCCCATCACCGAGGTTCACGACATTACTGCCGCGCTGGAAGACCGCGTAAAAGAGAGATTTCCGCAGATTTTTCGCCTGACCATTCACCCCGAGCCGGTTGAAGAAGCTTAGGCGGAATTGGGTGTCGCGTTAGGGCGGGCCGTAAAAACCTGTGCCGCTAGCGCAATCACAGCCGGAAAACATTCCAGCACGTAACGCGGTTCGGGCGTTTCAACGAACTTGGTGAAGAAGACCGTGCGAATAATAATGAAGGCGATCAAAAATGCCGCACCGGGCCGATGCCGCGCCATCCAAGCTCCGATCAACGCAAGCGCCAAATAAATAAAGTTCACAATCACGAGACCAAGCGTAACCAGAAAATCTGGACGGTCATCCTCCCATTCCACCCGCAGGGGCCACAAACGCCCGGAATACGGGAGCAGCTCAATGCGCGGCGTAAACCACAATGTGAGAGCGCGCAGAAACGGGATCTTTACATACGTACGCAGCGGATAGCGACGGGTTCTTTCGCGCGCGATTTCTCGAAATTGTTGATCGAGCTGCGGCCCCATGGTCAGCTCTTCGTTATGTTGATCCAATAAATCCGAAACCCCCTCGCGTTCCGCCGGTGAGTCGAAAGCCGACACGGGGATGTCATCGATCGAAATCTCCTCCACATTAACTTTCCACTGCGTCAGGTACACATCGCGGAAATGCCAGAGCCAAGTATTTGTCCAAGCGTTGAATCCCAAAGGCGTGTATTCACCGGGCAACTCGCTATAGCGCGGGGCCAGGAATTGCACGTCATGCAACGTACGCCAGTTGCGCGCGGCCCATGGGACGAGCGGCAATATCACTCCGAATCCGAGCAACAGCCCTGCTCGCAAAAGTTTCAGCCAGTCCACCGGACGCCACCACTTGATCGCCAGCACCAAACCCGCCGCAAAAAGCAGCAGAGGAGTCTCCGGACGCACCAACGTGCCAAATCCCACTACGAGTCCCGCCATAAACCACGGGTTCAAAAGCCAACTCGTAGGTCTCCGATCGCGAAAGCCACCGATTTTTTCGCCCAAGCCTGTTTCGAGCAGGGTCAAAATCGCCAGCGTGGTGAGAAATATCGTCAACGTTTCAGTAAGCGCCACCGCGGCATAATTTGCGGTGAATGGACAAAGCGCCGCCAGCCACAAGCCGGACAGCGCGACTCGTCTGCGGGATATTTCAGGTGCAAGACGCGCCGCGATCAGCGCGATCAGAAAGCACGTGGCTAAGTCGAGTACGGCTTGTGCCAACATTACGGCCCGCGGGGAATTTCCAGCGAAGGCGAACACCGCGGCAAGGAATGCCGGATAGCCCGGAACGCGCATGTCCACGGGTGTGAGTTGACCGTTCACCGGAAATCCATACACTCCACGCTTCAGCCAATTCCACGCCAATTCAATGTAGAATGGGGCATCGCCCGAATCGGTGACAGGAAACTTCAGTACGAAGAACACTCGCAGGGCCAACCCAGCTAATACAGCGAGGCCAGCATTTACGCGCATCTTAGTGTGTAGGGTAATTGACACCATCTCAATGGACGGCTAGCTTGGATTGCCCCGATGCCTGAACGCAAGCCCATTTTCTACGACCAGGAGCGGCGTCGATGGCGGCGCACTCGCCGCGTGCTGGAGATAACCGGCGGATTCGTTACCATCGTCCTGGTTATCTTTCTGATCAACGTGGGCCGCAATCCGGAACTACCTGACATTTTGAAGGCCGATACCCATGTCGGCCTGCACGCGGTGCGCGCGCGTCTTCCGCTTCTAAAACCGAAACCCACTCGTGGACGTAAGCGCAAGATTGCCGCGCTGGGCAAAATTCCACAGAATTACGATCCACTGCGCGCCGCGTTTTACGAGGAAGATGACGCCTCCAGTTTGGCCGCCCTGCAGCTGCATTACAAAGACATAGATTTGCTGATTCCTGACGCGCTTCACGCGGCCTGGCCCGATGGCCACCTGGAAATTGACCGCAATACAAAACTCGACGCCTGGATGAAATCCATGCAGCCCACCGGCCTCGAGTTGCCGATCATGTCCATGGTCAACAACTACAACGGAAAAGATTGGGCCATAAAGGACATGGCGGACATGTTGGCGCACCCTGCAGCGCGCGACCGCCTCGCCAAAGAACTAACCGATTTCGCCGTGCAGCAACATCAGCCGGGAATCGTGGTGGATTTCGAGCAAGTGCCGCAAGCCAGCATGCAGGACTTCAATCGTTTCATTCACGATTTGGGTGCCTTGCTGCGCGCCGCCAATCTGAAATTGATGATCGCGCTCCCCGCAGCGGATTGGAGCTACGACTACAAATATCTGGCAGCGCAAACCGACGCAATGATCCTGATGAATTACGATTTGCATTATCCCACGTCCGATCCGGGTCCCATAGCTTCCCAGGATTGGTTCATCACCAACATACAGAACATCACCAAGCTCGTGCCGGCCGAGAAAATTGTGATGGGCATTGCGAACTATGGTTACGACTGGCAGGTAAAATCGAAGGCCGCGCCGCATCCGGTAGCGCAGCCGATTACCTTCCAGCAAGCTATCGTCACCGCGGTGGAGTCGGAAACCGAGGTTGAATTCGATTCCGATTCTCTGAATCCGCATTACTCATACGAAGATGAAAAAAACAACGTGCATCAGGTGTGGATGCTGGATGCCCTGACCGCTTATAACGAATTGCGCGCCGCCGAACGCGTCGGAGTCCGCGGGACCGCCCTGTGGCGCCTGGGCATGGAAGACCCCTCGATTTGGTTCATATGGGATGCAACTCATCCCGACGATGCCATTCGCAGCAAAGTGCAGGACGTCCCGCCGGGTTATGACTTGATTCTGGAAGGCCAAGGCGACATCTGGCGCATTACCGCGACTCCACAGAGTGGACGGCGCGAATTCGAATACGATTCCTCCACCGATCTTTTTACCGACGAAACCTTCAAAACCTATCCGCTTTCCTGGCGCATCGATCAGATGGGATACGCAGCGCACAAAGTTGCGCTCACATTTGACGATGGTCCGGACCCGGCGTGGACCTCGAAGATTGTCGATATCCTGAACCAGAAGAAAGCGCCGGCAGCCTTTTTTGTTATCGGTGAAGCCGCCAATCAATATCCGGGAATCGTGAAGCGTGAGTTCGACCTTGGAAATGAGGTTGGAAACCACACATTCACGCATCCTGATTTTGAAAACGTTTCGAAATCGGCGCTTCAATTTGAGCTGAATCTTACCGAGCTGCTCCTGGAAAGTAACCTGGGAGTGAAAACTCTTCTTTTTCGGCCGCCCTTCGGGATCGATCATCAGCCCGAAACGGCCAGCGAAATCGCCATGCTTCCTGTTCCGCAATCCATGGGTTACATCATCGTGGGAGCGCAGATCGATCCGCACGATTGGGGTGAAGCGGAGGGCGGCGCGCCTCCGCCGGTCGATACGATTGTTCAGCGCGTTATGGCAGATACTCAAACGGGAAAGGGAAACATTATTTTAATGCACGATGGCGGCGGCGACCGAAGCCACACCATTGCAGCTCTCCCGCAAATTATCGACGGCCTTCGCGCGAAGGGTTACGAATTCGTTTCGGTCGGGAGTCTGCTGGGCCAAACCCGCGCGCAAGTGATGCCGCCGCTAAGTCATCAAGAATGGCTTCTCGCGCGCGCCGATGCATTGGCCTTCGAAGCTTTCCGCTGGTTCCGGCTGGGCATTTCCTTCATTTTTATGACCGGTATTTTGTTGGTGAGCGGCCGCGCGCTCATCATTGGATTGCTGGCCCTGGCCGAAAAACTCAGGCCTTCGCCACTCGACCATCCGGACTATAAACCGGAAGTCACCGTGATGATTCCGGCGTACAACGAGGAATCCGTCATCGTCGATACCGTGCGCTCGGCGCTCGCTTCTGTTTATCCGAAACTCGAGATCCTTGTAATTGACGACGGTTCTACCGATCGCACGGCGGAGCTGGTGCGCGCTAATTTCGGACGCGATCCGCGCGTGCGTTTGCTGCTGCAGCCAAATCGCGGCAAGCCCGCGGCTCTAAACCATGCCCTCTCGGAAGCCGTGGGTGAAATCGTTGTTTCCATCGACGCCGACACGATTGTGGATCCGGAAGCGATCGCGCGCCTGGTGCGGCATTTCGCCGATCCGAAGGTTGGCGCGGTGGCCGGAAACGTGAAGGTGATGAACCGCAACAAATGGCTCACGCGCTGGCAAGCTCTGGAATATATCACCAGCCAAAACCTTGAAAAGCGCGCCTTCGATCTGCTGAATTGCATTCCTGTGGTGCCGGGAGCGGCGGGAGCGTGGCGCACAAATTTGCTGCGCGCTAACAGCGGATTCTCGGGCGACACGGTGGCGGAGGACACCGACCTCACCCTTACTATCCGGCGAAACGGCTGGAAAATTCTGTACGACGAAGAAGCCATCGGGCGTACCGAAGTTCCCGATACCGTGGAAGCGCTGATTCGCCAACGGTTCCGCTGGACCTTTGGCACCTTGCAAGCCGTTTGGAAGCATCGGGACGCGGTAGGCAAACCGCGCTACGGCACGCTTGGCTGGATTGCCATTCCCAACATATTCTTATTTCAGATTATTCTTCCGCTGGTTTCGCCGGTCATCGATCTGCTTTTTATACTCTCGATAGCGTTGTGGGGATTGGCGCAACTTCGCATCGCACATCTGCCGCAATTGTGGACGCTACAGGACGTCGAGCGTTCCTTGATTTTCTTTGCCGTCTTTATGGTCATCGACCTCTTAACCTGCGTTGTCGCATTCGCTCTGGAAAGAAATGAGGACTGGACCCTGCTGGCGCCCCTAATCCTGCAGCGCTTTTATTACCGGCAAATGATGTACGTTGTACTGTTTCGCGCACTGAAAGAGGCGGTTCAGGGGCGCCCAGTCGGATGGCGCGGCGTGGAACCTCAAATGCCTGCGCCCGTCGCCCAATCCTAGCCCAATCTTGGAGGAAACCCGGTTGGCGACCTCCGTACCCCGCCTTTCGGTACTCGCCTTTCGCTGTTCGATCTAACCACAATGTTCGATCCAGCCGCTAACCCGCTCCTGAGCCTGCAACTTTTGCGCTGAGGCCGGGTTCAAAGAGACGGAACCGCTACGGGGCGACTATGCAAATTGGCGGTATTGCAAAGGCTACTAGCGAAGTTTCATTTGGAATTGACACTTTGGCGAAGCTCGGATTATAGTTTCCTCACTTATTACTGCCCTTGTAACCTGGCTCTTGCAGAGGCCTGTAGTAAGCCCAATCTGGGGCTGAATGGTTTTGCTTGCTCATACTGAACACAGGCGATATGCGCACTCGCACCCGTTCCTGCGGAAACCATTTTGAGAAAACTCTTGGTACAGCGTAAAGCTCAACGGTATGAAATATGGGGCACTTGGATGGTCTTACCAAGACCTGATGATTTAAACGTTCTCGTAAATGACGTCACAATTAAGTTTCGAAAAGAGGAGAAAACTATGAAATCGGTCCAGCCAAGCAGCAAGGTCGCGGCGAAGTGGATTGTGTTTCTCATTTTACTCATGCTCCCAAGTCTTGCTTGGGGCCAGAAGAATAAGGGTGGCGGCGGTGGTGGTGGAGGCGGCTCGCATGCCTCGGCTCCATCCCATGCTTCAGCTCCGTCACACGCTTCAGCTCCATCCCATACGACTGCCGGAGGCGGTGCTCATACGACGGGCGGAGGCGCTAAGACAACCACAGGAGGCGGTGCCAAGACGACTACCTCAGGTGGCGCCAAGACGACCACAGCAGGTGGCGCTAAGACAACCACCGCAGGCGGCGCTAAGACGACCACCGCAGGTGGTGCTAAGACGACTACCGCGGGCGGCGCTAAGACGACCACCGCAGGTGGTGCTAAGACGACTACCGCGGGCGGCGCTAAGACGACCACAGCAGGTGGCGCTAAGACGACTACCGCAGGCGGCGCTAAACGACCGCAAGCAGGCGGCGCTAAAACCACCGCAGCGGGCGGTGCGAAGACGGGTGCAGCAGGTGGCGCCAAGACGAATGCAGCTGCCGGTAAGGCAGGCGCGGCAGGCGGGGCGAAGGGCGCAAGCAAGACCGTTACGACTGCTAATGGCCACACAAAGACAGTGAACAGCGCTGGCAAAACCACCAGCGTCGCGACCAAGAGCGGGAACAAGGCGAACTTCACCTCCAGCGGTAAGGTCGGCACGGTTCATACCAAGAGCGGCGCCACCATCAACCACGGCGCGAACGGCAGCCGGCGTGTCGTAAGCACGCGTGCGAACGGCTCCAAGGTAGTCAGCACGGGTCGGGGCCGGGGATACACACAACACAACTTTACGCGAGGGGGACGTAGCTTCTCGAGCCGCACCTACTATAGAGGCGGGCATGCTTATGCACGCGCTTATGGCCGGGGTTATTGGCACGGCGGCTATTATAACCACTACTACGCCGGCGCTTATTGGGGCGGTGGGTATTACGGGTGGGCCTACGGCGGATGGGGCCCGGGGATCGGATGGGGCTGGGGATGGGGTGGAGCGCCTTGGTACGGTTACTATGGCTATTACTTCAACCCGTACCCCGTTTACGCTGCGCCGGCATTTTGGATTACTGATTATTTGATTGCAGCAAATCTTCAGGCAGCCTATTCAGCTGCGGCCGTAGCGAATGCAAATGCTAATGCTGAAGCGGCAGCAGCCGCTCCGGCGGACGGTGGAGGCGGTGCTCAGAGTGCCGTGGTTCTAACACCGGAAGTGAAGCAGGCCATCGCTGACGAAGTGAAGGCAGAGATCGCGGCCGAAAGGGACGCTGCAGCCGCACAGTCCAGCAGTGCCGCGGCCGCAGCGCCGGCAGCAGATGCTCCCCAGTCGGCTTCAGCGACACCTCCCGAAGTTCTGCCCGACGCGCTGCAGCCTAACAATCGCACTTTCATTGTGGCCGATGCGCTCAATCCACAGTTGCCCGATGGCACCGAGTGCTCTTTGACTCAGGGCGATGTGCTTACTCGTATCGACGACACCGCTGACGCTAACAACAACGTGAAGGTGATGGTCAGCGGCAGCCAGAAGGGCGATTGCGGTTCAGGCTCACAGGTTGCCGTCTCCGTCGACGACTTGCAGGAAATGCATAATCATTTCCGCGAGCAGATCGATGACGGCCTCGCCGAATTGGCTAAGAACCAGGGAAAGAAGGGAATGCCTGCCGCTCCGGCCGGTTCGGCTGTATCAAAGCCCAATCCGGACGGTCAAGCTACACCTGATCCTAACGCCGCAGCCGATTTGCAAAAACTGGATCAAGAGGCTGATCAGGCGGATAAAGACGTCCAGGTAGCCCAAAACGATGGGGTCAGCAATTAACACCAACTAATCCCATTAGCGAGAACTATCGAATGACAGAAACGGGAGGGCCGGCGCAGAATTAGCTGGCTCTCCCGTTTTTAGTATGAAGAACGCGGCTCGAAGCAATTGAATGTTCTTTTAACCCTCGCGTCGCGGACTTGTTGACATGCTGGGTGAGCTTACTTATAGTTACCGGCGTTCCATGAAATGGGCTGCCCCCGCGCCCCGAAATAAATTTCTTCTCAGGTGAGGAAAGCCTATGTTTTCGCGTCAAGCAATCATCAAGGTAAGCATCGCAGCAGCAATAGTGTTTTCATCGCTGGGAATGAGTCCTCGCAGCGCGGGCCAGGGACTTCAGCAGAAGTTGGAAGCAACCTACGCAATCACCAAACCGACTGACGACAAAAGTGACATCGTCACCGCCGGCTCCGTTGTGATTCTCCAGAAAGACAAAATAATTATGTACGCCATTTCTAACCAAGTGTTGCCCCAGAACACCTATAAAGCCGGTAGGCTCTCCGAGGGCGCCTTCGGTGTCCATGATAACGTGCAGAAATTTGGCAGCTTCATCGGTCATCCGCCTCCGCAACAGGCGCAGACGCAATCGCGGCATTTCGTTACCGGCGAAAAATTCTGGGTGACCGGCATCGCTACCCAGTCGGATGGCGTCGTTTTCACCCTGTTCACCGACGCTTATAACGACGTTCGTTACCAATGCACCCTCAAATTTGTTTACCCTAAAGGTGCCACCCCCTCAACTGACGATGTATTGAAAACTGTCGCGGAAGTCTTCAAAGTCCAGCAAGACGATTCCGCAAAGGACGACAAGGGAAATCAGCAACCGGCAGCAGACGCGGCCCCTGCGGCAGACGCAGCCCCCGCGGCCGATGCGGCTCCTGCCGCGGAAGCGGCTCCGCCGGCCCCACCCGCCACCGTTGCGATTGGCCAGACTACCGATGAAGTCGTCGCCATCCTCGGCCAGCCCGAGAAAATCCTCAACCTGGGCGCCAAGCAGATTTACGTATATAAGGATCTCAAAGTCACTTTCGTAAAGGGCAAGGTTACCGACGCGCAATAAAACGGCGCCTAACCGGCTAATGGCGGTGGCGTGGCAACTGGGGAATTCTTTCCCCTTTAACCTGCCGCCGTTTGCTAGAATCAAATTGTTGTAAGGGCTGCATCCCGAACCTGGGAGCGGCACCGGAGGTTTCCATGAGTGTTGCACCCCGCGCGGGCAACGGTAAAATTACCGTGCCCGACATTCAATCCCGCAAATTCAATTCCGGTTCGCCTGAAACAAACAAGAAAATCACTTGCTTGACGGCGTACGACTATCCCACTGCGCGTCTTCTTGACGAAGCGGGCGTGGAAATCCTGCTGGTAGGCGACTCGCTCGGCATGGTCGTGCTGGGCTACGACAGTACGTTGCCCGTCACCCTGGAAGAAATGTTGCACCATACTCGCGCGGTTCGGTGCGGCACAAAGCGCGCATTGTTAGTCGCCGATATGCCCTATGGCAGTTTCCACGTTTCCATCGATGAATCCATTCGCAACGCCATGCGATTAGTGAAGGAAGGTGGAGCCGAAGCTGTAAAGATTGAAGGCGGCGAACGCCGGATCGAATTAATCGCGCGTTTGGTGGAAGCCGAAATTCCAGTCATGGGCCACGTCGGCCTGACACCGCAATCCGTAAACGCACTTGGCGGATTCCACGTTCAGGGCAAATCCGCTGACGCTGCGCGCCAACTCGAGCGCGACGCGCGAGCCGTCGAGTCCGCAGGGGCGTTTTCAGTGGTGCTGGAATCGGTGCCGCGCGAACTTGCCGCTCGCATCACCGAGAAGCTCCGCATCCCAACCATCGGCATCGGCGCGGGTCCCGATTGTGATGGGCAAGTTCTCGTCTTCCACGATCTCGTAGGCCTCACCATGGGCCACAAACCCAAGTTTGCTCGGCAATATGTGAATCTTGCTGCCGAGATTTCCCGCGCTGCCGAAGAATTTTGCAGCGATGTGCACGCTGGCAGCTTCCCGTCCGATGCGGAATCGTTTCATTCGCCTGCTGAATTGCGCGAACAATTGCCGGCAAAGCAGCGCACCTGAACCATCGCGTGCGCCAAAATCACGAACTTCGAATTCTGTAGAAGGGATTCGCATGAACGTCGAAGACTTCCGCCGCTTGTATGACTACAACTCCTGGGCCAACCATCGCACGCTCGAAGCCTGTGCCGCGCTTAACGACGAACAATTCACTCGTGACTTGCACTCGAGCTTTCGCTCCGTGCGCGACACACTCGTCCATATCATGCTGGTCGAATGGCTCTGGCGCGAGCGGTGGCTAGGCCGTTCTC
>Ga0185299_10007361_pt1 | contig 11317 bp, 9 predicted proteins | sample PaiPotPPA55metaG_FD_128002 | JGI IMG/M metagenome (GOLD analysis project Ga0185299, IMG submission 128002) | Iron sulfur acid spring bacterial and archeal communities from Banff, Canada, to study Microbial Dark Matter (Phase II) - Paint Pots PPA... ...
TTATCTTTAAGACTTTGCAAGCCTGCGGCTGCCCGCCTGATAGCCCCGCGCCTTCGGCGCACAGTGGGTGCTCAGCGGTCTTCTTTGCGTTTTTATTTTTCTGGGAGAGTTTTGCATGTCAACCTATTTCCCCAAAGCGGGGGAAATCGTGCGCAAGTGGTACGTCGTGGATGCCTCCGGGCAGACGCTCGGACGGCTTGCGTCACAAGTCGCCCGCATTTTAATGGGTAAAGAAAATCCGCAATACACGACGTTTCTCGACACTGGCGATCACGTCATTGTGATCAATGCCGAGAAGGTCAAGACGACCGGCTTCAAGTCGGAGCAGAAGGTGTATCAGCATTACACCGGATATCCGGGTGGATTGCGCACCGAGGAGTTTCGCAAGCGCTTCGATCGCAAGCCAGAGTTAATCATCGAGCAGGCGGTTCTGCGCATGCTGCCCAAATCGAAACTGGGACGGCAGATGATCAGCAAGCTGAACATCTATCGTGGCGAGAAGCATCCGCACGAAGCGCAGAAACCGGAAGCGAAGCAGCTCGAAGTTCGGGCATAGAGTTAGCCGTGAGACGTAGCGAGCTACGTCTGCACGGTCGTCATAAATTCTGAAAGGTTGCACCGAGGCGGTTTGGCTAAAAGCCATGAGCTAAGTGCTAGAGGTTACGAATGGCAGAGCAAGTACAATATTACGGTACGGGCCGTCGCAAGACGTCGATCGCGCGCGTTTATCTGCGTCCGGGCAGCGGCGAATTCAAAGTTAACGGTCGCGGCTTCGAAGAATATTTCGTCACTCCCGCGCAGCGCTCGGCAGCCAAGCAGCCCTTGCTCTCGACGGAAACGGCGAGCACGTTCAATGTAGTCGCCAGGGTTTCCGGCGGCGGTGTGAATGGCCAAGCTGACGCGGTGAAGCTGGGCATCGCCCGCGCGCTCATGATTTTCAATATTGAGCTGCGCAAAAAGCTCAAGGCCGAAGGCATGGTCACCCGCGATTCACGCGGCAAAGAACGCAAGAAGTACGGTCAAAAGGGCGCAAGAAAGCGCTTCCAATACTCGAAACGGTAGATTCTGTCATTGGACTTTCGTCGTTTTCGACGGAGGTTGGACCAACGACTAACGACCAAGGACGGTTTTTAGGTGTTCAATTCTTCCCGAGCCTCGCGGCGCGGGGACGGGAATGGCAATCCGGAGCAGCCTCAGGGTGAGCGCCGGATGCAGACCAAATAAGGAGGTTAATTGGCTAACATCACCATGAAGGAGTTGCTCGAAGCGGGCGTACACTTCGGGCATCAGACCAAGCGCTGGAATCCCAAGATGAAGGAATACATCTTCGGAGAGCGCAACGGGATTTACATCATCGATTTGCAGAAGACGCTGAAGATGTTCAAAGAAGCGTCGAAATTTGTGCAAGAGCTGGCCAGCGACGGCAAGATCATTCTCTTTGTCGGAACCAAACGCCAGGCCCAGGATGCGATTGCCGAAGAGGCGACGCGCTGTGGCGGGTTCTATGTGAATCAGCGCTGGTTGGGCGGGCTGCTCACCAATTGGGTGACGGTGCAGAAGTCCGTAAAGCGGCTGAAGGAACTCGACGAGATGGCCACGGATGGCCGCTACGAGTTGCTGCCCAAGAAAGAAGTTATCAAGCTGGAGCGTGAGCGCAAGCATCTGCAGGCGAACTTGGCCGGCATCAAGAACATGAGCCGCTTGCCGGATGCGATCTTCATCATCGACTCTAATAAGGAGCAGATCGCGGTGCGCGAGGCGCGCAAGCTCGGTATCCCGGTAGTCGCAGTGGTCGACACCAATTGCGATCCCAGCGAAGTGGATTACGTGATTCCGGGCAACGACGATGCGCTGCGGGCGATTCGCTTGTTCGCATCGAAGATCGCGGATTCTGTGGCCGAAGGCGTCCAGCTTATGACCGACAAGCAAGTCGCTGATCTTGCGGCTGCTGCTGGCGCTGCGCAGCAAAAGGAATTGGCTGCGGCGGCACGCGCGGCTGAGGGCGTCGGAATTGAGATTAGCGCCTCGGACGATGATGCCGGGGCCGAAGACATCAGCATGGAAGATGTGCTGGGAGCGGGAACGCGTAAGCAACCGGCGGCTGCGAGAGATTCCGTCGCCGAAGATATTCCGCAAGTCGAGACGCAGAAGGTCTAGGGCAGTCGCTGGTCATTGGGCGTCGGTCGTGGGCCAAAAGCTACAGTCCTTTCTGACGTAGTGTTTGAAGTTGCAGAGTTTTGAAAGGGCACGGCTTCAGCCGTGCCGCAAAGAGCCTAGAAGATCCGGGCTTTAGCCCCTGAGGGATTCAGACCCGCGCGGGTCGTCCGGCGCGGGTCGAAGTTTGTTAGGGCAGTCATTGGTCTTTGGTCGTTCGCCGTTGTCCGGATATTCGTAGCCAATGGCAAACGACGAACGACCAAGGACGTTTTCTTTATATGAGCACATCAACAATGAACATTTCCGCAACGCAAGTAAAAGAGCTCCGGGAAAAAACCGGGGCGCCAATGATGGATTGCAAGCAGGCCTTGACTGAAGCCAAAGGCGACATGGAGCAGGCAGTCGTCGTGCTGCGCAAGAAAGGCGTTTCAGTAGCTGCGAAAAAGGCGACGCGCGTGACCAGCGAAGGCTCGGTGGCCAGCTACATTCACGCCGGCGGCAAGATCGGCGTGCTTGTCGAAATTAACTGCGAGAGCGATTTCGTGGCCCGCACCGAAGACTTCAAGGAGTTGGTGCACGACATCGCCATGCACATCGCCGCCAGCGATCCCAAGTACATCCGCAAGGAAGACGTCACCGCGGACGATTTTGCCCGCGAAAAGGACATCGCTCTCTCGCGGGCCATCGCCAGCGGCAAGCCCGCGAACATCGCGGAAAAAATGGTCGAAGGCAAGATGGGAAAGTTTTACGAAGAAGTCTGCTTGCTGGAGCAGCCTTTCATCAAGGACCAGACGATCACCATCGCACAACTGATTGCCGCTAAGATTGGCAAGCTCGGCGAAAACATCGCGGTACGCCGCTTCGCCCGCTTCAAAGTGGGCGACGCGGGCGAGACTATCGCCATCACTAAGCCGGAACAGAAGGCTGAATAGCTCACGGGCACTTACGGCGCCCTTGTTTTCTGTGCTTTGTGCGGGCGGAACGCCCCACGATAACCGGCGGGACGCCGGCGCTACGAAATCATGACTACTGCTATCTTTAAACGCATTTTGCTCAAGCTCTCAGGAGAGGCTCTGGCTGCGACGCAGGGTTTTGGCGTGGACTCGTTTCGCATCCACGAAATCGCGGCTGAACTGGCGGATGTCAGGTCTCTCGGAATTGAGATCGCCATCGTGGTGGGCGGAGGAAATTTTTTCCGGGGCGTGGCGGAACAGGCCAAAGAGATGGACCGCGTTTCTGCCGATCACATGGGCATGCTGGCCACCGTGATCAACGCCCTGGCATTGCAGGATGCGCTGGAAAAGCAAGGCGTCTACACCCGTGTGCAGTCAGCGATTGAGATGAATCAGGTCGCGGAGCCGTTTATTCGCCGGCGCGCCATTCGACATCTGGAAAAAGGCCGTGTGGTGATTTTTGCCGGGGGCACAGGCAATCCATATTTTTCTACCGATACAGCTGCTTCGCTGCGCGCCATGGAAATCAAGGCAGACGTGATCATGAAAGCCACGAAGGTTGACGGTATTTACGACGCCGATCCGGTGCTGGTGAAGGATGCCAAAAAATTTACCGAGATTACCTACATGGATGTGCTGAAAAAAGGCCTGAAGGTGATGGACTCGACCGCCATCTCGCTTTGCAAGGACAACAATCTTCCCATCATCATTTTCAATCTCAATCAGCGGGGCAATATTCGGAAAGTCGTAACCGGCGAAAAGATTGGGTCGCTGGTGAGCGCATAAGGCTGGCCACGGATTTGCGCAGATTTCACGGATCACTTCTTGTCGATTTATCGTTCGTTTCAAGGGTTTATAATTCACAGTTTTGGTAACTCATTCCTCTGGGGAGCTGATCATGGCTCAAGCTAGTATGGCCGCGATTCCTGGCCTTAAAGACACTTACATTCAACTCAAAACCCGCATGGAGAAGGCGGTCGAGGACTTCCGCAAGGCGATGGCTGCCACGCGGACTGGTCGGGCATCGGTGCATATGCTGGATTCCGTTAGCGTTGATTATTACGGATCGCACATGCCGCTGAATCAGTTGGCGCAGGTGCACGCGCCGGAGCCGCAGCTGATCACGGTGCAGCCGTTTGATCCGACCTCATTGCCGGCGATTGAGAAAGCCATTCGCGCCGCGGATATTGGTTTGAATCCGATGAACGATGGCAAGATCATCCGCGTGCCCGTGCCTCCACTCACCGAAGAGCGCCGCAAGGATATGGTGAAACATCTTCACAAGGTGCTCGAAGATCATCGCACCGCGGTGCGCAACATTCGCCGCGACGGGAACGATGCCATCAAGAAGGCGATGAAAGACAAAAAGATTACTGAGGACGATGAGAAGCGGGCGATGGACGAGATTCAAAAGCTCACCGATGATGAAATCAAGAAGATGGAAGAGATGAGCAAAGGGAAAGAAAAAGAAGTGATGGAAATAAAGTAATGCGGGCTGGCGAGCGTTTTTCGTGGTCAGCCTGTCGGTGTTTGATCGCTGCTTTGCTGTGTCTTGCAGCTGTGATCCCCCTTGACGCATGCAGCTGCGGAAAGCTCAATGAAACCGAAAATAGTTGAACAGCCTGAATTCTCGATCATTGGGATTCAGGTTCGGACCAGCAATGCCAAGGAAATGACTGGGCAGGGCAACATCCCCAAACAGTGGAGTAAGTTTTATAAGCAAGGAATTGCGAACAGAATTCCGAACAAAGTTGATCCCACGATTTACGCCGTTTATACCAATTACGCCAGCGACTATAACGGCGAATATGATTTCATTATTGGAATGAAAGTGAGCAGTGTTTCCGACGTTCCGCCAGGAATGGTTGTGATGAAAATTCCAAGCGTCAGATTTGCGATTATTACGAGCGCCAAAGGGCCAGTTGAGCAAGTTGTCCCGCAGGCCTGGCAGCGCGTCTACAGCCTGGATGACAGAAAACAGCTTGGCGGAGCTCGTGCCTACAAAGCTGATTTCGAAGTCTACGATCAACGCAGCCAGAACCCACAGGATGCCCAAGTCGATTTGTACATCGGTCTGGAATAGCATCACACCAACCGCTGACCAATCCATTTCTGTCATTTCTTCTTGGCTTGATACTAAGGCGAGCTCCGATCTGGTTAACTCCGCGTACTCTGCGGCTGTTCCTGGCGAATTCGGCGATTTAAGGTTTTTGTTTGCGGAAATCCATCAAAATCTTAAAACGCCGAGGCCGCAGAGAACGGCCGCAGAGTTCGCGGAAAAGGTCGATGCACACTGGTTGAGGAGGGCGAGGCACTCTATAATCAGGAGGTCATGAAGAACGTAGTCCACGCCGCCTGTCCGCATGATTGCCCGGATGCCTGTGGAGTTTTAATCACGGTGGAGGACGGGCGCGCGACGAAGGTCAAGGGTGATCCTGCGCATCCGGTCACGCGTGGTTTCTTATGCGCGAAAGTGGCTAAGTACCTGGATCGCGTTTATTCGCCGGACCGGGTTTTGTATCCCATGCGGCGGGTGGGACCAAAAGGTCCGCAGACCACGGGCGAGAGCGCCCGCGCCACACAAACGTGGCAGCGTATTCCATGGGACGAGGCACTTCGAGAAATCACTGTTCGCTTTAAGCAGATCACCGCCGAATTCGGAAGTGAAGCTATTTTGCCTTACTCGTTTGGAGGCACTCTCGGGACTCTAAACAGTGCTTCCATGGACCGGCGATTTTTCCATCGTCTGGGGGCGTCGCAGTTGGCGCGCAATATCTGCTCGGCGGCTGGCGAAGCGGGACTGGAATCTGTGTATGGGCGAAAAATGGGCACCGAGCCCGAGCAATTCCGTCACTCGCGGTACATTATTGCGTGGGCAGCGAACATCCACGGCAACAATGTGCACCTGTGGCCTTTCATTGAGGAGGCCCGTCGCGCCGGCGCAAAACTCGTAGTGATAGATCCCTATCGCACCCGCACGGCAGCGTGCGCTGACTGGTATCTTCCCATCAATCCGGGCACAGATGCCGCACTGGCGCTGGGCATGATGCATGTGATCATCGGAGAAAAACTTTACGACGCCGATTACGTCGGGCGCTACACCATAGGCTTCGAACAGCTTCGCGAGAAGGTGCGCGAGTATTCGCCAGAAAGCGTAGCGAAGTGGACAGGCATCGCAGCGTCGGATATTGAAAAGCTGGCGCGGGAGTACGCGACGACGCACCCCGCGGTAATTCGCTTGAACTACGGAGTGCAGCGCTCGGAGGGTGGCGGGACGGCTACGCGCGCTGTAGCGATGCTGCCTTGCATTACCGGTTCGTGGCAAGAAGTCGGAGGTGGGCTGCAGCTCTCGACCAGCGGAGCTTTTGCCTCGGTGGGCGGTGAAAAATTGAAGCGCAAAGACCTCATGCTCAAATCGCTCGGTCGTCCGGCGCGCACCATCAACATGGTGGAATTGGGCAAGGCGCTCAACACTCTTGATGACCCGCCAATCAAGGCGCTGTTTGTTTATGGTTCGAATCCCGCAGCGACGTGTCCCAATCACAATGAAGTAGTTCGAGGATTGCAGCGTGCCGACCTGTTTACAGTAGTGCACGAGCAATTTCTGACCGACACCACCGATTATGCCGACCTCGTGATGCCTGCCACAACGTTCTTCGAGCACAAAGATCTTCAAACCGCATATGGGCACTATTTTTTGCAGGTGTCGGATCCGGCCATAGAGCCGTTAGGCGAATGCCGTTCGAATGTAGAAGTTTTCCGGTCGCTGGCCGAGGGGATGGGATTTGACGACGAGTGTTTTAGGGAGTCGGTCGACCAAATAATCGATTCTGCGTTGGATGCAGATGATCCCTGGCTGCGCGGAATTACCCGCGGGCGGCTGGAACGGGAAAGCCATATTCGCATGAACTTTGAAGGAACAGCTCGCGGAGAGCCGAGAGTGGCTGCCCGGACGCAATCTTATCCGCCGTTTCTCCCGTTCGCGCACGGGAACTTCTTCACGGCCAGCGGCAAGGCGGAACTGTATAGCGAATCGCTCAAGGCGCAAGGCTTGGATCCGGTGGTGCACTTCGAACCGCCGTCAGAGTCGCGCCATGGCGAAAAAGCGAAAACCTTTCCTCTAGAATTCCTGGCGCGCAAAGCCGACAACTTCCTTAATTCATCATTTTCGAATCTGCCGGTGATCCAGCAAATGGAGGAACCTGGCCTACTCGAAATGAATGCCGACGACGCTCGCCCGCGCGGAATCGCGAATGGCGATCAGGTTCGCGTCTTCAACCCGCGCGGCGATATACTTCTCAAGGCCAGAGTTGACGGCACAGTACAGCCAGGTGTTGTTTGTGCGCGGCTGGATTGGGCGAAGCTCGGTCAGCAAGGACGCAACATTAACGTGCTTACTTCGGAAAAACTTACAGACCTGGGCAACTCCGCTACGTTTTATTCCGTCTTGGTTGAAGTAGAGCTTTTCCAAACTGCATCCTAAAACAATATACGAGGCAAGCGCTTGGACGGTGTCCACTGCTCTACCGTATAATTGCGGTTTTCCACACTCCAATGGTTTGAGGTAGTGGCGATTCATCGCACTCATCAGGAAAGCCCTGCGATGATCCAGGGCAGGTATGATCACGCATGGCGAACCCCGAGTGTCGGACGGGGGCCATCTCTTTCATTCCTAAGACGTTGTTTTGCCACGAAGCACCCGCTGCTCACCTTTCTTCTGACTTTTTTCTTGCTATGCTCTTGGGCAATTGGGCAGCAGGATGTCATCGCGAACGTCGAGGTTTCGGGCAATCGCCGTATTCCGGCTGAAACCATTAAAGCCCGCATATTCACTCACGCCGGAGATATCTACGATCCGGCGGCCCTCGAACGCGACTTCAACTCGCTCTGGAATACAGGATACTTCGAGGACATTCGCTTTGAGCGAGAGCAGAGCCCGAAGGGATGGATTCTGCACATCATCGTGAAAGAACGTCCGACCATCCGCGAGATTAACTACCTGGGTCTGAATTCGGTTTCGAAAAGCGACGTGTTGGACCGTTTCAAAGAAGCTAAAGTTGGGCTGTCAGTCGAGAGTCAATACGATCCCACGAAAGTGAAGAAAGCCGAGGTCACAATCAAAGAATTGCTGGCCGAGCACGGCAGACAATTTTCCACCATTCGAACAGAGGTTCGCCCCATCCCGCCAAATGCCCTCAGCCTCACGTTCGTGATCAAAGAAGGACCGAAGGTGAAGGTGGGCAAGATTATCTTCGAAGGAAATAAGCACGTCAAAAGCCGAATGCTGCGTGCCGCGATGAAGAACCTGAAACCCATTGGCGTTCCGCACTCCATTTTCCTGGAGAATATACTCGCCAAGACCTACGATGCCACCAAACTCGAAGAGGACACCGAGCGGGTTCGCGCCGAGTACCAAAATCGCGGCTACTTCAAAGTCCTGGTGCAGGAGCCTAAGACCAATATCCACGATAGCGGCCATCAGGGGTTTCACATTCCGCTGCTCCAGGCCGGACCGGGAAAAGTAGTGGACATTACCATGCCCATTGAAGAAGGTGACAAATACACCCTCGGCGAAATCACCTTCAAGAACAACAAGGCGGTCCCCAACACCAAGGCGCTGCGCTCCCTCTTTCCGATCAAAGATGGCGATACGTTTGACCGAAGCAAAGTTGCCAAAGGCTTGGAAAACCTTGGAAAAGCCTATGGTCAATTGGGATACATCAACTTCACCTCAATTCCTAATACCACGTTCGATGAGGATAAGAAACGCGTATTCCTCGATATCGACGTGGATGAGGGCAAGCAGTTTTATGTGCGGCGAATCGAGTTCCAAGGGAACACCACGACGCGTGACAAGGTGATACGCCGCGAGATTGTTCTGGAGGAAGGCCAGATATATAACCAACAGCTTTGGGAGTTGAGCATTCAGCGGTTGAACCAGTTGGGCTTCTTCGACAATCTGAAACCGGATGATCCGAACGTCACCGAGCGGCACCTTAACGAAAAAGAAGGTACGGTGGATCTCACCCTCAAAGTTAAGGAGAAAGGGAAGAACAGCATTGGGTTAAGCGGCGGCGTGAGCGGTTTGTCGGGAACGTTCGTCGGGCTCAGCTACAGCACTAACAACTTCCTTGGCCTCGGCGAGACCTTGAGCATAAATGCCAACATTGGCAATCTGCAGCGCAACGTTTCTTTTAACTTTACCGAACCTTATTTATTTGACCGTCCATTGCAGGCCGGGTTTACGGTGTATTTCACCAAATTCACTTACGACCAGGCGCGACAAGCAGCTCTGCTCAGCGGCCAGTCGATCAATTTGCCTGCAGCCTTACAGGAGAATCTACAGAACTACACGCAGTCCAGCCACGGCTTTGCGGTGAACCTGACTTATCCGCTGCATCGCTCGCGCAAACGCGTGGGCATCAGTTATTCGCTCGACGATTCATCTATAGTCGCGCTCACTACTGCCTCGCAGACCTTGTTCAACTTCCTCTCGTTCAGCGGCATCAGCGGTCCTAACGCGTTGAACGGAATCATCACCAGTAAGATTACCCCCAATTTTTCTTCGAGCACGGTTGACCGGCCACTATTTCCCCACAAGGGCAGCAGCATCTACCTGGGCGCGGAAATTGCGGGGCTCGGGGGTACAGTCAGAACCATTCGTCCAGTCGCGCAATACACACACTGGACGCCGGTGCAAAAGGGACGGAACACGGTTGGCTTCCGCCTCCAAGGTTCGTTCCTCACAGGCTACGGCGGCTTGGTTCCGCCTCCATTTCAGCGCTTCTACGACGGCGGTGAAAATGATCTGCGGGGATTCGATATCCGTTCCATCTCGCCCGTCGCTTTTTTGCCGAACACCACCAGTATCCAATTGCGCAATCCGGATGGATCCCTCGTGCCGAAGAATCCTGCGAATCCCTTGCAGGGCGCCTACACTATTCCGGTTCCGCTCGATCAGATTGTCTTTCCCGGCGGCGACTTGAGCGTAGTCGGAAACCTGGAATACCGCATCACTATCGCCGGACCGGTGGCTCTGGCGCCATTTGTCGACATGGGTATTGAGCCCATCATCAGAGATTCGCAGCTCAAGATCAACAATGGGCAATTTGACCTTATAAACAGTACGATTTTTGGCTGTCCCGCGCTGGATGTTGGTTTGAATTGCGTCGGAGGATCCACGCAGAAGTTCTCGCAATATCTCAGTCCGGTGGCCGGGACTAATTGGACTCCGCGAATGTCGACGGGGCTGGAGTTGCAGGTCTTCCTGCCGGTAATCAACGCGCCATTCCGCGTGTATTGGGCCTATAACCCGCTACGACTTGACACTACAGTGAATGCTCCCATCCCGATCACACGCGGCATGTTCCCGCTGGGCGCAGCAGGAGATTACACGTTTCAACTGGCGCGGAATTCGTTTGCTCCACCGTATCAACTACGGGAGCCGCGCAAGACATTTCGCTTCACGGTGGCAACGACGTTCTAAGCAAATGTCATGGAATGGTTAGCAAAAATTGGGACGGCAGATTGACGCTGGGCAGCAACGTTCCTATAATGAACGTTACAGCACCCTGAAAACCGAATGTACGGGGTGGTCTTCACGCCAAATGTTTTGCGTGAGACGTTGGGTGTGGGTCTGCCTTCCCGCGCAATCGCTAGCGGACTTTAGGAGCGATGCCCAGCATGGTCTATAAAAAAGACCTGAGGCGAAATTCCCGAACAACTTCCAAGGAGTTCAGCAACTCATGACAAGAACTTTTGTGCGATTTCTTCTGGCCACTGTGTTTGTATTCTCGGTTGCGGCCCTGGCTCAAAGTGCCAGCGCTGATCCCGGGTTGCCCGCAGCTCCCAGCGCCGCCACTACGCCCGATACCACGGCTGCATCCGCCACGAGCAACAAGATTGGTACCATCAACATCGAGCAGGCAATCTTTGCCAGCAACGAAGGTCAGCGCGATTTCGAGGCGCTCAGCAAGAAGCTCGAGCCGAAACAGACCGAGCTGAAAAACATGAACGACGAAGTGGAGAGCCTGAAGAAACAGCTCAACACTCAAGAAGGCAAGTTGAATGACGACTCGCGCAATGCTTTGATGAAGCAGGTCGAGGAAAAACAGAAGAAGCTGGAGCGCTCCGTGCAGGATGCACGCGACGACGCACAGAGCCAGCAGAACGAGATTGCCCAGCGCATTCTCCAGAAGATGGCTCCG
>Ga0185299_10007362_pt1 | contig 11317 bp, 11 predicted proteins | sample PaiPotPPA55metaG_FD_128002 | JGI IMG/M metagenome (GOLD analysis project Ga0185299, IMG submission 128002) | Iron sulfur acid spring bacterial and archeal communities from Banff, Canada, to study Microbial Dark Matter (Phase II) - Paint Pots PPA... ...
CGCCGTGCCTGGGCGCGGGAACTGCTGCGCCGTCGCGAGCATCTGGAGTTCGACCTGCGCGCCGCGCGCAACGACGAGGATGTCGCACGCGCGCTCCTGGCCTCAGCCCAGCGCGACGGTGAGCCGTGGAGGATCGCCTCGGCCCGCGCCGCGCTCGACCGTGCCGTCGAGGCGACCGGCGCGAGCACGCAGGCCTGTGATCGGATGCGCCGGACACTGCGCACGGAGCTGGACCTGATGGAGCGCGCGAACAGGGACCACGCGCTTTCGGGGCTCGTACGCCAGATGGAATACGACCGGTCGACACTGCTCGCCCAAGACCTGGACGTCCCGAGCGCGCAGTCCCAAAAGGCAGAGTCCGCGATGGCCACATCGCGTGCCCGATTGCGAGTGCCGCGAGCACTGCGCCGCCTGGTCGTGCGCCGTTCCGCCCGGCTGGAGCTGCCGTGAGCCCCATGGACGCCGATGCGCCAGGGGCCCGCATCTTGCGGATGCCGACTACCCGGTCCGGTTGCGCCTCGGGGATGCCGGAACTGGCCGCGCTGTCGCCGAGCATGACTGTGCTGCACACTGGTGTTGAAGCTTTCTCTTCATGCAGCCTGACCGATTTCAGGATCAGGTCCAGACCTCACGCCGGTCTCGAGACCCGCCTCGCTGCCCGTCCTGACGCCCGAGGTGGTCTTCCATGGCGACGCCCTCTGATTACCCGATCCGGCCCCGAGGCGCCCACTGGGACCTACTGCGGCACACTCGACAAGGATTCGCGTGATGTCCCGGTTGAACGCGCTGCCCCCACGCTTCGCTCCCGGTCGGCCTGGCCGGCTTGTTCGATTGAGGGCCTGGTTGCGGGGTCGGGCGACACCGGCCGGGGCCGACCGGGTACATGCGCGGCGGTGGGCGATACTCGCTGTGCTGTGTCTGAGCGTGTTCCTCGCGCTCGTCGACAACACGATCGTCAACGTCGCCCTGCCCTCGATCAGCAGGCAGTTGCACGCGACGACCAGCGATCTGCAGTGGATCGTCGACGCCTACTCGCTCGTGTTCGCGTCGCTGCTGCTGGTCGGGGGAAGCCTGGGTGACCGGTACGGGCGCAAGGGCGCTCTCCAGATCGGGCTGGTGGCGTTCGCCGGTTTCTCGGCCTTCGCCGGGCTCTCGGGTAGCACGCACGTGCTGATCGTTGCCCGCGGCCTGATGGGGCTGGCCGCGGCCCTGATCTTCCCGGCCACCTTAGCCATCCTCACCAACACCTTCACCGATGCGAAAGAGAGGGCGGCGGCGGTCGGGGTGTGGACCGGGATCACCGGCCTCGGGGTGGCGCTCGGGCCGATCACCGGCGGGATCCTGCTCGATCACTTCTCCTGGAGTTCGGTCTTCTTCGCCACCATCCCCATCGCCGTCCTCGCCCTCGCACTGGGGGCGTGGCTCGTGCCGACCAGCCGCGACCCCGCGGCCCCCCGGCTGGATCTGGTTGGCTTCCTGCTCTCGATCACCGGGGTGGGCGCGGTCGTCTACACGACGATCGAGGCGCCGACGCGCGGCTGGTCGGCGCCGGCCACCCTGGCCGGTTACGGCGCCGGGCTCGTCCTGCTGGCACTGTTCACGGCGTGGGAGCGGCGGGTCAAGGCGCCGATGCTCGATGTCACCTTGTTCCGCAACATCCGCTTCAGTGCAGCCAGCTTCTCGATCACCGTCGCGTTCTTCGGCCTGTTCGGCTTCATCTTCCTGATCACCCTGTATTTCCAGCTCGTGCACGGCTATAGCCCGCTCTCGGCCGGCGTGCGCACACTCCCATTCGCCATCGGCGTCGGCGCCGCCGCCCCGGCCGCACCGATCCTGGCCCACCGCCTGGGCACCAAGATCGTGGTCCCGGCCGGCCTGATCCTGATGGGCGCCGGCTTCCTGATCGCCTCCACCCTCGGGAGCGACACCGCCTACTTCGGCCCGGTCCTGGCCTCCATGGTGTTGATGGCGGTCGGGCTCGGCCTGGTCACCGCGCCCTCGACCGGCGCCATCCTCGCCGAGCTCCCACTGGCCAAGGCCGGGGTCGGCTCGGCGGTCAACGACGTCACCCGTGAACTCGGCGGAACCTTCGGGGTCGCGGTGGTCGGAGCGGTCTTCTCCTCGGTCTACGGCCCGCGCCTCGTCCAACTCCTGCACGGAACCCACCTACCGGCACCGGACCTGGCCGCCGCACGCCAGTCACCGGCAGCCGCCCTCCAGATAGCGGCGCAGTCACCGGCGCCCACCCACGCGGCCATCACCGACGCAGCGAACCAGGCCTTCGTCGCCGGCCTGAGCCGGGGCTCGCTGGTGTGCGCGATTGCCGTCGCACTCGGAGCCGTCATCGCCTTTCTCGTCCTACCGCGCCGACTCCCCGACACCACGCCGAACCCGCCCACTCCAGAAAATGCAACGAGCCACACATCCGAACGCTGACCGCCGCCATGCTGCGGTCAAGAACCTGACGCCGTGTTGACGAGAGGTCCGATCGACGCTCCCCTGCGGGCGGCAGACATAGCACCCGGCCGGGTCCATGGGATGAACCCGACGCAACCGCCGATAGTGCGGGCCGGGTCAGGTCGAGGATTCCCGACCGGATCGGACGTCGATCAGGATCTGTTCGGCCGGTGTGATGTCGCCGGCCCGGACGGCATGGGCCATCGCGTCGCGTGCCATTTCCGGCGTCGCGTGCGGCGGCACCACCAGCAGCGAGAAGTAGTCCTTATCGCCCCGGGTGATCAGAACGGTGTCGTCACCCACCGGGAAGGAGTCGATGTGTACCACGCGGTCGTCGAGGACCAGCCGCGTCGGTAGCTGCTCCCAGGCCGCCGCGTCCAACCCGACGCGAGTGATCGGACCGAGATACTCGGTCAGAGCGCTCACCAGAGCGGGGAGCTCGGTGGCCACGTCGCGGGACCGCGGCCACCACGCACCGTCGAAGGTGCCCTGGCGGGACCGCGTCGTCTCCAAGCGCAAGAGCGCGGTCCCTGGCCTCACGCCCTGATAGACGGCACTCGGCAGATGCCTTGAGGCTGGTGAGGTATCGGAGTCAGCCATGGTGCGTCCGTCCGCTTTCCGGTCCGGCGGGTCGACGAATATCGACACCGCCGCCTTCCACGCTACGCCGCAGGCGCCGCTACGGATATTCCGCCGAAAGCGGATCAACCGGGTAGCAGTTGCCGCTAGCTTCGTCCATGCAGGTCAATCGCTGTTCGGTTGGCGACCCGGGTGGCGCCCCGCTGCGTGGTGAAGGTTCGGAAAACGTAGCTGCCCGGCGTAAGACGGCAGCTCGGGGCGAAATCGACGCGATACTGCAGGGCGAACTCGCACCCAGGCCCGTCGGAGACGACGGCTGCCCGGGCCGACGCGGCGCGTCAAGCGGGTGGCCTGTTCTCCACGAGCGAGAGTGCGCTCGGAGCCGGGCAGCGCGGGTGGAGTAGGGGCCGCGCCTACTCGCGACGGAGCGAGAGCGCCAGGCTGGGAACAACGAAGGACAGGAGAAAGATCGGCAAGATGCTCTTTCCGGTGCATCGGAAGGCGACGGTCTCGCCATCGGCGGCGTCGAAAGTCTTGATCCGGCTTGAGTTTCGGCCGCTGCGGACTTGCAGAGTGTGACGTCCAGGTTCGACTGGCGTCTCGAAACTCTCGTTCATTTCGACTGACCCGACGCGCTCCCCGTCCAGCACGACTTCGTACGTGCCGCGGCGGACCTCCGTTCCGATTGCTTTGTGCGTCAGCTTGAGCATTACGGACATTGTTGATCTCCTCTTGTTTGTGAAAGGCGTTTCTATGGTTGCTCCGGCGCCAGACTCAATGGCTGCCGAGTTGGACGGCCTTGACGATCAGCAGGACGGCGGCGATCACGAGATAGCCGCGCATGGCGCTCATGCCGAGCTTGGTGCCCGATGACCAGGCCACCGGCTTGAGAACGGCGACCGGTGGCATGCGCCAGGTGGCCCGTTCGGAGGTATCGGCGGGGGCGGGCGCGCCGCGGCGGCGCCGGGTGATGCGCAGGCCGAGCGCGGCGACCAGCAGTGCGACGGCCATCGCCGCGCCGAGCCAGATCGCGACCAGGGTCGTGTCGATACCGGTGAACAGGGTGGTGATCACCAGGACGCCGGACAGGACGAGCAGCACCGCGATGATGACGGCTGCCAGAATATTGAGCCAGCGGGCGTTGACCCAGGGGCCGAGCACCGCCTTGTCGTTGCACAGCAGTAGCAGGAACACGCTGGCGCTGGGCAGTAGTAGTCCGGCCAACGCCTGCACGCTGGTGGTGATCAGGCCCAGGGGTGCGCCGGGGATCATGACGACCGCGGCGGCCAGGACCACCAGCGCGGTGTAGCTGGCGTAGAACTTCTTGGCGTCGCGGAATTTGCGGTGCAGGGAATGCTTGATGCCGAACACGTCGCCGAAGGTGTAGCTGGTGGCCAGGGTCACGGCGGCGGCGCCGATGACGGACGCGTCCAGCAGCACGATCGCGAACAGGGCGCCGAGCACCCGGTTGTGTCCGCCGAGCAGGTTCGCCACGCCCAGGGCGTCGGTGAAGTGTCCGACCGTGCCGCTGCCGCGGGCGGCGAAGTCGGCGACCATCATGATCGCGGTGGCGCCCAGCACCACGACGAGGGAGCCCATGACGGTGTCGGCGCGCTCGTATCCGATGAATCGGGGGGTGATGCGCTTGTCGATGACGTTGGACTGTTGGAAGAACAGCTGCCAGGGGGCGACCGTGGTGCCCACGACCGCGATGATCAGCAGAATGGCGTCGGACGAGACGCCGCCCTGGATCCCGGGGACGACCAGGTGATATCCGGCCGAGGCGTAGTGCGGGTGGGAGAGCAGCAGCAGCGGCACCAGGACGAGGCTGGCTGCGATGAAGGCGAGCATGGACCGTTCCCACCGGCGGAAGCTGCCGGAAAGGGCGATCGCCACCAGAAGAACCGCCGCGACCGGGACGGCGACGTACTTGCTCACTCCGAAGTAGGCCAGGGCGAGGGAGACGCCGATGAACTCGGTGACGATGGTCAGGAAGTTGAGCAGGAACAGGTCCCCGACGCTGAAGGCGCCCCAGAACCTGCCGAACCGCTCGAAGATCAGCTTGGCGTGTCCGACACCGGTGACCGCGCCGAGGCGTACCACCATCTCCTGGTTGACGATCAGCACGGGAATCAGCAGGAGCAGCACCCATAGCAGGCTGTTGCCGTAGTTCTGCCCGGCCTGGGCGTAGGTGGCGACCCCGCCCGCGTCGTTGTCCCCGACCATGACGATCAATCCGGGGCCGACGATCGCCAGGAAGGTGAGCAGTCGGCGTTTGACGGTGCGCCGGGAGTCGGCGTCGTCGAGCCGGATATGTCCGAGCGCTCCTTCGATATCGCCCAGGTGCGCCGGGTCGAGCGCCGCGGTACTCGGCGCGTCGGGTGATGGCGCGGGTGCGGCGATGGTGGCCCTGCCGGCTCGGGCGGCGGGATCGCTGTGCCCCGCCTCGAGCGCTGCGGACACCGGGTCCGTGGCGGCTCCCGCCTCGGCTGTCGAACTCACCGTGCGTCCCGCTCGGCCGGGTGGCGAGTGCGGCTGCGGGCATCGGGCGGTGGTACGGGTTCCCGGCGGCGCCAGTCCCGAGGCAGCAGCGCTTCGAGGACGTCGTCCACGGTGATCACGCCCAGGAGGTGTGCGTCGGCGTCGACGACGGGGATGGCGGTCAGGTTGTGGTCGGCCATCAGGATTGCGACGTCCACGATGTCGGCCTGCGGGCCGACCCGGACCGGGTCGGTGTCGCAGACCTCGATCAGTGCGGTGCTCGGGCTCTCCTGGAGCAGGGCCACCAGGGGCGCCACGCCCCGCAGGCGTCCCGCGTCGTCCACCGCCTGGATCGAGGTGAGCGCTTCCGGTGGGAGCGAGCGGGCTTGGCGCACCGCGGCCAGGACCTGCTCGAGGGGTGTGGCGGCGGGCAGGGCGAGGAAGTCCACGGTCATCAGGCCGCCGGCGCTGGCCGGGTTGAAGCCCAGCAGGGTCTGGACCTTGGCGCGTTGGTGGGCCGGCAGAAGGTCGAGGACCGGCTGGCGGCGCCGCTGGGGCAGTTCGGCGATGGTGTCGGCGGCGTCGTCCGCCGGCATCTTGGCGATGACCTGGGCTATCTCGGGGTCCGTGCGGGCGTCGAGGATATGCGCGGCGCGGTCCCGGTCGAGTTCTTCGAAGACGTCCGCCTCCAATTGCGGATCCGCGTGGACGCGACCGAGGATCTCCTGCTGCTCCTGTTTCGATGCGGCTTCCAGCAGGTCTGCGATGTGCGCGGGCTTCAACTGCCTGATCCGGGCCACCTGCGCTCGCGTAGCGGAGCTGTGCGCATGACCGATCAACGCCTCGAACCCGGTCCAGTCACGCCACCCGTGACGCTCCCCGCGGCCTGTGCGGAATCCGGGAAGCCGCCGCGGATGACGTACATCGACACGGACAAGCACCCACTTCTGACCATGGTGGGCAAGTTCGAGGTCGAACGCCCGTACCAGGTGTGCGTCCACTACATCGATCATCCGGTGGCCCAGCACGTCCGCGCGCAGCAGGACCTCCCCCTCGCGCCGCTCGAACTGCCGCAGGTCCACCCGCGCGCTGGTCAGCTTCAGCTGTTCAGTGTCCAGGGACGCCGCGTCCCCGGCGGGGACGAACACCCGCCGGGCGCCGCCAACCTGCGCTACCACCCCGACTACCAGCGGGTAGTGCGCACCGCGCAACCGGACGAGCACGTCCGCGACCCGGCCGAGCAACTCGCCACCCTGATCGATCAGCGGCCGGCCAAGTATCCGGGAGAGGGTCAGGCACCGATCATCGTCGTCGGCGTGCGTCGGCGGCCCGGCAGAAGTGGACTCGCTCATTGCTTTCGCCTTTCCACCGAGGCCCTGCACCCGCGGCCTGGCGGCTACGCCCCAGCCGAATCAGTGCTCAGAATCCCGTGATCAGAGTTTGGAGAGTCCGTCGAGAGCGGCCGCGGCTGCACGAACGTCAATCGAACCGGTGATTGAGCTCGTCCCACGAGATACGCTCGATAAGCAGCGGGACGTAGTCACGGATCCGCGCGGTGGCGAAGCGGCGCGTCGCGCGGTCAACAACACTCGTCACATCCGCGGGAGTGCGGTCGCTAAAGCGCACCTGAAGGCGTTTACGCAACCGGCTGACGGCCTCGTCCTCATGGCTTTGCACGACGGGCATTTTCAATCCTCCAGTAGCGGTGCGAGCCCTGCGGCTCGGCCTTGTGCCCTCGTAGCCTGCATGGTCCCGGCGAGCGTGTCACCCCGTCGGTGCGGCGGGGACTTCACCCGGGCCGGGTGCGCCGTTCATCACGGCGGCGTCCAGCGGCGTGCGGGCTGCGACAACCGGAACGGGGACGGCGGCGGCGGGGCCTGCGGCGGCCTTCTCGCGGGCGAGGAACTCGCCGAGTTCGGCGATGGTGGTCATCAGCGGTGCGGGGAAGACGACGGTGGTGTTCTTGTCCACGCCGATCTCCACCAGGCTCTGCAGGTTGCGCAGTTGCAGGGCGAGGGGGTGGGCCATCATGGTGTCCGAGGCGTCGCCGAGTGCTGCCGCGGCGAGGGACTCGCCCTCCGCGTTGATTATCTTCGCCCTCTTCTCCCGCTCGGCCTCGGCCTGCCTGGCCATGGCGCGCTTCATGCTCTCGGGCAGTTGGATGTCCTTGAGCTCGACCAGGGTGACCTCCACTCCCCATTCCACGGTGGTCACATCCAGGATCTGGCGAATGCCGAGGTTGATCCGATCGGTCTCGGACAAGGTCTCGTCCAAGGTGTGCTGGCCGACGACCTTACGCAGTGTGGTCTGGGCGATCTGGTCGATCGCGGCGTGCACGTTCTCGATCGCGACCACCGACTTGACCGCGTCCACGACCCGGAAGTAGGCGACGGCGGAGACGTCCACGCTCACGTTGTCACGCGTGATGATGCCCTGCGACTGGATCGGCATGGTGATGATCCGCATCGACACCCGGTGCAGAACGTCCACGAACGGCACGATCAGCCGGAAGCCGGGCTTGCGCGTACCGAGCACGCGTCCCAAGCGGAACAGCACACCCTGCTCGTACTGCTTGACGATCTTCGCGGAAAGCGCGAACCCGAGCAGGCACAGCACTGCGACGATCACGATGAGGATGATCAGGACTTTCATAAGGGGACCTTTCCTTGCACGTACGGGGGGACGCTGAGAACGCCGAGGGCGCGATGCGGCGGATGCGTCGCGGTGGCGCCGCGTTATTCCTGGACGTCGAGTTCGACTGGCGGGAGGTTGCGCACCTGGGCCGCGGTGAGGTTGAGCCGGACGCCGTCGTTCATGTCGATGACCGCATCGATCGGGATGGCCGCCCTCTTCTGGTCCCAGAGGTGGCTCTCGTCGAGCAGCACGTGGGTCACGCGGTGGTCGATACGGTCCACGACCACGCCCTGCACCCGGCCGATCGATCCGTCGGTGGCCTGGACACGATCGCCGCGGCGCACCTGAATGTCGGTGAAAGGTACTCGGTCACGAGTGAGCGTGCGTGTGCCTGCGTCCGTGGCCGACTCCACTGTGCCTGCGCCCGCTTCCGAGCCACCGGTCCCCCTGCCCAGGCCGAGCCGGTAGTGCGGCCACGTCAGCATCTGCTCCTGCCGATAGCCCCAGTGACCGCTCGCGCCCGCAAGAAAGTGCGTCTCGAGCGCGCGTTCGAAGGTCTCGAACTCGGCGAGGGAACAGCGCAGCACGATCTCGCCGGGCGCCCCTCGGGCCGAGGATTCCACGACATCGAGGGGAATGACCCGGGACGCCTTTTGCCGGTGGTCCGACTTCACGATCAGGTGGGTCAGGATTCGGTCCACCGGCTCGATGACCACCCGCCGCAGCCGCCCGCACGCCCCGTCGCTGCACCGGACCGGGCTGCCGATGGTGAAATGCCTCGTACGGTCTCTCGTCATCATCCTCGTCGCTTTCTTCGCTGGGCTGTCGTTCTGTGCCGAGCGGCGAAGAAGCGCGAGGTCCAGACGGATCCAGGCACGCTGAGTACCTCCATCCTCCCACCGATCAACCGCAGGCGATACCCACGCAAACATCGGCCTCCGGCCGCCCCTGCAGATGCGCGAGTCCGCCCGGCAAGACCGCCATCGTCGAGATCCTGAGCACGCTCGTGGCCCCGGACCGGGGTGTGGGCGTGGTCGGCGGCCTCGACGTGGTCAAGGATCCCGGGCCGTCAGGCAACTGATCGGCTTGGCCGGACAGTACGCGGCCGTCGACGATGCCGAACCCGGAGCCGTATGGAAAATAATCCTATGGTCAGCGGCACTCCTCGCCGTCTTCATGCCGCTCGCCCTGCTCGAATACAAAAAGAGCGCCGCATAGGAGATTCGGCCGCGGCCCGGCCTGTCCACGCGGCGCCCTCGACGGACTTGCCCGGCTCCAACTCCTTGTAGACCTCCAAGAAATGGGCGATCTCCAGCCGGTCGAACTCCGATACATCCTCAAGCTCACGCAGGTGGGCGACCCGCGGGTCAGCGGCCGGCACGCACAAGACCTTGTCGTCCCGGCCCGACTCGTCGCTCATTCGGAACATCCCGATCGCACGAACCCGGATGACCACACCGGGGAAGATCGGCTCCCCGTTGAGCACCAACGCGTCCAACGGCTCCCCGTCCGCACCCAGCGTCCCGTCGAGATACCCATAGTCCGCGGGATAGCGCGTCGCGGTGAACAGCATCCGATCCAGGCGTATCCGGCCCCGCACGTGATCCATCTCGTACTTGTTGCGCGAACCGGCCGGGATCTCGATGGTGACGTCGAACTCCATCAAGAGCTTCCTCGCGGTTGCCTGTGCGTGACTGCGCTCCGCGACCCCACGGAAAGGGGCCGGATGAGGTGGCAAGCGCGCAGCCGCTGCAGGGAGGTCGATGATCGGGGTTGACTTCCCCGGGGTCGTGGAAGGCGCGCTGGTCCGGACGCCGCGCCATCCTCCTCAGGGTACCTGGCGAGCACGAAGTGCGCTCGGCGACAGATGATCGACGACATATGAGCAACAAGCTCTGAGCAACTGTGTGGCGTTCAACCACGGATTCGGATCTGGAACCGTTGCACATTTCAGGGGCGACCCAGCCACGCGCCTCCCGGCTCGTAGAGACCCGGATTATGCGGGCCTCGTGGCCCTGGCCGCGTCGAGCCGACTGAACGAGCCTTGAATCGCCGGCTTTCGATTGAGGTCGGCCCAGAGCTGTCGTTCCATGGAAATCGGAAGGTGTCTGCGATGATGTACGACAACGGCGGGGTGGGCGTCTTGGGCTGGGTGTTGATGGTGACTTGCATATTCGTGTTCTGGGGTGTGGTGATCGGCGTGGGCGTCGTCTGGTACCGCCGTCATGCAGGAGCCGCGAGGACCCGGCCGACCGCCGACGGCACGCAGCCGAGCCCGGAACAGATTCTGGCCGGACGCTACGCTCGAGGCGAGATGGATGAAGCTGAATATTCGACTCAGATAGCGGTACTGCGTCGGGCTGTGCGCTCGTGACCGTGCGCCGCCAGCGCACCGTGATTCACAGTTTGGGCAGGTCCCGAGAACGGGGGGCTGTTCGGCCCTAACCCGAATCACCAGCCGGGTGTTGCATGGGGTTGAGCAGGAGGCGACTTCGTCTCCTGGACAGGAGGTCCCCATGACCGAGATCAACAGCCGCACGCAGCCCATGCAGACCATGCAGCATCCCGAGGTGACCGACCTGCTCGAGCCGCTGCAGGTCCTTCTCGGCCTCAGGCCGCAGTCGTACGGCATCCGGATGGAGACCCACTTCGAGCCCGACGCGTACATCGTGCGCGGCGAGATGCCCGGGATCGACCCGGCCAAGGACGTCGAGGTGACCGTCACCGACGGCATCCTCACCATCCGCGCCGAGCGCACCGAGCAGCAGGCCGAGCGCCATCACTCGGAGTTCCGCTACGGCTCCTACAACCGCAGCCTGCGCCTGCCCGAGGGCGCGAAGCCGGACAAGGTGACCGCGAAGTACAACAGCGGCATCCTGACCGTCAGGGTCGGGCTGGACAAGCCTTCCAAGGCCGCCAGCCACAAGATCAAGGTAATAGCCGGCGACTAACGACCCGTCAGCCCCGCCCGCCACGCTGCCTGATGGCAGCGCGGCGGAGTTGCAGGGATCGGGCCGCCCTTCGCGTAACGTGCGCAGGAGCCTGTCCAGACTTGCGCTCGCCTCCCGCCGCCGCAATCAGTGAGATCGGGGCCGAACTGCCTGCCTCCGCCGGTCAGATCCGACTCAGGGATCTGACCGGCGGCGTTCGCACGCTCGCCGGCTGG
>Ga0185299_10007364_pt1 | contig 11316 bp, 7 predicted proteins | sample PaiPotPPA55metaG_FD_128002 | JGI IMG/M metagenome (GOLD analysis project Ga0185299, IMG submission 128002) | Iron sulfur acid spring bacterial and archeal communities from Banff, Canada, to study Microbial Dark Matter (Phase II) - Paint Pots PPA... ...
AGATGTGGAAGGAATTCTGGTTAACAGTCAAGTGGACCGTAAAGTAGACACACTTTTGACCAGCCTGATCGCCACGCTGGTAGCCTACGGCGGCCATTCTCCGCGCGTTGATTCTGAAAACGTTGTGCGTCTGCCAGGCTTTGACGATCTTATCGCCACATTAAAACTGCTGGCACGCATCACCCTTCCGCTCGAACCGGCGCGCGAACTTTCCCCTGAGGCAGGCGCGCGGGCGATTCGCGAAGCCATGGAAGAAGCCAGTCACGACACCGTGCGGCTGCTGCTCAGCGGGATCTCGCAATATTCGCCGGAAGAGGGTGAGCTGCCGCAGATTTATGTGAAGCGGCTGGTGGAGAGCGTAATTTTCGAATATTTGCTGGCCGAATTCGCGGCGGGCTCGTTGACGCCGGTGCTGGTGCGGCCCACGTTTGATCGGCTGGGTGAAGTGTTGATCACAGCTGGAAAGTTTGTTAACGGGCCTGGTCCGGGTAACCAGGCTCCTTCGCCTTCCATGATGCAGTCCTCCTTGGAGGCCACGTGGGCGGCGGAGAGTTATCGCGAAAAATTGGTGACGCGCTTCTGGCTGGAGCTACCGCCCCGCGAAAAGTCCCTGGTGTTACGTGGGCCGGATTTGTGGAGCGTCCCGGTGCTGGCCCTGCGTCAAACGCTGGGAAATCTCGCGGATGCCGGCGCCGATGCGCCGCGCCGCGAAGCACGCCACATCGTTTTGAACTATGCCAGACGGCTGGAGCATGAGGATCCCCGCGCGCGACAAACTGTAGCAGCGGGACTTAATCAATTCCTGCCGATTATCGAATCGTTGTGGCCGAACCAGTTACCCGAGGATTTGAGCAAGGTAGCGCTGGCCGCGTTGCAAATCGAGCGCGAGCCACAAACGGCTGCAGCGCTGGCTACTTTCATCGAATCTTTGAGCCACATCGCGGTAGTGCGCGGAGACTATGACGGCTTCGAAGCGATGCTTCTAGCTTTGGAGCAGCCTTCCCGGGATTTCGAATACGCCAATCTTTCCGTATTGCCTAAACGCATCTTGACGCAGGAGCGCGTGTTTCTCCTGGTGGATGCTGGGCTCGCGCATCGCGCGCTTGACCCAGTTTTGCCCAGATTGCTGGAGCGCGACCCTGATAAATTGTTGGACCGCCTTACGTTTTTATTGGGAGAAGACCGGAGCGGTAACTTGTTGCCAGCCATGGCGCGTCTGATACGGACAATAGGCGTGCCGGTATTGACAATCCTCGAGACGCGACTTTACGAAGCTCGCCCGCTGCGCGTGACGGCCGCCATCAAGTTACTTGCGGCTGCGGACCCCGACCGCTTGCTGCGCGGCCTGACGCGCGCTTTAGCGAGCTGGGAATGGAACATGCAGGATTTGGCGATCAGCGAATTATCACGGCCGGCAAACGCTCCTAACGCGCAGAGTGCCGCGTCCGTTTTTTCCAGCGTACTAATAAATGCCCACCCGCTGGTCGTTCCGATGATGATCGATCAGATCGGGATCAGCGGCGAAAGCTCCGCGATTCCTCAGTTGATGGAAATTGCCGCCGGCGAACACACTACCCTGCGCGACCAGTTCGTACGCATCAAAGCCATTGAAGCGCTCGGGCGCTTAAGAGCCACCGAATCCATGCAATTGTTAAATCTGCTCGCCGAGCGTCGCAGCGGAATAGCCTTCGCCGAACCTTCCGGTTTGCGAGCAGCGGCCCATGATGCCTTGGCATTGATCGAGGACCGCGCCACGTCGGCATCCGCCCGGGCCACCTTCGATGCTCCGAACCCGCAAGGCTTGGTGTACGCCGTTCCGCGGCGGTACATGCGTGTGCCTCTAGATGCTCCTCTTCGCGCGCAGGTCAGCGCCAAAGCGGCGGGAGCCAGCGCGGCGCGCGTGAAAACCATCAGTCTCGGCGGAGCTTACCTAGAAAGCTCAAAAGCTCTTTCTGTTGGAGAGTCCGTGCAGCTGGAAGTGCGTTCGGGTTTGGGCAAAAAAATCCATTGCACCGCAATTGTCCGTAACTGCACCCCGGGCGGCAACGGTGTGGAATTTGTGCACATGAACGACGAGGACCGCAGTAAATTGCGTAAATTGGTCCTGCGCAAAATGCCCAGCTAGTTTCCCTTTTGGCGCGACGACCGCTGAGCAATAAGCAGGCCTGAATTTCAAAACACCCCTTTAAACCTAAAAATGGTTCTCGCTTACCTACAGGATATTTGGTAGGGTGATGCCGCGATTACCTTATCGACGTTTAGTGGATAAGGAGCGTAGCTTGTTTCGTCCCCAGCTAGTGCACCTTCCATGAGGTGCTCCAAACAAGAGGTGTTACATGCTGCTAGCTATCGCGGGAATTCTCCTGATCGTTGGGCTTCTGGGGTTGGCCGCCTACCTCTGTGGTAAAGAATGTGGCAAGGAACAGCTAGATGCCCTGTTGAGCGATGGGCAGGTAATAGGCAGGACGTCGGCCCGCCGTGCGCACTCGAACTGAGGCGCTCAGGGCGGCAGAACATGCGCGCTGAAATCGCCAATTCGCCCGCTCCAATCCGCTGGAACCGAAACTTTGTTCTAATTTTGCCGGTTTTGTTGGCCCTCATGCTCGGGCTGTTCGCGGTCAGCGCTACACCGGAAGCCAAGCATGCCAATGCCGCTTCTCCTTCCACAAGTAAATCGGCAACTAATTTGAACGCCTTGGTTCGCGACATTCTCCAGAACGAACTCCGCGCCCAGGCCGAAGATCACTCCTTGTGGTGTTACCGCAAACTTACGGACAAAGATGGCAAGCAGCAATTGTTTGCCACGTGCCAGACAAAAACGCTGGAGATTGACCGGCTCATGGCCGTCAATGGGAAACCACTGACCGAGCAGCAATGGACTCAGGAGAACCAACGCATCGAACGACTTTTGAACAGCCGTTCGCAATTGAAGAAAGAGAAACAACAGCAGCGCGAAGACGGTGAGCAAGCCACTCGCATGCTAAGAATGGTTCCTGATGCGTTCCTGTTCCAGCAGGAAAGCAGCGAGGGCAATCGTATTACGTTGCACTTCATTCCCAACCCAACGTTCCGCGCTTCCGGCGCGTCAGAAATGGTTTTTCATCATATGGAGGGAACTTTGACGCTGGACGTCAAACAAAAGCGGTTAGTGGAAATCAGCGGCCGCTTGAACAGTGACGTCAAATTCGCGGGTGGCCTGCTGGGGCATCTCGATAAGGGCGGCACCTTTTACGTGAAGCAACAAGAAGTCGGGCCGGGTTGTTGGGAAATGACGCGCATGGATGTGGAAATGAATGGCAAGGCGCTCTTCTTCAAAACTATTTCAGTGCGCACTAGGGAGATCGATACCGATTTTCATGCGGTGCCCGCTGCCGCCTCCATCCAACAAGTAGCGGCGCTGACCAACGAAAGCGACGGGAAAAGTCTGGTCCGCGAGCAAAGATAACTACACAATCTGCGACGATCGGCGTCCGTCTTTTTTCTTTGCCTTTTCCAGATCCTTTCGGGACTAATTCCATCCAGGATTCAATTGCATTAGCAGAATCGCTCCCTCAATTTGCTGCTTCGCAAGCCCCACCTAAGTTACGATGAAGTTTATTCCAGCAAATGGAGTTGTCATGACCACCGGTTCATGGATTATTGTCGTCGGAACAATAGCAGGCCTTTGTACTACCTTCGCTTTCGTGCCACAGGTGATCAAAATCTGGAAACAAGGTGGCCGCGATTTATCTTACGGGATGCTCGCGCTGTATTTGATTGGAGCAATTCTGTGGTTCATCTATGGAGTTTTGGTGCACGCGCAAGCCGTTATCATTACCAACTTCGCCACCGCCATCGTGATTGCGTTCGCTACCGCCATGAAAGCCTGGACCGCGAGACGCGACGATCTCAGAGCATCCGTGGTACAAGCCGCTGAGCGCCACTGAAATAGCGCAATTAAATTTGTCATTTGCTCGTCATGCTGACGTCCTGGCGAGTCTAGTTTTTCTCTCAGTGTCGTTGCTATAAGATAAGTACATAGGTTACCCGCACGTAACAGGAGAACGAATGACGGTTGTGGCCATCACGATGGGAATTCTGGTTGTCGCTCTGGTGGTTTGGCTGCTGCTGCACAGCACGCAAGCCGAGCGCAAAAGCGCCGTCCTGGAATCGCAAATGACGGAATTGCGCCATGAATTGCAGACCATGGCCACGGCACAAGCACAAAGCAGCGGGCAAATCTCGGCCATCGGCCAAACCGTGTCGCAGCGCCTCGAAAGCGTAACGAAAGCGCTGCAGGATGGTGTAGCCAATTCCGCTACTATCGCCACGCACGGTCAAACGGCCATCGCCACCGAGCTAAAAAACGCTCGCGAACAGATGGGCCAGATTCAGAAACAACTCGGCGAGTTCCACGAGTTAAGCCGCAACGTTTCCTCCGCCACAAAATCGCTTGAAGATATTCTCGGCGGCGCAAAAAGCCGCGGCATGCTTGGCGAAGTAACGCTGGAGCGCCTGTTGGAAGATTGCTTGCCGCCATCACAATTTTCTTCGCAACACCGCTTCTCTTCGGGCGAGATTGCCGACGCGGTGATTTTCCTGCGGGACAGCAAACTGATGTCCATCGACTCCAAATTTCCGCTGGATGCTTTTCGTCGAATCTCCACCGATGGCGATGATGCCAGAAAGCAGTTTGTGACCGCGGTCAAAGGTCACGTCGATGCTATCGCCAGAAAATATATCGTGCCAGGGGAAGGCACGCTGGATATGGCGCTTATGTTTGTTCCGTCGGAGAGCGTTTATTACGAACTGCTGATGCTAGCGGACACCAAAGGCCAGCAACTGGACAGCTATTGCCGAAGCAAAAAAGTAATCGCCGTTTCGCCCAACACGCTCTACGCGCACCTGTGCGTCATCGCCATGGGACTTCGCGGAATGCAGATCGAAGAAAATGCCACGCGGATTTTTTCAAGCCTCTCCGGAATGCACAAGCAGATGGAAACCTTCACCGAGGTCTTTGAAAGGCTGGGCACACACATTAAAAATTCCCAGCAGTGTTACAACGACGCCGACAAGCGGCTGGAGAAAACGCAAAACACCCTGGACAATCTGCTGGGCACCAGTTCCACGCAAGCCGCGCTGGATGTACAAGGCACTCTGGCGCTGCCTGTTGATTCCACCAGCGCGGTCACCGCAAAGAAGGGCGCGTAGTTCGAATCGCGAGGTCTCGCCTTTCAGCCGTTCTTCCAGCCTGATTTGTTTTTGGAAGGATATCTTAAGGCGCCGGTGGTGATGGCGACGACTTCGGCGTGGGATGCGCGATCACTGGAACCAGGCGAATAGAAATAAGAAAACTTCCGCGTTTGCGCCCGACCACCTCGAAGTGCGCAGCATTTTCCGGGCCGCCGGAGGACACTTGCCGCACCACATCGCCGCCTGATAATTCCGCAATGTCCGGGGCGAGATTTTTGGCCTCCAGAGCAATCTTAGCTGGTGTGCCGCGCACGCTGACGGTCAGTCCGCGATGTTCGCCAGGCGCAAGCGGGGAAGAATCGGCGTGCAGCTCCAACTGAAGAAACGTCATGTGGAAAGCTGGAAAACTGTTTTTTCCGCAGCTGATTTTGACGGGGGCGAGACCTGGTTCCAGATCGGCGGGTGGCAAAACGACGAGAGACGTAGCTGACGAGGCCAGCACAATCGCCTGCAGCCCGCCAATATTGACGCTATTCGCATCGGCGTCGCCGCAAAATCCGTGACCAAGAATATCGAAGCGATCAGTCAGCGACGCGATGCGCGGCACAGAATTTACTTCCACCAGTGAAAGCTCGGTTTCCGTGGGGGCAACAATGGTGGTGGGCACCCTTCCGCGTCTTCCCTCAATCGCGGCAAAAATCACTCCCGGAATGAGCGGCGCGACCAGCAAAGCACGCCCGGACTGGTCGGTCGTAAGCCGGTCTCCATTGGAGAAAACCACGGTAACGCCGGGGGTAAGCCGCCCGTTCACATCCAGCACCGCCAGCGTCGCGCGCTCCCCAGAGACAATTCGGCGCGGCAGCAGCAAAATCCGAGCCCCGCTAGGATTAGGCGCCTGTTGGGAAAACGCGCTGCAAGCAAACACTACTGCACAAAGCCCTGACAAAATCACATTACGACGGCGTGAGAACATATAAGAATTGTAAATTACTCGCGCGTAAAGAAGAAGGTCGCCGGATTCCGCATCATTTGCTCGACAGCGAACTTCACAAGACAAATTGACCATCACGTGTTGCCAAACCACTGCTAATCAGTAAGGTTCAAAGGCTTACCCGCGCCACAACTGTCTGTTAGCGTGGGAACTGGGGTTATTGGTCCCAGCATGCCCCGGGTGTACACCGCGACCACGCGTTGGCGCGATCATCCGGAAAAGGGGATTTGTGCGCATTGCCAGCGGTGGCCAGAGCGACGTCGGGCAGCAACGCGCCAACAATGAAGATTGTTTCCGCATTGTGCAGCCGCTGAATCTGTTTGTTGTTTCGGACGGCATGGGCGGAGAGGCCCACGGAGAAATCGCCAGCGCCATGGCCGTTGAAACGGTGGTCAAAGCTTGCATGGGTGAAGAAACAGACACAGTGGCAGCTTCCGCGCAGATGCAGCCGGGTTGGAGCGAGCAAACCAGGCGGCTTTTTAACGCCGCGCACCTGGCGAATAAGAAGATTTATGAATCGGCGGAAGCGAATCCCCAACAACAAGGTATGGGCGCAACACTCACGGCCGCATGGATCAACGAAGAAAAACTCAGCGTGGTGCACGTGGGCGACAGCCGAGTATATCTGCTCCGCAGCGGAGTACTGCAGCAACTCACTAGTGATCATTCCCTGGTGGCGGAACAAGTGCGGCGCGGAATTCTAACCGCCGCGGAAGCGGAGCACAGCGAGTTGCAGAGCGTGCTGCTGCGGGCTCTGGGAACTCAGCCGGACGTCGAAGTGGACGCGGAGGAGCATACGCTTTTCCCCGGCGATATTTTGCTGCTGTGCACCGACGGTTTAACGCGCATGGTGGCGGAACAAAAAATTGTAGCCACGTTGCAATCGGAATCCGATCCGGCTAGAGCGGCGGAAAAACTGGTGGCGCTAGCCAATGAAAATGGCGGCGCAGACAACGTAACGGTAGTGGTGGTTCATTTGGAACCGAAAGAAGGCGGATTTTTGTCGTGGTTGCGCCACGGGGCGCAGAAAAATGCGGGCAAAAACGGCTCAGCATGAGGATGTGAAATGGCGAAGCTTACCCTGATGTTCGAAGAAAAAACCGTAAAGGAAGTGTCACTGGGCGCGCGCCCTGTCGGTATCGGCAGGTCTCCCGACAATGATCTGACGGTCGACAATCTGGCGGTTTCCAATTATCACGCGCGCGTCTACTTGGATTCCGGCAAGATGGTGGTGGAGGATCTCAAAAGCCTGAACGGCACGTTCGTCAACGAAATGCGCGTGGAGCGCGCCACACTTCGCCATGGCGATTCCATTCACATCGGCAAGCACCATATTAAGGTAGACGCGACCGGCGAAGCCCCAGCGTCCTACGGCTCGGGGCGGCAAACCGCGACGCCGAAAATTAACGAAACCATGGTCCTGGATACGAAAATGCGCCGCGATATGCTGCAACAAGCGGCAGCGTTGGGTGAGCGAACCCAGTTAGCGTCAGGACGCCTGAGAGTTCCCACTCTGGTGGTTGTCAGCGGAAAAACCGACCGGCAAGAATATACGTTGACCAGCAAGTTGACGGTCATCGGAAAATCCCACCTGGCCACGGTGCGCCTGAGCGGATGGTTCACACCAAAAGTGGCGGCACAAATCAATAAGCACGACGACGGCTATTACCTGGGTGCCGGCGATAAAGTGCCCTCAGTAAACGGCGCGCTAATCCAAGGGCCGGTGCAGCTCAAGGACGGCGACCAGGTGGAAGTTTGTGGCGTGCGGTTGAATTTCATCTTCCGGGAGTAACGCGATAGGCGATGGTCATCATGGTTGCTGTAAGTTTTTACAATTACGCATAAGTCAGTCAGCCGGCGAATTTCCCTCTGATGTGCATCGAAGAAATTGCTCGATGCGTCCTTTCCATGATCCGCTGAACCTTAGAACCTGCCTTAGCCGTAACAAGTGGGCCGTTATGGGCATCCAAGAGCCATTGAACGGTACGACATCGCCGGTTACAGCCCTAACCTGCTGCGTACCCAAAAGAGCACATCGCGGAATCTAAAGAAAGTAACCCGGTCGTTGGGTGTGCCGGGCTGAAAACGGGCCCGCCAAGGAAAATCAAATACCAGTATGTGGATTGTCCGCTTAGCGCTTTCGCGCCCCTATACCTTCATCGTAATGGCCATGGTGATCATACTGCTGACACCAGTGGTGCTGATGCGCACACCTACCGACATTTTCCCCAATATTGATATTCCCGTTATCAGTCTGGTGTGGAATTACACCGGCCTGCAGCCGCAGGAGATGGAACAGCGCATCACTTCCAACTCCGAACGCGCCGTCACCACGCTGGTAAACGACGTGGAGCATCTCGAATCGCAGTCGTTGAATGGAATTGCGGTAGTAAAGATTTACTTCCAACCCAAGGCCAACATCCAAACCGCACTGGCGCAAACTACTGCTATCGTGCAGACCATTTTGCGCACCCTGCCTCCGGGTACCACTCCTCCGCTGGTGGCCATCTACTCCGCTTCGACTGTGCCAGTCATTCAAATTGGCTTGACCAGCGACACGCTCAGCGAACAGGCCCTCTTTGATTTTGGAAACAATTTTATACGTACGCAATTGGCTACCGTGCAAGGTGCCGCGCTGCCCTTTCCTTACGGCGGCAAGCAACGCTTGATTTCCGTCGACCTGGACACCACTACACTGCAATCCAAAGGGCTTTCTGCCACGGATATCGTAAATGCTGTGAATGCCCAGAACCTGATTCTTCCCACCGGCACCGTGAAGCTTGGAACCCTGGAATACACCGTGGAAATGAACGGGAGCCCGCAAACGGTGGCGGGCTTAAATGATTTGCCGGTTAAAACGGTGAACGGCTCGACAATTTACATGCGCGACGTAGCGCACATCCGCGATGGATTTTCTCCGCAGACCAATATCGTCCGCGCCAATGGACAGCGCGGTGTGCTGATGGCCGTATATAAAACGGGTTCGGCGTCGACGCTGGACATCGTGAGCCGTGTCAAAAAATCCATTCAAGACTATGCCGGCTCCATACCCGAAGGCGTACACATCGCCATGCTGTTTGATCAGTCGCTTTTTGTGCGCGCTTCCATCTACGGCGTGCTGCGCGAAGCGCTGATCGCAGCATGCCTGACCGCGTTTATGATTCTGGTATTTTTGGGGAACTGGAAGAGCACCTTAATCATCGCCGCTTCGATTCCCTTGTCGATTCTGGTGAGTGTGCTGTGCCTCAGTGCGCTGGGTGAAACGATTAACATCATGACCTTGGGCGGGTTGGCCCTGGCAGTCGGCATTCTGGTCGACGATGCCACCGTAGAAATCGAGAACATCAACCGCAACCTGGCTATGGGCAAAGAAACGGTGCAAGCCATTCTGGACGGCGCGCAGCAAATCGCGGTGCCGGCGTTTGTTTCGACGTTATGTATTTGCATCGTGTTTATTCCGATGTTCTTTCTTTCGGGCGTAGCGAAGTTTTTATTCGTGCCGCTGGCCGAAGCGGTGATCTTCGCCATGCTGGCTTCCTACATGTGGTCGCGCACCATCGTGCCTACCATGGCCATGTACCTCTTAAGCGCGGAAGATGAGGTAGTGCCCGATCCGGATAAGCAGGGGTTTCTGCGCCGCTATCAGCAGAAATTCGAGCATGCCTTCGAACGCATGCGCGAACGCTATCGCGACGCGCTGCGCGCCGCGCTGGCCACCCCGATTTTATTTACCGGTTGTTTCCTGGCGTTTTGCGTGTTGTCCACTTTACTGATCTTCGTTCTGGGAAGGGACTTCTTTCCTTCCGTGGATGCCGGGCAAATTCGCTTGCATTTCCGCGCGCGCACCGGACTGCGTATCGAGGAAACCGCGCGACTTGCCGATCAAGTCGATAGCGTCATCCGGCAAACAATTCCGCAAGGGGAAGTGGAAACAGTACTGGATAACCTCGGCGTGCCTTACAGCGGCCTGAACCTGAGCTACAGTAACGCGGGAACTTTCGGCACTTCTGATGCGGAAATACTGGTGCAGCTCAAACCCAAACGCCAGAAGCCAACTTCGACATACATCAACGATCTACGCGAACAACTGCCGCAGGAGTTTCCAGGGGTTCAATTCTTCTTTCAGCCAGCCGACATCGTCACCCAAATTTTGAATTTTGGATCGCCCGCGCCTATCGACATACAGGTCACTGGCAATAACCAGCAAGGCAACTATGTTGTGGGCGAGAAACTTGCCAACGAACTTCGGCATATTCCCGGAGCCGCCGACGTGCACGTGCAACAGGCGTTTGATCAACCAACGCTGCATATGGATATCGAACGCACGCGTGTCCAGAACCTGGGATTGCAAGCCAAGGACGTGGCACAGAATTTGCTTGTGTCCCTGAGCTCCAGCTTCCAGACCGCGCCGGCCTTCTGGCTCGACCCTAAAAACGGGGTGAGCTACAACGTGGCGGTGCAAACGCCGCAATACCGCGTCGATACTTATCAGGCTTTGCAGAACACGCCCGTGACCGCGAGTACGCCGAATCTGCCTCCCCAGATTCTGGCTAACCTGGTGACCACTTCTACGACAGCAAGGCCTGCGGTGGTCTCGCACTACAATGTGCAGCCAATGATAAATGTGTACTCCTCGGTGGAGGGACGGGATCTTGGCAGTGTCGCCGACCAGGTTGAGCAACGCGTAAAGGAAATGGAAAAACAGTTACCCAGGGGAAGCCACATCATTATTCGTGGCCAGGTTCAGACTATGAAGACTTCCTTCACGGGGTTGGGATTTGGACTCCTCGGAGCCATAGTGCTGGCTTATTTATTGATCGTCGTAAATTTTCAATCCTGGCTGGATCCTTTTATCATCATCACCGCATTACCGGGCGCGCTGGCAGGAATTTGCTGGATGCTGCTGATCACCCATACAACGCTGAACGTGCCCTCGTTGACCGGCGCGATCATGTGCATGGGCGTGGCTACCGCCAATAGTATTTTGATGGTCTCTTTCGCGCGCGAGCAGATGGATGAAGGCAAGAATCCACTGGACGCCGCGGTGGAAGCCGGTTTTGTGCGCATGCGTCCGGTTATCATGACCGCGCTGGCGATGATCATCGGCATGGTGCCCATGGCCATCGGCCTAGGCGAAGGCGGCGAACAAAACG
>Ga0185299_10007365_pt1 | contig 11316 bp, 10 predicted proteins | sample PaiPotPPA55metaG_FD_128002 | JGI IMG/M metagenome (GOLD analysis project Ga0185299, IMG submission 128002) | Iron sulfur acid spring bacterial and archeal communities from Banff, Canada, to study Microbial Dark Matter (Phase II) - Paint Pots PPA... ...
GTCTTGGTGCGTTTGAAGTAATCGCAAGGAAGGTCGGCGGGCGGTACTTCACTGCCTAGTTACGGATGACGTTTTCGGACCCATATTTACGTTGATGGATGAAGCTGCTGGCTTTTGCAAGTGGTTGGACAAGCATCCCCAGCGAGACCGCTGTCGGCAAGCCGGTCTCACTGGTGAAGGTCCCCGGCATTTCACATCTCCGACTCTGAAGGATCTCGTATTGCCTCTTTCGTCGGATTCAGAAGTTCAGGCGCTAGGTCATTCGCGACGAACGGCGCGATTCAAATCGGCGTCACGATTACATCTTACGGAGTGATTTTAAAGAGCGGGCATGGATTTTCGTCATCTCATTCCTATGTTCATCACTGGCTGGCATTTAATGATGGCGCCGCCGAATGTCCAGCAGTTACCAAGTTACCTTACGTTACCAAGTTACCTTACAAAGATATAGAACCGTGCGGACGACATCCCGCCAACCCCAGATGCCCCCAGTTAGATTCCGGTGCGCCAATTAACGAATGGAATACCGTAAACAGCGTCGATACCGCCGTATTGTGCAGTGAGGAGCTAAATTGGGTTCGCAACAAATATCACGTCCCTCCAACTGCCCTGACTTGTGTCGCTAGCGACGATCCTCGTCTGGTAAAATAGCGGCCATGACTTGCGGACGATGTAACGGTTCATGGGTGTTTCGCTGCCCTAGGTGCGGCGATAAACACGCAATCGACTGCCCCATATGTCGAGGCGTAGCAATATGTCCGTCTTGCGGAGGCAGTGGCAAGCTGCCGACGAAGAGTGCTCTTCGGGCACAGCGTCTCTGAAGCGGACATTATCACCCAAATCAGGACACTACCGACTCATGGGTCGAAGGACTAGAGACTCCGCCACGGAATGTTCAGTGTCAAAATTTCGGTGAGGACTTTTCAGAGCGTCACCGGTGGATTTCTGTAGCCCTTCCGGATGGCGATAATGTGCCGTTCCTTGCAGCCGTCTTCCGCACCAGCTCCGCGCAAGTCATCTGCTTAAGAATCGGAATGACGTATGGTCGCCGGTTCAAATCCGGCCGCGACGAGCAACCAAAACCGCGCGAGAAATCAAGCACCTTTTTTCGATTTTCAGTTGGGAAGGCGCTTGCTCGAATGCGGCAACTGTCGGAGACCCTCTCTGAAAATCGGCGACTTCCACCTGAAGGCGACGGGCTTTCCGCGATCGCATCGCGTAGCCAGGCGGTGCGCCATTTGCCTGAGCCCGGCATGTCGCTCGACCTAATCGAAGCGGCGCATACCGCTATCGGGGCGTTTGCTCAGAGTATGAATCGGCGGTGATTTCCGTGGCGGTTCCTCTATTTCGTTGATTGCAAGTGCGCGACTACAAGCTGCGCCACACGATCTGGCATCTGATCGAGAATGAAGTGCCCCCCGGCTTCGAGCTCAACAAACTTGTACGGCCCGAGCACAAATTCGCGCGTCAGTTCCGCGGCGCGCCGGCCCACACTCGCGTCGTTGGTGCCCCACACGTACAACGTGGGCATCGTAACCGCGGGAATCGCTGACAAAGCGACGTCGGAGGCGCGGTACCAGTTGATGGCGGCTTGCAGGGCGCCGGGCTCACCCAAGGTGTTCAGATAGATGTCCGGATCAGAGATGCCCTCGCGTTCCAGACCGATGCGCAGCGACTTGAAATTGTCCTTACGCAGGCGGTCGACCGCTTCGGGTTGCCGAAATCCCCGGTTATGCTGCGAACGGTTTGCCTGTTCGGGATCTTCCGCCAATGCGCGGGCGAATGCGGCTGGATGCGGGCGTGAGAGCACGCTGAGAGTCGCGACGCGATCCGGATTGGCGGCCGCTATCAGCCAGGCCAATTGTCCACCCCAATCGTGGCCGGCCAGATGAAATCGGCGCACGCCCCACCCATCCATCATCGCCAGGGCATCGCCCATCAGCAGGTCGGTCGCGTACGCCTCAACGCGGTCGGGTCGCGCACCAGCGGAGTAGCCGCGCTGATCCGGAGCCAACGCGCGAAATCCGGCATCCGCCAAAACTGACAGTTGATGGCGCCACATACGGCGGTTTTGTGGAAATCCATGGAGCAGCAGCACGGGATCGCCCGAATCGGGCCCGGCGATATCAAGGGTGAAACGAAACTCTCCAACATCCCAGGTTTGCGTCTGCGGTTCCATCACATCATCACCTCGCCGATAAGCGGTCAGGTAAGCCGGCACGGAGACCAGCTTGCGCCACAGATGCGGCACTAAACCTCCGCATCGTAGTCGCTGCCGGGCCGATTTAGAAGGTCAACCGCAAAACTCCCGCGCTATCTAAAAGCGGCTTTGAATCCGCCGGAACTTCGCGGGTTAGCCGCATGCGATGCCCTACCTGTGCCGGGTTTTACTCAGCCTCTGCGGCCGTCAGGATCCTTTATAAGTGGTGCATCACCGGCGCTTGCCTTCATGGCTCGATGGTGAGGCAATGGCGGGCAAGCCCAGGCGTTGCCGGGTACAAAATCGGGCTCGTCGAATCCGTTCCAGCGTTTTTTCACTGAGTCCCACCAAAGCAGATACCTGCTTATTGGAGACACCCGATCCGGATTTGCGGCAGCACGTCTTATGTAGAGACTGATAGATAATTTATCAGATAGTTTTGCCTGATCATCTGAAAAGATGATCTTGTCCAGTTCTCACCCCTTTCGCCGGCTTCTTAGCTTCATATCCAGCCGGCCGCGCCAGTAGCCGAAGAAATTCGCACATTCGAGTTCGTGGTAGACCGCGCCTTCGCTGTCGCCGCGCGCAAGTGCAAAAATCATCCGAAGCACGTTGCGGGCGAGCTTGTCGAGATGATTGTGCGTGCGCCCGCCGGCGATCGCGCTGCCGTAGCCGAAAGCGTAAGTCTTGCGCCGCAGATAAGACCGCCGCATCCGTTCAGGCGGGATTATATGATGGACGCGGGCACATTGCGCGAAACCCATCGCGCCGCCTCTTGCCGTTATACGGCTGAACAGCTCGGTGTCCTCGCCTGACATTGGGTTGCTTCCCACGACGCCCAGGTCCTGCCGAAAATTACCGAATTTCTCAAACGTTCGCCGCCGGAAGCCCACGTTCGCACTGAAATAGTTATGCATCGTCTCGCGTTCGGCGAGCGAAGCCAAAGCCATTCTCGCCCGATCATGCACCGCCAAACGCACATATAGGCTTGGTCCGAGCCAGCGCGGCGGCTCTCGGCTCCATCGTGGCAACACCATCCCGCAAGCAACATCGAGTTGACGGCGCTCAATTTCGGCCAGCATCTCGGCGGCCCAGTCCGGTTCGGCCACCGCATCGTCATCGATGAACAAAATGTAATCGCCATGGGCCTCTTTGATGGCGCGATTGCGCGCGCAGCTCGAACCCGCACCGTCTTCATAAACGTATCGCGTGGGTACTGCGGAATGGGTGGCGAATCCCGCGACGACACCTTTGGTATCGTCGGTTGAACGATTGTCGACCACGACGCATTCCGCTTCCATCCCAGCCGGCAAGTGCAGCGCGGCGATGCTCGCCAACGTTGCTGGCAGAAGCTGAGACCGGTTGTGCGTCGGCACAGCTATCGTGACTCGAATTGACAAGTGGCTATTGTGAGCGATTCGCCTGGCTGGCGTGAGCCATCAATGATGATGGTCATCAGGCAGCGGACCTGGCTCCGGGCGGGCCGCGACCAGAGATGGAGCGCTCGACGGTGCGGCTGAGGCAGCAGGTGAGGTCGCGGCGCGGACCGGCTTATCGCCGGAATGCGGCGCTTCGGCCTCGTTCAGCTTGGGCAGCGGCGCCGGAATTTGCGTGAAAGCGAGCGAGTCGACGGTGACGTACGGAGTTGCGTTCTGTTGCACCTCAGGCGGCGCACTGAGAATGAAACCGAACTGGCGTTTTTCGCCGGGCAGGAACGGAATCGCGCGGCGGCTGAAATCCGTGAACTCGATCGGGGTGATGACAATCGAATGCTCCTCGCGTTGCACGGCTTTGAGGTTCTTGCCACGCCCCTGATACCAGGTTACGGCCAGGCTTAACTCATCGATCGCCCTACCGCCGGCATTGGTGATTTCGCCGAAAATCGCTGGTACACGCTCCTCTGCCATGCGCATTGCGACCCCGTTGAGCTTGAGCTTTGCGCCGCCGTATGAGGTGGCTACTGGCATTTCCGACCTGACTTTGCCTGCTTCGGCCAATTCGGCCCGGAGACGCACGGCGACGCCGGGATTGCCGGTTCCTGGCAACTGCTCCAGCTCGGCAATCATCGACTGCAGTTGCGCTGTCGCATCATCCAGCCGTCCCTCGTAAAAATTGCGCATTGCCTGGCGATGCCGATCAAGTACACGATCACGCGCCGCAAAACCTGCCATTATGCGCCAATGATGGTAATCCTTGACCAGGAAAATCTTATCGACATAGGTGATCGTGGGATACGCTCCGGTCGCGAGCGAACGCTGGGCCAGCTGGCTTGGAGAGCCATCACTCCCCGCGTTTGCCTCGAGCGTGCGCTCCCATAATACCAGGTCGAGCGTGGTGATTCGGACCGGCACATAAGCGGTAACTCCGTCGGGGTTGCGATGCTCATCGCCGAGTTCAAAGTGCATGACGTGCAGAATTGGCCGGAACCATATTGGGCTAACGTCCGGCGCGAGCGGAATCTCGGTGAGAAATTGATGCAGGGAACGATCGGCGCGATCTTGAGTGGATAACAGGCTATAGGATTTCGCGTAATTGAATTGCTGTAGACTTTCGACATAGCGCTCGGCAGTGCCAAGCGGCGAGCGTCTGAAGCAGCCGGAGAGGAGCAATGAAGGAACAAAAATGAGAAACACGACCAGCAGCCATGATCGGGTCGGCGCCCTGCTCGTTGCTGGGTTCCCGATAGCCCCGCGTCTCCCCTCTTTTCTCACTCCCCTTCTCTCTTCTCCCCATAGCGCGGCATTTGTTTGAGTTCAATGACGTTGCCTTCAGGGTCGCGCACATAAATTGAATTGCCCATGCCGCGGGCCCCATAACGCATGGCTGGCTCACCAATAACTTCAACTGAGTTCGTGCGGAAGTAATTCATCGCGGAGCGAAGATCGTCGGTCTCTATTCCCAGACAGAAATGGTCGACATTAGTACCACTCTCAATTCGTGGCTCTGCCGCAGGCACAAGATCGATCATGCTGGCGCCGGCACGGAGTTGAATCAGACCAATCTGCGCGATGCGCCGTTCTTCGTTGAGACCAAGCACTCGCGTGTAGAAGTCGAGCATCCGGTTCTGGTCACGGCATCGCAGAACGACGTGATCGAGTTCGGCAATCTGCAGCGGATTTTTCATTTCCAGTCCTCCCGTGACTTTTCTTCATCTCCTGGGGATGACTCTGAAGCTCATCTCCTTTTCCGCTGCTCTTGACGCTTTCGAGCCGGCTCCTGATGATGACTCCCGTCGATGCCACTTCACAAGCTGCTTGCGCTCACTGTTTTCGCGTTAACCTATTTCGCAATCGCAACGGGCAAATTGCCTCCGCTGAGGCTCGACCGGGCGGGTGCTGCGCTAGCCGGCGCGGTCGCCATGAGCGTTATCGGAGCCGTCGATCGACGGCAAGCACTGGATGCGATCGACTTTTCGACCCTGGCCCTTTTGCTGGGGATGATGATCGTGGTGGCGAATCTCCGCCTTTCGGGTGCATTCACGCTCGCGGCACGGTCTCTACTCATCCGCGCGCGGTCGGGTTTTGGCCTGCTGGCGTTAAACGTCGCCGGGGCGGGTGTGCTGGCGGCTTTTTTTATAAACGACGTGGTATGCCTTGCCTTGGCGCCGATTCTGATCGAAGCGGCACAGATGCTCCGGGCGCGGCCAGAGCCATTTCTGCTCGCGTTGGCGACCGCGAGCAACATCGGCAGCGCGGCGACCATCACCGGCAATCCGCAGAACATGATCGTGGCAGGTTATGCACATCTGACGTATGGCGCCTTCGCCTTGCGCCTGTCGCCGATCGCGCTGGCGGGCCTGATAGTCGATTTCGCGACTATCGCTTACATCTATCGTCACCAACTCAGGCCAATCCGGCGCACACCCTCTACCCGAACTTTGCGCAGACCGCATAGGCCGCGCCTGCTGATGTGGAAGTCGGCTGCCATCGCGCTCGGCACTTTGTTTGGCTTTATCTCAGGCTATCCCACCGACATGGTCGCTTTGGCGGCCGGGGCCCTGGCGCTCTTCACCAGGCGTATCAAGCCGGAACGGGTTTACCATCTGATCGATTGGACACTGCTGCTGATGTTCGCCGGATTGTTCGTCGTGGTAGCGGGAGTCGAAACGACCGGATTTCAGAACCAAGTCCTCAAAATCGTTGGGCCACAGAGTCTCGCTCACCCTGCGGTTCTGACCGTTGTGATGGCGGCACTGAGCAACACGGTCAGCAACGTGCCGGCGGTAATGCTGATTCGGCCGCTGTATCGTTCATTTGAAAACCGGGAGTCGGCGCTGGTCATCGCCAGCGCAAGCACCCTGGCCGGTAATCTCACCGTGCTGGGATCAATCGCCAACCTTATCGTCCTGGAAGAGGCGCATAAGCAGCACATCGAGATCAGTTTCGGTGAATATCTCCAAGTCGGCCTGCCAGTGACGATCCTAACTCTGTTACTCGATATTGCGATGCTATCGGCCGGATTGTGACAAACTGGACGGCAGTTTGAATTCGATGCTAGGCAGCTTCATCGGGCAGCGGGAACGAGTAGCGGGCAATCTCGGTCCGCCTCACCGCATCCTCGACCATCTGCTCGACATCGAGCATCGCTTCGGCCTGGACGATTTCTTCTGAACGCGCATGAGTTTCCGGGTGGGCTGGCACAAACAGCGAGCAGCAATCCTGATCGGGAAGGATCGAGGTATCGAACGTTCCCAGCCGGCGGGCCTCACTGATAATTTCGTTTTTGTCCATTCCTATCAATGGCCGCAGGATTGGGCGCGCCACCGCTTGCTCGATTACCATCATATTTTCCAGTGTCTGCGAGGCGACCTGGCCGAGACTCTCACCGGTGACCAGCACTTGCGCGCCGGTCTTGCGCGCCAGAGCGCTCGCGATTCTCATCATGACGCGGCGATAGAGTAACACCCGCAGCGGACGCGGTGCCCGGGCGACGATCTCGCGCTGCGCGACGGCGAATGGGACCAGCATCAAGGTCGAGCGCGCTTCGTAGCGCGTCAGGTGAGAGGCAAGTTCCGCCGCCTTCTCGCGGCTGGCCGGGGAGACCAGCGGATGACTGTGGAAATGGACGAAATCCACCCGCATCCCGCGCCGCATCATACGGTAGGCAGCTACCGGCGAATCGATGCCCCCCGACAGCAAGACCAGGCCGCGCCCGGTGATTCCGACTGGCAAGCCGCCTCCGCCGGGAATTTTGCCGGCTGACACGTAAGCCGCATCGGGCAGGATTTCGATTGATATGGTCAAGCCGGGATTCTCCAGGTCTACTTTGAGCCCAAGCGCGGCGCCGACTTCCGCGCCGACCAACCGATCGATTTCCATCGAATCCAGCGCGAAGCGCTTTTCCGCGCGTCTGGCCGACACCCGAAAAGTGGTTGCCCTGGCTTTAGCCTGCGCATCAGCCGCGGTGGCAACCGCCTGACGTTTAATCGTTTCGATATCGAGCCCTACCGCATAGCTGATTGAGAAATTTTGTAGGCCAAAGATCAGCGCCGCGCGTTCGGCGGCAACCTCGTCGCTGATTTCGGCTGGGAGCTGAACGATTATCCGGGGCCCTTCGCTCCGCATCGCGCCGAAACGGAAATCGGCGAACACTGCGCGCAGGTTTTGCTTGAGTTGCTCCACGAAGCGCCAGCGGTTGCGCCCCTTGAGCACGATCTCGTGATAGCGGCCGATAAGGTATCGCATCTTCGTGATCATTCACCCATTATTTGCACGTCGCAGACTCCTTCCCGGTAACGCACCTCCAAACGGCGCTGTGCGCCGATCGGCCAGACTCGTTTCCCTTCGGCTCCGCTCAGGGCTTCGGCTCACTCGTTTCGCTCCACTAGCGTGCTCAGCTTCGCTTCGCCTGGTGTTAACGGCCCGGATCTTATCACGGCGCCACAAGGAATTTTGCGCGACCCTTGCGCGAAATCTCAGGCGCAACGATCATCTAACGAACATGAATGAATCGGCAAAGCACCTGGACATCGGCGATCATCTCGAACGTTTGCGGTTGAGGCTTCAGCCTGCGGACGCAGTTGAACGGCCGCAACCCGGGACCGAACTGAAGGCCGCAGCCGTGCTGGTGCCGCTGTTGCGCCGCGAGGGCGAACTGCACGTGCTCTATACACGCCGATCCGACCGCCTCGCCAGCCATCGCGGCGAGGTTGCCTTCCCCGGTGGCCGATTCGACCGGCGCGACCCGCACCTGTTGGCGGCTGCTCTGCGCGAGGCTTATGAGGAGGTCGGGATTGAGCCGCAGGCAGTAGACGTTCTCGGCTGTTTCGAGAGCCGCCGCACCCATAGCACCGACATCATGGTTACGCCATTTATCGGAATGGTGCGCGGCTCGCCTGAATTACGCCCGGATCCGAAGGAGGTTGCAGAGATTTTCGAGGTGCCCTTAAGCGCATTGGCCGATCCGCGCCATCGCAGCGCCCACCGATGGCACCGCAAAGGCGCGACCTCGCATCGTCCGGCCATCCTTTATCAGCGCCAGGTAATCTGGGGATTAACCTACGAATTGACAATGCGCTTTCTGGAATTGATCCTGCCGTCGGCTTGAGATCGTGCAATGAAATTATCAATCGTTTTAGTGACCACACTCGATAAAGAGATCTTTGTTTAGACCACTCCTGACTCCACGCTTCCAGTTCGATTGTACGAACTGGTGCCCGCTGGCCGCGCGCTTAACTTTGGCCTAGAATCAATGGCAAATCCTGCGGGGAGATACGCCTACGAAGATCGTGGTCGATTATAACCGCTGCGAGAGCAATGCGCGCTGCATGCAGGTTGCTCCCGATGTTTTCGAAGTCCGCGATGACGACAAGCTGTACCTGCTGAATGAACATCCACCCGAATCGGCGCGTGAACGGGTGATGAAGGCGGTGCGAGTTTGTCCCAAACAGGCGCTTTCGTTGCTTGAAGACAATTGACTGTCAGTCGCCGAAGGTTGTAGCCGAAACTGCCAGGTCGAGCGCAAGGCGAGCGCAGGCGAGTGCTTTTGTGCTCGCTGCTTAATTCTGCTCCACTATTTTCCTTTTCCGAAGGCGGCCATGAAACTCAGCGAAATCAATCTGCTCGATCTCGACCTGTTCGTAAACGGCGACCCGCACGAGGCCTTTGCGCTGCTGCGTCGCGAGGCGCCGCTGTATTGGCACGAACGCCAAAACGGCCGTGGGTTTTGGGCGGTGACGCGATATCATGACGCGCTGCGGGTCTACCATGATCCGCAAACCTACAGCTCCGAACATGGCATTTCGCTAACCTTCGACAATGTGATGCCGGAGCAGGCGGGCTCGGGAATGATGATGATCCTGACCGATCCGCCCCGTCACCACCGCGTTCGCCACGTCGTGAGCCCTCGCTTTACCCCGCGCGCGATAGCCGCTTACGAGCCCGAAGTCCGTCGCATCTGCGATGAAATTCTCGACGCTGTAATCGAGCGCGGCCAATGCGACTTTGTGGTCGACGTTGCCGCCAAGGTGCCAACCGCCGCGATTTGCGAAATGCTTGGCATTCCTGCCGAATACCGCGACCTGATGTATTCGTTGGGCAACGCCGCAATCGGCTCGCAGGACCCTGAATACAACCAGGGCCGCAGTCCGATGGAAACGGGACGAAACGCTCAGGCCGAATTCTTTGGCTATTTCGCCAAGCTGATTGATGAACGCCGCAAACGTCCGGGCAAAGACCTGATCACCGCCTTCACTATCGGTGAGGTCGAAGGGGCCAAACTGACCGACCTGGAAATTTTATTCAACACCTTCCTGCTGATCATCGGCGGCCAGGAAACCACCCGTAACGCGATCAGCGGTGGGATGCTGGCGCTGGTCAATCACCCGGCCGAATGTGCGAAGCTGGCAGGCGAGCCGGGCGTAATGCCAACCGCGATCGAAGAATTCCTGCGCTGGACCACTCCGGTAACGCATATTCTGCGCACGGCGCGCAAGGACGGGGAATTACGCGGCGAGAAAATTCGAGAGGGCGACAAAGTTGTGGTCTGGAACGCCTCGGTCAACCGGGACGAAGAGGTGTTCCCGGACCCCCGCCGATTCGACATTACGCGCACTCCCAACGATCATCTGGCGTTCGGCCATGGCGAGCATTTCTGCATCGGCGCACATCTGGCGCGGCTCGAAATGCGTGTAATGATCGAGCAAGTGATGCGGCGGATGCCGGATCTGGAATTGGCTGGGCAGCCCGAGCGGCTCCGCTCGAACTTCGTCGCCGGCATCAAGCACATGCCGGTGCGCTTCACGCCGTCGGCAATGAGCGTGCATGGGTCTAATGCTTGACGAAGCCCATCAAAACGTGACGAAGGCCTCCTTCCAGAACCCCCCGTCTGACGAGGGTGTGGGCGCGAAGCGATTCGCTGAGGTTCAGAAATTGCGCGTGAGTTAGCGTTTTCTCGCGAGCCTGTTCTTGCATGAACGCCACAGTCGTTGTCCAGAAATGCGCCGCCCGGCAGGATACGTCGTTAATCGTTTCCGCTCGCAGGCCAGCGGCTCGCGCCGCAGTAAGGTATTCCTCGATTGTTCCGATTTGCGCGCACCAATGGTTATTGAACGGCCCTTCGTATTCTGGACGCTCGAGCAAACAATCGTAAACAAAGACCCGCCCGCCGCGCCGCAACAGCCTGGCCGCGCACTGGAACCATGGCTTTCGGGGAAAGGAACTCGAACTATCGAGCGCTAACACTGCGTCGAAGCAGTTTTCTCCAGGCACTGTCAGCGCGTCACAGAGCAGCGGCGTCACCCGCGACTCCATTCCGGCCTGCACGGCGAACTTTGCAACGATCTCGATGTGAGATGGGGCTATGGTAATGGCCGTAACCTGGGCGCCGAACTCTTGCGCCCAGTAAATCGCAGGGCCGCCCAAGCCGCATCCGACGTCGAGTATGTCTCGAAATGGTATCCGCTGAAGTTCCCACGCGGTGGAGGTGTAGTGAAGCGTCCGTTCTTGCGATTCCACCAACTGTGCCCGCAAGTCCCTCACCCAGGGTTTAGGTTCATCGATTAGCCCAGTGTGATAGTGAACCCGAGGACCAGGCCCGTACCGCTGCAAAATAGCCTGAGTTTTACCTTCATAGTAAGCAACTAAATCTCGCATCAGAGCACGGAATGACTGGGGGCT
>Ga0185299_10007366_pt1 | contig 11316 bp, 17 predicted proteins | sample PaiPotPPA55metaG_FD_128002 | JGI IMG/M metagenome (GOLD analysis project Ga0185299, IMG submission 128002) | Iron sulfur acid spring bacterial and archeal communities from Banff, Canada, to study Microbial Dark Matter (Phase II) - Paint Pots PPA... ...
TTTGTTCACACTTTACGCTGATACGGTGAGGAAGCAACTAATGGGTGTGAACTCACCAATCGATCTGATTGTTTCAAAAAGCGACTCGGCTAATCTCATCAAGCATGTTCGCTCGCTAATCCCTGTCTAAGTTCCTGTGTTTGATGCCGGGCCAACCGAGCTTCTCAGTCTTGATAATAAGGAGTTTTTCCGCGGCTCGGTCCATCTCGATGCGTTCCTGATTATCAGCATAGCTATTGGCTAGTTCTTGCGCTCGAAGAAAAATCGCATATTCAACCGCCAAAACCAGCTCGGTTAACTTGTTCTGGTCAGGCTCAACGAGCGCCGCCAGATACAGTTCTTGCCATGACGATTTAGGATCGTTCACTAGTGCCACGGCATCTCTCTTCGGCTTCGAGTTCAGCGCTCGTGCCAATCGTGATGACAGCACTGGTGCCAGGAGAGGAGAAGTTATTGCTTGTCATGCTCGATGTCAAGAAGCGACTTTAAGGGGAATCCAGGCAGGAAGCTACCGCTCGAAATTAGTACCGGTATGTTAATGCCCGTCCTAGGAGAAGAATATGGAGAATCCAAATACTCAACGGAAAGCAATTGGTTTGCTCATGGCTTTCGCCACAGTTCTGACGCTGATAGCGATCTGGAGACTTCCGGAAACAGAAAGTAACGGAGCGTTGCGAGAACAGCCGCATGCTGTACCAATTTAATACCTCTCTCGCGCTCTGCTGAGATTTAACCGAACGTTTAGCTACTAGTGCCCACGTCTCAGGTTACCGCGCGAATCAGAAGTTAGACTTTTCACCGCGAATTCTGGATCGCAAAATCTGGCTGTGGTCAAACGACCGAGAATCCACATGTGGGATCCATGTGTGCAAAAAGAGACAGTTCTTCTTCCTAGTGGGTGTTAGGTTGAATTATGAAATAGGAAGCCTAATGCTAAAGTTAATCAAACCCGAGAAACCAACGGTGACCCTTTCCGGAACCGTGGAGAAAATCATTCCTGAGAACGGCATGATGCCCGAGCGGGCTCAGATTTCAGTTGAAGATGCTGAACACCTTTACCGAGAGATTCGCCTCGAAAATACTTTACAAGATGAGAATGGCAAAAAAGTCGAGCTGAAACCGGGTGCTCACGTGGAAATCACCATCGAAGCAGAAAAGGATGCAACAGCACCTAAGAAATAGTAATTAACCCGACGGCACTATGACAAATCGAAGGAGACTATGACAAATATCAAGTTTGCGACTGGGTTTATCGCATTGTGTATGTTCGCTGGTGCAAGCAGTCTTGCGACGGCGCAGGATACAACAAAAACCACTCACAAGAAGACGCGGACAGTTACGGGTTGCCTAGTCAAAGGCGATGATGCCGATGAGTACAAGCTCACTACCGCCAAAGGAAGCGCTTGGGAGATTAAGAGCGATACGGTCAAGCTCGGTGAGCACGTCGGGCACACCGTGACAATTACTGGTGTGGTTTCCAATGCCGCGATGCATGGCGCGAAGGAAGACGCTAAGGATGAAGCGAAAGAGCACGGTGTGGCTAAAAACGCCACCGAGCACGGCCACATGACCGTTACGAACTTGACGATGCTCACCGAGAGCTGCTCAAAGTAGCGTTCACATCTCAAATTTGCGGATTGTTGAGAGCACGTCTAACAGCGATCCGATTCGAACCCATAGGAGGCTTATATGAATTGGGACCAAATCGAAGGCAAATGGAAGCAGTCATTAGGGCAAGTAAAAGAGAAGTGGGGAAAATTGACTGATGATGACCTAACCGTGATCAGTGGAAAAAAAGAGCAACTTGTGGGGAAGATACAGGAACGATACGGAATAGCAAAGGACGCAGCCGAAAAGCAGGTGGACGAATTTACGCGGTCGTACAAAGCGGCCGACTCGGCAAGTGCAGCCGGAAAGCCGTAGTATTGTGAGTCCCGACGGATGAATCGCGCATGTCGTAGATGATGCGCTCGGTCAATTCCAGAAGCTCTATTTGAGCCGCGTTTTTCGGACCTCTGCTGTTACATCACGTAAGCGCGAAAGTTGTGCTTACTCGTGCAGAACAACAGTTAGGAGCGAAGAGTAGACGTGAAGGCCGCCGTTGTACTTAATAAAACCCAGTTTCCGGAATTTATTCATGAAGAAATTGACTCGGGAGCGCGTTGTCCCGATCATCTTCGCCAGCATCTCTTGCGACACCTTGGGAAGCATTTTTTGAGGCTCGCCTTGTTTGCCATACCGTGCGAGCAGCAGAAGAGTTCGTGCCAGCCGTTTCTCGCTGGAATTAAAGAGCTGGTCCACTAAGTCCTCTTCAACCTGAATATTTCGCACCAACATGTACGAAATAAAACGGTCAGAGAGCGCATGTTCGGTGCGCAGCACGCGTATCATCTCACTTTTTTCAATCGCAAGTGCACTTGTGGGTGTGATTGCAGTCGCTGTGCCCGCTCTAAAAGGCAGTCCTGTCAGGCATCCCTCGCCAAAGAAGTCGCCCGGACCCAGAACTGCGACGACAGCCTCTTTACCCACTTCATTGACAACGGAAAGCTGCACCGTGCCTTTCCGAACATATAAGACATTCTCGCAGGGATCACCCTGCCGGAAAATGGTTTCATTTTTTCGGAATTCCTCAACTTTTCGTGACACACCGGCCGAATCGAGGAACGCCTGGACATTGAAAGTATCTTTCTTTTCCTGGGATTTTGTGCTGGTTAAACCAGATACTTTTCTCATAAACCCTCCCTTAACGGTGCCCGTGTCGGGAAAACAGGGAGTCATTGCAGGGCACGTATGTGCCATAGCGTACAAAGTTGAGCTTGCAGCCGCAAGAAATTCTTTAGTTGATAGTTAATATGTTAGACACCTGCGCGCGCGCCTTACTCATCCCAGGAAGGGCGGCTTCAAGCATGAAGGCAACGAGTTACCCGTGGTCAATGAATATAAGTGAGGTTTGGGTTGGCGGCGATCTAAGCGTCGCAAGAGAGTACAATTGAGCGGTACAATAACCATTTTGACATCTGTGGAAAACACCAGCGGTATTCTCAAATCAAAAGAGGAGCTCGAACATGGGATACGGTAACCGCGACGAAACAGAACGCAAATCAACACGGGCCGGGTTTGTGGATGCCAGACTCGAAGAGCTTCGGCGTCGGTGGGAAAATGCGACAGATGAGCGCGAGAAGACTGGGGTGTCCGAACAAATCCGCGAGTGGCAATCATTCAGGCCTGAACAATCCGCTTCCTCCGGGCGTGGACATTAAGATTCTAGTTCGGTCGATTATCTTTCTTTTGAATCAATATGGTTTCTCTGACCAAGATCCTAAACGGCAGAGCCACGATAAACGACGCGCATCTGCACGAGCAAGTTGTACGCTGTCCGCGGTGCGAACAGACCTACCGATTCGGCTATTCGCAAGACGAATGGTACAAGGTGAGCGCTTGGCTGCATAAAGCAAAGACGGCGCTCCGAGAAAGTCACCGAAGCGACAAGCACGAACAAGACACAGTTCAATTGATTTGGCGCACAGGGATCAATCGATAACACAGGATACCGATAGGAGCGAACCCAATGACGGATGTACAGAAACCTATGACAGATGCACAGAAAGCGAAGATCTTCGACCTTCTTGTCCAGAAAAAAGTAATTCTGATTCGCAAAGGAGATCGTTTCATCGATGGGAAAATATCGCGAGCCACATGGATCGAGCACGGCGAGAATAAGGATGCATTGGTCGAAGGTTTCGTAAGCTAACTAAAAACTCAAATTCCATCGCAGATTACTTCGTATATTCCGGTGAGGGAAGCTGGGACTCGCGGCGGACCGATTTTTGCGGGGGACAACTGCGAGCGTGATAACCTCCTGGCATGGAAGCAGACGTGCGTGCAGCAATTAAGATGCTCCAGGGACAAGGCCATACGGTTCGTCCATACATCCGCTACGGTACTCTATGGTTTGAGATAGACGGTAACATGTTGGCTACCCGGAAGGAGATGCTGGAATTGGCTGATGGCGTGTACTCATTGCAGGAATTGGTCGAACTATTCGCGCGGAGGGACGCTGAAGAAGAGAGCAGGCCCTAGCTCGGACCCGGAATCGTTGTCTTGAGGATTGCGTTGCTAAAGGAACGTCAGTAACCCGTAGATGTTTGATGTTCTGTTTTCCGCTCAGACTGCCGAGACCTCCGAAAATGGAGCCGCAACTGGCGGTGCAGCTCACACAGTTTGCCTCGGAATTGGCGGACGATTAGTAACTGCGGATTTCTGTGCTCATTGATGAGACCTTTTGGACTGTGATACGCAAAGGAGGAACATATGCCGGCGCAACAGCAGTATGACAGTCTGGACAGTAAGCAGAGACGTGAACTCCTACTGAAAATTGGCGAAACGCCTGAAGAGGCGCAAATATTGGGTCAGCGTGATTACGTGGCGCTTGGCGGGTGGGTAAAAGCTCGGCTCAAGAGACACTTAAAGCACCCTAAAGCCTAAAACTTCAGTCCAGGTCCTGCTACGCGTTCTTGGTCTTTGCCTTAACAGGTGGGTTTACATCCTCTGTCCCAGCGGGCGGATAACCCGCCACATGATGAACGGCCTGTTGATGCTCGCGCAATTCTTTTTCGGAATCGTACACTGCACCGCACTGATTACATTTGAACGTGTCCATTATTGATTCAGTCATGTTCCTATCCTTGCTGGGCCGGACATTCTTAGTGTAGTCTCGGCGAATGGAAATCGGGCAAAAATTGCGTGAACTACGCGAAGCGAAGCGTCTATCCCAAGGTGACATACAACAAAAGACGGGCCTCCTTCGCTGCTATACCAGCCGGGTGGAAAACGGCTACACAGTCCCGAGCGTCGAAACCCTTGAAAAGTTTGCTCGCCTTGGAAATTCCTCTGTATCGGTTCTTCGCTGGTGGCGAGAAAGTGAAAAGTGCGAAGCTGCTAACGACCAATGCTGACTCAGCATGGGGAGTTGACGGCGCCCACCGACGCGAGATTCGTCTCTTTGCCAAAGCCCTATCTCGCATGGGTGATCGTAGTCAGAGACTTCTTCTGCATCTTGCGCAGGAAACGCCACGCCGCCATACTCGAACCTCTCAGAAGTTAGACTAAATCTCTGTCACCACGGTACCCGATCTTTATCGTCCCGAAGCGCGATGAATTCCGCATGTCGTACAGGAGTCCGATCTGTACATTCCAGAACGGATCGGGCCGGTCACGCTTCACAGAATCACACACCGCCCGGTAGGGGGTAGAGTAGAATCCCGATTACAGCCGCATGAAGCGCCCTAAGCCAGTCACGTCTTGCACCAGCTGTCGAGCCCCTGGCTACTCTACAGAACTAATTAACAGTAACTGCGGGCGCAGCCTATCTGGGAATAAGAGATGCAAAGGAACGAGACGAAGCGCAATCGGGGAAAATGACTGGAGCGCATGTTCATCATGTGAGGCTTCTGGCTTTGCGGGTATTTCGCTGTGTGGATATTGCGACGGCGCGTCGGGTTGGTGTTTCGTCGCTATCGCCACCTAGAGTGCGTCTTTCGCTGGTTTACGTGTCTTTAATTGGAACCAGTAGCATCGAAGCGTCTCACTAGCATCCCGTCGTAAGCTTCTTGCGTAAGCCCGCGGCCTTTGCGAAATCAGACTTGTAATCGACGTGCAGGAGCTACCAAACATGACTGAGAATAATTGGCGCGCTTTGTACCAGGCAGCCGTTTTTGAGGTTGATCGAGAGAAAGTCGGGGCTCGTGCCAAAGCAGCGGAACTCGCAAGCAATGCGCACGTCTTTTCGGATTACCAGCACATTTCCGTGGCTGAGCGTGCGGATATGCAACATGCGCCATCGACCTTGGACGTTTTGAGACTTGAGGAGGAGCAGAGCGCAGTCGGCGAACTGAAAGGTGACTAGAAAATAGCTGGATTGCGATAACAGAGCAATCCACAGCGTCGGAACTGACCACGCCGGGCCGAACGCCCGCCAGTCCGAAATGCTCCGTGCCAGAATTAGTTAGAAAACCTGTGCAGTTTTGAACAGTATCGTTTCGATTCTAGTGCGATCTTCACGGTGTGGCCGAGGAGACCGACAAGAAACGCTTAATCAATGCGACTTTTGCGAGCGTAACAAAAGAACTGGCTAAGCCACGGCTAATCGCATCCGTGGGAAGACGTGTCACAGGAAGTATTGATGACAAAGACCATTCTGGTTGCTGACGACAACCCGGCAATACGCGAATCGCTCTGCAAGATGTTTGAGGCCGAAGAGGAATATGGCATTTGCGCAGAAGCCTCCAACGGGGAAGAAGCGATCACGCTTGCCAAGCAATACAGGCCCGACCTAGTCATCCTTGATTTGTTAATGCCCTTCCTCAATGGGTACGATACTGCCCGTAAGTTAAAATGGATTATGCCAACGGTTCCCATCATTCTCTTTACGCTTTACGCAGATACCGTGCGGAACCATATGATGGGAATGAACTCACCCGTCGACCTGGTTGTGGCGAAGACCGAGGCCGCGAATCTCATAGGCCACGTTCGCTCCCTGATTCCCGTGGCTTAACTCGGTTAAAAGGGGCTAGGAGCACGGCGGGCCAGAGAGGGCCTATGACCATACGCATTTTAGTGGCAGACGATCACGAGAGCGTACGGCGCTCGTTGCGAGCGCTTATAACGCAGCGCCAGGACTTCCAAGTGTGTGCGGAAGCGGCCGACGGAGTGGATGCGGTTGAAAAAGCCAAAACAATGTCCCCGGACGTGGTTCTGTTAGACCTGGCGATGGGGGTATTGAACGGAGTGGATGCCGCTGAGGAAATTCGCGCCAAGTGCCCGACCGCACTAGTACTGGCGACCAGCCTGCATGATGGGGAGCCGCTCTTCCCTAGGCTTAAAAGCATTGGGGTTAAGGGATTTATATCCAAGGACCACCTGGTTGCCGATCTGTTGGCCGCGATCGACGCAGTTCTAAAAGGGCGTACCTGGTTTCCAACGAAGCGGGATATCGGCGACCGTGTCGTAGCCGCCCGGTGAACTCAACTCCAACGCTGCAGCTGGTAGCTAGCGTCACGACCCAGTTTCCGTTGGATAAAGCCGCGACCTCTTACCGGGCAAGCGAATTCAAATCCTCGCATTCAAAGAAAATCCTCCGAGGGTTTGCTCGGCGAACGAAGCAAAAGCGCGTGTTATCCTCGTGTATGGCTTCACTCATCAAAATTGTAAACAGCGAACCTGCAATGTGCGGCACGCTCCTGAACGCAGAGGTTGTGCGATGTCCACGCTTGCAGCAAACCTACCGACTTGAATATAGCGAAGGTGAGGGCACCATCTGAGTGCTTGGCTGAAGAAGGCAAACACCTCGATACGCGAAAGTCACAAACGAGACAATCACAAGATGGAAAAACTGAAGCTGCGTTAGTAATTTTCACTCGATCCTGATCTATCGAAGCAAGGGTGAATCCATCTTGGGGTAAGCATGCTAGAATTACCATGCGTTTGTCGCTCTTGTGAACCGTTAGATTCGATCAGAGGGGCAGGTCCAAACTTGCAGCTTTAATCTTCTGGAGCCGGTCGAAAAGCACAAATAGCTTAGATACAACGAGGTAGTAAATCAATGAGAGAGCAAGGAACAGTAAAGTGGTTCAATGCCTCGAAAGGATATGGTTTCATCCAGCGCCAGTCCGGCGAGGACGTTTTCTGTCATTTCTCGGCCATCCAAGGAGACGGATACAAGTCTCTGAACGAAGGACAAGCAGTTGAATTTGAGGTAACAAAAGGCCCGAAAGGCTTACAGGCGGCGAACGTTACAGCCCTATAGTCATTGAACGTGGCTCTCGCATTGGCGGGGGCTTACGCTTTTCTCTTCCACGATTTCCTTACGCAACACTCTACAGTTTCGGCTTGCATTCATCGTTTTTGGAATCAAAGGGTTTGCGTGTATCTATCTCGGTTTAGAGCGAGTAGCATTGCACTGTCTCACTGGCATCCTGCCTTCTCGGGCTTTGCCTTCGGTAGTTCTTTGCGAAATTTGACTGCCTTTCGCGAGGTAATGGCTGTGAAGAAATTCAGGATGAGCTTTTCAAGCGAATCGTTCCGCCAAGCGCGGATGACAAGCCCGATTCGACTTTTAGCTGGCTGTTTGCTAAAGCGCACTAGCCGGACAGCGAGAACTCTTTATCCGCAAAATAAACGTATGATGGCTCTGTAGAGTTAGAACGAACCCGTGGCCGACAAACCAGTAGGACAATTCGTTTCACAGCAACTCAACGCTGGAAAACAGCACATCGCAAGGACTGGCAATTCGGTTGCGTACGCCTCGGTCTACCCAGAAGTGGCGCGTGCAGTTCTCGCCGAGTATCCGCAACTTACTGCTGCAGAGAAGCAGGCTGTGTTCGGCGCCTTAAAAGACGACGCCGAGCGCTCGATGAGCATAACGAGGGAAGACCATACGATGCAATTGCGGGAAGCATCACGCATTCTTGGCCAGTAGATCGGCACAAATGCGGGGTTTATGTAAAGTGCTAGAATCGAAATATGGATTACTTCTATAAGACTTCGCAATGGAACGCTCTGAAAAGTGCTCTCTGACTGGAAAAACGACACTCGTATCCTTGTTGAGCCCCTTTAGTTAAGGATCTCATTGAAAATTCCCTCTTAATGAAAATCTTACTTTACAACCCAGACAACGGTGTCACCCGTAACTTCATGCCGCATCTTTGGATGTTTCTGCTCCAAGCACTCACTCCCGCGGGCCACGAAGTGACTCTGATCGACGGCAACGCCCAGCCCATGGACGAAGAAGGCCTCGCGCGCTACGTACGTGAACACAATATCGACCTGGTCGGCATTGGCGCGATGACCAGAATGATCGCCAAGGCCTATCGCATGGCCGACGCCGTGCGCGCTGTTGGCGTAAAAGTCGTGATGGGCGGTCCCCACGTGACCGAACTTGCCGATGAGGCACTCGGGCGGGACGGCGGTCCGCGCCACGCCGACGCAGTCGCACTCGGCGAAGCGGATGAAACTTGGCCCCGAATTGTTGAGGACGCCGCGCGCGGCACGCTCAAGGACGTCTATAAGCCCGTGGACGATTTTGGCCAGGAGCGCAAACCTTCACTGCAAGCCTATCCGGAGATTCCCTGGGACAAAATCAAGCTGGACCAATTCAATTTGCTTCCCGGCATGTTGCAACCACTGCTGAAGCGTTTGGGCGGCGGTTGGGGAGCGTTTCGGATCGTTCCGGTAGAGTCTGGGCGCGGCTGTCCTTACGGATGCGAGTTTTGTACCGTGACAGGATTTTTCGGCGACTCCATTCGCTTTCGCACGAATGAAAGCGTGGTGAACGAACTTTTGCTGCTGAAAGCCCGCGCGAGGGTAGAAGGTGGCCAGATTGCAGTATTTTTTATCGACGATAATTTCGCCATCAATGTAAAGCGCACAAAATCGTTGCTGCGAGACATTATCGCCGCTGACGCGCAGGTGCACTGGGTGGCCCAGATTAGCGCCAACCTTCTGCGCGACGAGGAACTCGTCGATTTGATTGCAGCCGCCGGAGGTAAATGGATTTTCATCGGAATGGAATCCATCGATCCCGCCAACCTCAAAGACGTGAATAAAGGTTTCAACAAGCCCGGCGAGTATGCCGTGGTACTCGACCGCCTCGCTCAGCGCAACGTCTTTGCCATCACCTCGTTCATCTTCGGCATGGACAATGACACCGTGGGCGTGGCTGAACGCACTCTAAAAGAAATTCGTACCTGGCCGCCCGGTCTGCCCATCTTCGGATTGCTCACGCCATTGCCTGCCACGCCACTCTACGAAAGGCTCGAAGCCGCCGGCCGCCTTACGCGCCCAAAGCACTGGCAGGAATTCATACCGTTCGCCATGGCCCATACGCCGCTGAAAATGAGCATCGAAGAAGCGCACAACGAAGTCCGAATCGGCTGGGCCAACTTTTACAGTCCGGAAGCAATTGAAAAAGCGGTGGACTCGATCAAGCCGCTGGGCTATCGCATCAACATCTTCATAGCCCGTCTCTGTTTCCGCGGAATTTACTTCCCGCAGATGGGCAGCTTCGCCTGGATGAAAACAATCGTCGAAAACCGCCGGACGATTCTCAAATTGATAAGGCAGGGATTCGGGGCACGGTTCCACGCCGCGGCGCAGTCCATCGTGAGCGAGCCGGCCACGGCCCAGCAGCGGTGAAGCTAACGCGCTGTCATCAATACACCACTTGAAGCGGTGACTACGAGAAATGATGCAGACTCACTAACGTCTCATCGGTTCAAGTGAGCCCCTGAGTAAATAGGTTGCAAAAACCTAAGCTCAGAAATATGGGCGTCAAGGTGGTTTAATTAAACGGTGACAAAATCAAGCTTTTGGCTATGCTGTGCCCTCCATAGAGTCAGCGCCAAACTATTTGGCGGCGGAATCTAACTCTGCCGGCACTGCGATCAATCTCCTTCGAATGTACGCAGAACGTGCTCTGCTGGACCTGCGCGCTGTTGTTAGTTAGGGGCTAAAGGGAACCATGCGATCCGTGGCTGGGGACGAATTCCGTGACTTACTTAATCTCGTGCGGCAGAGCGGTTTATTGGCGAAGCAGCCAGCGTATTACGGCCGACAGATACTTCTGAACTTGGCCTTGCTCGTTAGCGCGTTCCTGCTCATAAACCGGTTTCGTAATCCGTGGGCAGAACTCTGCAACGCCGCTTTCTTGGCCTTTGTCTTTGCTCAGCTGGGTTTTATAGTCCACGACGCAGGTCATCAGGAAATTTTCAGCGGGCCTGCTGGCAATGAGGCCATTGGCCTCATTCATTCGAATCTCTTACTCGGATTCAGCTACAGTTGGTGGCTCCACAAGCATCATCATCATCATTGCTCTCCGAACCACGTTACCGCAGATCCTGACGTCGATATTCTTCCGTTCGCATTTACGAAAGACCAGGCAGACAAAAAGCGCGGACTCGCCCGGCTGTCGGTAAAATACCAGCATTTCTGTTTCTTCCCTTTGTCTTTGCTTGAAGCATTCGTGCTGAAAGTTGACAGCATTCGATTCCTGATGCGGTACAAGGTCGCGCATCCCGTCATTGAGGTGAGTTTGCTCATTCTGTACGCATGTTGGTATTTTGGCCTGCTTTATCTTCTCCTTGGGTGGCCACTCTTCATCCTGTTCACCATAGCGCATCAGGCGCTCTTGGGACTGTATTTGACCTTGATATTCGCTCCGAATCATCAGGGCATGCCTCTTCTGCAAGGCGCCACGGCGGTAAACTTCCTGCGTGAACAGGTGCTCACCAGCCGGAACATCAAGAAGCATCTGGGAATCGA
>Ga0185299_10007370_pt1 | contig 11307 bp, 10 predicted proteins | sample PaiPotPPA55metaG_FD_128002 | JGI IMG/M metagenome (GOLD analysis project Ga0185299, IMG submission 128002) | Iron sulfur acid spring bacterial and archeal communities from Banff, Canada, to study Microbial Dark Matter (Phase II) - Paint Pots PPA... ...
GCGTACCGTCCGATTGGCCTGCAAGAGACTGAGAGCCACGTCGCTGGCCGGATACACGATGTATTCCACATGCGAACCTTGTCCCATGTGCATGGCGAATGCGCTTTGGGCCAAGCTCGATCGTGTCGTATATGGCGCGACGATCGCCGACGCCAACCAGCATTGTCTGCAGATTCAAATTCCAGCCACAGAAGTTGCTCGACGATCGGACATGAAATGCGTCGTCGAAGGCCCCGTGTTGCGCGAACTCTGCGTCACGCTGTTCACGCACCCGGCCATGCTCAAAGCGTTTCGCACCTGGAGTTCGCGGAAGGAGTCTACGGGCAAGGTGTAGCCCGCAAGCGAATATCGCCATGGACATGACTCACGCCTACGCACTCGCTTCAGCGCTTGGCGATTCCGCGCGGGTGCACACCCAGCGGGAAATGGTGGAGCAGCTTTCCCGCGACTTTTATTGGTATTCGCCGGTCCTGCGGAAATTATTAGATGGCAAATCCGCCGAAATTGCCGTGCAGCCACGAACGGCCCCGGAAATTCAGAATGTGCTGCGCTACTGCTACGCGCACGACCTAGCTGTGACGGCACGCGGTTCGGGGACAGGAAATTACGGGCAAGCGGTTCCCCTGCAAGGCGGCGTGATTTTGGATCTTTCGTGCATGGACCAGATCGAGGAGATCCAGTCGGACGGCGTTGCCGTGTGCCAACCCGGCGTGCGGCTGGGAGCCCTGGAGAACGAGGCGCGCAAATCCGGGTATGAGTTGCGCTGTTACCCATCCACCATCGTGAAAGCATCGCTGGGTGGATTTCTTGGCGGCGGCTCTGGAGGAGTCGGCTCCGTAGCCCACGGAAATTTGCGCGATTTTGACACCGTGCGAGCCCTGGAAGTGGTCACCATGGAAGCGGAACCTCGGGTATTGAAACACGAGGGCGATGCCGTCCACGAAATTCTGCATGCCTGGGGCACGAACGGCGTAATTTCCCGGATCTGGTTGGCTCTCGCGCCGGCGGTGGAATGGTCGCAGTGCGCAGTCGCTTTCGCAACCTTCGAGGCGGCGCTCGACTTTAGCGAACGCATTGCGAATGATACGGTGTGGACCAAGCGGCTGGTAACCACCTTCGAGTGGCCGATACCGTCTTTCTTCACGCCGATTAAGCAATGCGCGCCGGAAGGGAAGGCGCTGATCTTTTTTCTCATCTCGTCTTCGCAGCTTACTGCGCTGGAAACAGCTGCGCGCGAAACCGCTGGAGAAGTAAGCTATTCCGCTCCTTACACAGGATTGCGAACCCGGCCGCTGCTATCCGACTACACGTGGAATCACACGACGCTGTGGGCCATGAGCGCCGACGAAGCGTACACCTATCTGCAGTGCGGCTTCGACCCGGATCGCGTGCGCGAGCAATTGCGAAAATTGAGAGAGCGCTTCGGAACCGAAATCTTGTTTCACATGGAGTTCTGGAAAGGCGGCGACGGGCGCGTCATTCCTGGAGCGATTCCCGTGGTTCGCTACTCGACTGAAGAACGCTTGAACGAAATGATTGATTATTGCCGGGAGATCGGCGTGTTCGTGGCAAATCCGCACGTCAATCACGTCGAAGGCGGCGGCCGTTACCGGGCAGACAACGTGCAATTGCTTGCCAAACAGAGGTACGATCCGAAAGGCCTGCTGAACCCCGGGAAAATGGCCACATTTCAAGCAGCAATCCCGGCAACCCCGGCGTCCGCGTAAATGAAGACCTGGATTCCCGATTCACGCAATTTCGCGTATCTGAACTGGAAGCAAGTGGACGCGCTGCCGCGCGAATCCACACTGCTGATCTTGCCGACCGCCGCCATCGAGCAGCATGGACATCATTTGCCGTTGGCCACGGATACCCTGATCAACAATTTCTTGCTGGGACACGCACTGGGCAAACTACCTGGGGAGTTGCCGGTCTACGCGTTGCCGCCTGTGCATTACGGCAAAAGCAACGAGCACATTGGGTTTCCTGGGACACTGTCGGTAAGCGCCGCAACTTTCATGGCGGTGGTGCGCGACCTCGGGGAGAGTCTCTCAAGCGCGAGATTTCAAAAACTCGTCTTGTACAACACCCACGGCGGCAATACCTCGCTGGTCGATGTGATGGCACGCGATCTGCGCGCCGAATTCAATTTGCGCACGTTTGCATTGCACGGCTCAGGTGGGATCGCGTTTGAAGGCTTGAGCGAACAGGAACGCGCGTACGGTTTTCACGCCGGCGAGGTGGAGACGGCCTTGCTCCTCGCAGCCGCGCCAGAACTCGTCGATCGATCGGCGTACACCGTGAACTACATCGCTGACGTTGCGAAACCCGACTTGCTCAAGCCAGAGAATGCCCCGGCGACCTTCGCGTGGCTAACGCGCGACATCGCGGCAAGTGGTGTGATGGGCGATCCTCGCTCCGCTACCGCGGAAAATGGTATGCGCTGGCTGGATCAGGCCGCTACGCGATTGGCCGCCGCACTACAAGCAATGGCGTGCTACGCAAATCCATCCAAATGACGAGCGGCACGCAGTGGGTCGACTGCGGTAACGGTGTTCGGTTGGAACGTGGCCTGCGCTGCCGCATGTCGGACGGCATCGACCTTATTTCGGACCATTACTATCCGCCGCAAAGTGGGCCAACGAAAAATCCACTTCCTACCTTATTTATGAGGCAGCCTTATGGGCGCGACATTGCGTCCACCGTGGTGTACGCGCATCCGGTGTGGTTCGCGAGGCGCGGATACAACGTCGTGATCCAGGATGTGCGCGGGCGGGGGGATTCGGAGGGCGAGTTTTATCCGTTCCGAAACGAGGCGCGTGACGGGGCGGAAAGTATTGCCTGGCTTCGCGCACGGCCGGAATGCAACGGCCGCATCGGGATGTATGGATTTTCTTATCAGGGTTTGACGCAGCTGCTGGCTGCTGCTGAGCAGCCGCCAGGTTTGTTGTGTATCGCGCCGGGGATGTGCGCGTGCGATTTGTATTATGGCTGGTTTTACCACCATGGGGCTTTGCGTTTTGCTTCCACTCTTGGCTGGGGCTTGCAAATGTTGAAGGCGGACGCGCGGCGACTGGGACTACGCGAAGCCAGCGATCAGCTCGAGCAGGCTTGGTCGAATCTTGCGTTGCAGACTGGAGTGCTCCCATTTCGCGATCATCCTGCGCTGCACAGTGCAGGCTTGCCGCAGTACGTGCTCGATTGGTTTGATCACGACCGATCGGACGAATATTGGAAGGCGATGGACGTCAATCAAAGGCTCGGATCTATTCAAGTTCCCGCGCTGCATCTGTCCGGATGGTACGACACGTATCTTTCTGGCAGCATTCAGGGATTTCTCGACCTTTGCAACTATGCAGGCAGCGACTTTGCGCGCCGGCATCAGTATCTCGTGGCAGGTCCCTGGCAACACATTCCCTGGGGCGATCGCGCTGGAAATGTGGATTTCGGTCCGGAATCGCTGGTCGACACCGATTCCATTCTGCTGCGCTGGCTCAATCATTGGTTGAAGGATTCCGGTGAATTCGCTACCGAGCCGCGCATCCGCCATTTCGTGCTTGGGGAGCATCAGTGGCGCTTCGCGGACGCCTGGCCGGACCCGCTTGCCCATCAGCACGAGATTCTTTACTTGCACAGCGCAGGCAAGGCGAACTCACGAAAGGGGAACGGAACGCTCTCAAGCCAGAAACAAGAGACTCATGAGCCCTGCGATGTTTTTGTATACGACCCGGAGGTTCCCGTTCTCGCGCCGGGAGGAGCCGCCGCGCCGAGCGGGTCGTTCGATCAGGCGACATTGGAACTGGGGAACAATGTCCTGGTCTACACGACGAAGCCTCTAACGAAGGCACTGCTGGTGTTTGGGCATCCCTACGTTGCTTTGTATTGCTTTTCGTCTTCGGCGCATACCGATTTCACTGCCAAGCTCGTGCGAGTGCGACCGAACGGAGCGGCTGAATTTATCTGCATCGGCATCGCCCGATCGAATTGCCTCTTTCGCGACACCGGATACGCGGCAGACAAAGTGAATCTTTGGCAGTTTGGGCTTGAGCCCACATCCTGCCGCTTCCAGGTTGGCGACTGCGTCCGGCTGGAAATTGCGAGTAGCGCATTTCCGCTGTACGACCGCAATCCTGGAACCGGCGGGCCGTCTTGCCGGGCTACCTCGTGGGACTGGAAGCGCTCGACGCAAATGGTCTATCACGACGCATCGCGGCCGTCCGCACTGTATTTGCCTTCCAGCAAGGCCGAAGCATGATCGCGGCACCGATGATCGAGATTGCGGCTGTTAGCAAGCGATATGGCGGCGGTCCCGCGGTGCTCGAGACGATCGATCTGTCTGTGTTGAAAGAGGAATTCGTGACGCTGATCGGACCCTCCGGCTGCGGCAAATCGACGGTCCTGAAGTTGATCTCGGGGCTGACAGCGCCGAGCGGAGGCACTCTGCGCGTCGATGGCATGACCCCGGCGAATGCCCGCGAGATCGTATCCTACATTTTTCAGGACGCCACGTTGCTGCCATGGCGTACCATCCGGCAAAACGTCGGGCTCGGTTTGGAACTGGAGGGTACATCGAAGAAACGGCGCGCGGAACGCACGGATGCGCTCCTGGAATTGGTCGGGCTGGGGCACGTTGCGGACGCTTACCCCCGCGAACTCTCCGGCGGAATGAAGATGCGGGCATCGATCGCGCGCGCGATGGCGACGAACCCGCGCTTGCTGTTGATGGACGAGCCGTTCGCGGCGCTGGACGAGATGTCGCGCGACCGGTTGAACGAAGAACTGCTGCGCTTGCGAGCCGAGCAGAAGTGGACCGCGGTTTTTGTAACGCACTCGGTTGCGGAGGCGGTGTTTCTTTCGACGCGAATCATTCTGCTGGCGCCGAATCCTGGACGTATCCACTCGACATTTCCAGTGGACTTGCCGTTTCCACGCACGGCAGCGATGCGAGCGACGCCTGCGTTCGAACAAATGGTGGCGCATGTTTCGCTGGCATTGCGGAGTGCGGTGCCACAATGAGAAAGCGTGTGGTGACTGTCGCCAATGCGCTGGCGGTGTTCGCCGCGCTCCTGCTCCTGTGGCAACTCATCCTGTGGATCTTCCGCGTCCCGCCGTTCATGCTCCCTTCGCCGTGGGCGGTGGCCAAAGCGGTAGTCGCGCGATTCCCATCGCTGCTGCAGTCGTTCGCCATCACGGCGGAGGAGGCCATAGGCGGCATCCTCCTCAGCATCGTCGTGGGCGTCGGCGTGGCTCTTATTTTTGCTCAATCGCGTTGGGTGCGGCGCATGCTCTATCCCTGGACGCTTCTGCTGCAAACCGTGCCGATCGTGGCCATCGCGCCGCTGATCTTGATGTGGATGGGCGCAGGCATATTCTCTGTAACGTTGATTGCATTCATCATTTCGCTGGCGCCCATCATCGCAAACACTACGCAGGGGCTGATCAGCGTGGATGAAAACCTGGTCCATCTTTTTCTGGTGCACAATGCTTCGCGCGCGCAAATTTTGTTTAAGTTGCGGCTGCCGAATTCGGTGCCCTCCCTTTTTGTGGGCATTCGCATCGCCAGCGGCATCGCGGTCATCGGGGCGATCACCGGTGAACTGTATGCGGGTTCCAGCAGCGTGGGCCGAGGCGGACTCGGCTATTCGATCCTTTACGCCTCTTCGCAGCTGCAAACCGATTATTTGTTCGCGCTTGTGTTGGCGGCCACCGCTCTCGGATTCAGCTTCCTATTTCTGGTGATGTTCCTGGAATGGTATGTCCTGCACCGCTGGCACGAATCCGCGCGAGCGCCGGAGGCGGAGTGAACAAGGAACATTTTTCACAAAAGGCCGCAGTCATCGCGAAGCACGAGACGAAGCCGACAATAATGAGGAGTGAATCTTGCTCCGACTAGAAACAGAAACCGGATGGTGGCTGGTCACTCACCCCGATCACGCGCGCCTGGCAGGAGCTTTCGCCGAGCGCTGGGGCAACCAGCGCTTCCTGAGACCGGAACCTCGCGCGAACGTGCTGAAGGGCATCGCGCGGCACGATGATGGTTGGATGGCGCGCGATGCCAAGCCGCAAATCACCCGGCAAGGCAGGCCCAGCGCGTTCTCCACCGAACTCGTTGGAAAGTATTCAGCTTTCGAGGAAATTGACCTTGCCGATTATCTGGCCGTACGCGACCGTGCGGTGCGTCTGATCGCTTCGCAAGATCCGTATGCGGCCGTGCTCATTTCCATGCACACCTACAGTTTGCTGCACGATCACGCCGACCGCTCCACCATCGCCGCCAAGGATTTGCCGCTGCTCGACGAATTCCTGGCACAACAGAAACTCTTTCAGTCATCCCTACGGCAGCAAATCGCCGTGGACCCCCGTTTCACGACCATCCAGACCAGCGAAGACGTAATTCTCGACCACTTCCGCCTTCTGCAAGCGACCGACTATCTCTCCCTCCTCACCTGCGTGGACTATCGCCAGGCCGCGCATCTTCTGCATCCGTTCCTGCTGCGCGACGGCGAACACGCAAGCATTCAGGTACGAAGTGCCGCTTCTCATCACTTCATTCTCGACCCCTATCCTTTCGACAAACCTGATCTGACGTTTTCGTTTCCCGCGCGTCACGTCAAAGGCAAGACCTATGCGGCTGCGGGGGATTTGCAGCAACTGTTTAGCGCGGCGCCCGTCGAGACGTTATCCGTGCGCGTTTCAGCCGGCTGAGGTATGGCTAAAGCGGCGAGAAGCTCGCTGCCTCCTGACGAAAAAGCGACCAACCGTCATTCGGCGAGGGTGTCGACGCGGCCCAAGAATAATGTTCAGAACAACCTTCGCGGCGGCAACACACTTTTCGCAATGGCTGCGCTCACCGTGAACATCGGCTCGTTCACCACTTGGCTCAGCCTCAGATTCATCGCCACGCTGCACAATAAGTAGGCATGGACATCACTTAGGCCCCATCGCGCAACCAGCAGATCGATCATCCGCGAAGTCGCTGCCCGTGCCGCGGCTGCAGCATCACTCGCCGATTCCACCACGATCCACGCCTCAGAAGCTCCAAGATCAGCGCGACCCGCAGAACCCGATTCGATGATCGGTCCCGCCACCGCGCAACCTTTGCGCACATGAAATCGCAGCGTCACATCTGCGGGACACTCAATGCCATTGATGCAGACCTCGCCGTCGCCCTGCGCGGCATGCGCATCGCCAGCGGAAAACAACGCGCCGGTATTCAGCACCGGGAGATAAAGTTTCGCTCCACCGCACAGTTCGCGCACATCCATGTTGCCGCCGAAATTTCCGGGCGGACGCGTGCGAAATTCACCGTCTTCCGCCTGCGCCACGCCCATTACGCCGCAAAAGGGACGCAGCGGCACCACTGCGGGCGCCAAAGAGGTAGTCACTTCGTCCTTAAGCGTCCAGTGAAACAGATACGGCTCCGAAAATCGCTCCTTCAAAAAGCCGAGGCCCGGGATCACACTCGTCCAGCCCCAACCCTTGTGCGCTACTTTTAATACATCAATTTGCAGCACATCTCCTGGCTCGGCGCCTTCCACAAAAATCGGCCCGGTCAGCGCGTGAATCCGCCCGCGATCGATGGTGAGATAGTCCGCGACACTGATCCCGGGCCGCACTTGGGCGCCAGTCGCGTCCATGCATTCCATGTGCACGGTGTCGCCCGGCGCAATGGTAAGCCGTGGCGGCAGGGCGCGATTCCATCTTGAATGCGTCGGCTCCGCGGAAAGTATGTGCTCCGCCATATCGGCCCTAAATCTCCACCGTCATTTGCACTTCCACCAGCGCGTTGCGCGGCAAGGCCGAAACGCCGATTGCCGCGCGTACGTGGCGCCCCGCCTCACCAAAAACCTCCACCAGCAAATCCGACGCGCCATTGATCACTGCCGATGAATCCGCAAATGCGGCAATCGCATTCACGTAGCCATTCACACCCACAACGTTCTTCACCAAGTCCAGTGAACCCAAGTGCCGCGTCAGTACAGCCAGGTGGGTCAACGAACAGGCGCGCGCAGCGGCATAACCTTCCTCGATCGTCCGCCCCGCTCCAACCGTTCCCGTGATCACTCCATCCGGCCCGATCGAAACCACGCCAGATAGATACACCGTCTGCCCCACCGTTCTCGCCGGAACGTAATTCCCACCCGGCGAAGGCAATGCTGGCAAAACGATCCCCAATTCCGCAAGCCGCGCCTCAATTCCCACCGCCATAGTCGCTCCCACCTCCGAAAAAAGACCGCGCCACTCTAACACACACACATAATCGCAATCCTCAGCCGATTTTTTCCTTGCGCCCATATCCGCCTGCGCTAGCATGTGCCATGCAAAATCACCAAAGCGTCAGGATAGTTTTTGCTGAACGCTTTCCCCGGTTCGCAACGTGTAGCAGCCCTCTTCTTAGTCCTGTCGTCGCGATCTTCTTGTTCACAACGATTTCGATCGGCGCAGCCCAGCAGACTTACTCGCAAAACTCCCTCACCACCAAACTCCGTACCACCCGAACCTCTCTTCTCGATCTCGAATTAGGGGGCGATCTCGCCAAGCTTCCGCCCCATAGCACCCGCTATCTCAGCCGCGAAGACCTTCTCCTCCTGCCGCAAGTAAATTTCACCGTAACCAACGACGCCAACTTCGCCGCTCCGACGCAAATCACCGGCGTCCCTCTCGAAGAGCTAACCCGTCAGCTCGCCGAGAATCCCAATTCCGCCCTGACTATCGCCATCTGCAATGACAAATATCGCGCCAACTATCCGCGTGACTATATCGCCGCGCATCATCCCGTGCTGGTCCTGAAAATCAACGGCCAGCCTCCCAGCGGCTGGCCCAAGGATGCCGAAGGTCAGAACCTCGACGTGGGCCCGTACATGATTTCGCATCCCAGCTTCACGCCCAGCTTCAAAATTCTCTCGCACAACGACGAACCGCAAATCCCTTGGGGCATCCTGCGCGTCGAGTTCCGCGACGAAGCCACGGTCTTCGGCGCGATCGCCCCGCGCGGCCCGCAAGCCAGCGACCCGCAAGTTCAGGCCAGCTACCGCATCGCGCAACAAAACTGCTTTCACTGCCATAACATGGGCGACGCGGGCGGACAAAAAGCAGGTCACCCGTGGCTTGTGCTTTCGGCGTGGGCTACCTCATCGCCCGAGTTTTTTACGGCTTACGTTCACAATCCGAAAGATAAAGATCCTCACTCCACCATGCCCGCATTTCCGGAATACGATGCCGCCACTCTTCGCGCCTTGGTCGCCTACTTCCAGACTTTTACCACTCGGGAGAAGCCGTGACCCTGCGCGTCGCGAAAACGGTTCTCGTCTTTGCCGTCGCTCTCTTTTACTCTTTCGTGGTCTTCAACAACGTCACCGATTACAACTCCAATTACCAATTCATTCGCCACGTCCTGATGATGGATTCCACGTTTCCCAACAACCAAGGCATGTGGCGCGCCATAAATTCACCGGCCATCCACACGGTCTTCTACATCTCCATCATCGCTTGGGAGTCCGTCACCATGCTTCTCTGCTGGGCTGGAGCCATTCGCCTCGCGAGCGCTCTAACCGCGACATCCGTGGCATTTCATCAAGTCAAACGCACCGCCATAATCGCGCTAGCGCTAAGCTTGTTGATGTGGCTGGTAGCTTTCCTAAGCGTCGGAGCCGAATGGTTCCTAATGTGGCAATCCAAAACCTGGAACGGTCAGGAAGCAGCATTCCGCATGTTCACCATAATCGCCCTGATCCTGATCTTCGTAACTCTCCCCGATACGGACGAACAGCCCTAACGTTTTAAACGCAGATCACTATTGTATTCGTATTACTTGATTTATATTTCTCACATGTCATCTGCAAATAGGGCAAACGATGGTCGTCGCCACAGCACAAGAAGAATGGATGATCGTACGTAGATAAATTTTGAATTTGACTCCCGCCAAAGAAGACGGCACCCTGCGTCCCACTTAGTCGGCTGTTCGCGCCCTCCTTCCAAGGCAGGACGCGATTAAGCCGCTTTCCTATTTCTTTCACTCGGGCACAACGTCGTGCCCGCCGATATCGCAGCGCGCTCCCAGACGAGCCCCGCTTCAACCGTGAGACAGAACGGAAACAAGGGTGTGGGCCGACATTGCATCAATATCCATCAGCAGCGACCACGAAAAATAATTTGTCTGTTCCATGGGCCGTCTTTCAAGCGCTTCCTTCTTGGCGCTGACGTTTTGCAGCGTTTTCGCGCTGCCACGGAGGTATTCGGATGAAGCCTTACAGGTTCAGGTTGCTCTTCCTCAGTGCTGTTTTCCTTTGCGCGGTACGTTCCCCTTCGCAAACGGCGGTGACCTCGCTACACGGTACGATTGTCGATCCCGACGGTGCCGCTACTCCCCAGGCCGATGTCACGCTCAGCAATCGCGAAAGCGGTTTCGATCAAAACAGAAAAACGAACGCCGAAGGGGAGTACAGCTTCCAGCAGATTCCTCCCGGCAAGTACACCGTCACCGTAAGTGCCGCCGGTTTTTCCGTGCAGGTCAGGCAAGTCGAGTTGTTGGTTAACCAGACCGGAAGATTGGATGTCGCCCTTGCCGTTCAGTCCGCGACCACCACCGTCGAAGTGGGCGCTCAGACCGTCACGCTCAACACCAGTGACGCAACCATTGGTACTCCTTTCAATCAATCCCAGATCCAAGCCCTTCCTTTTGAAGGCAACAACGTTCTCGATTTGCTCAGTCTGCAAGCGGGTGTGATTTTCCTGGGGCGGCAAACCGACAGCCAGATGGACTCCGACAGCCGCAGTGGCTCCGTGAACGGCGCGCGTTCCGATCAGAACAATTACACCCTCGATGGACTGGACGACAACAACCAAAATAAGGGTTACGCCTTCGAGGGAGTGTTGCGCTCGACCCGCGACTCAGTGGAAGAGTTCCGCGTCGTCACCACAAATTCAAATGCCGACTCGGGCCGCTCTTCGGGAGCGCAAGTGTCGCTCGTCACGCGCAGCGGATCGAATTCATTCCATGGCAGTGCGTATGAATATCATCGTCCCACGAACATGGTTGCCAACGACTGGTTCAACAAGCATTCCGAACTTCAGAATGGATTGCCGAATACTCCGGGAAAGTTCCTCAGAAATACGTTCGGTGGCTCTTTCGGCGGGCCGATCCTGAAGAACAAGCTCTTCTTCTTTCTCGCTTACGAAGGACAACGAACCGCGGAAAGCACCCAAGTCACGCGCGAAGTTCCCACTGCGTCCCTACGCCAAGGGAACGTGACCTACCTGAGCAGCGCCGGCACGTTTCAGACCCTCACCCCGGCCAACATCGCCACC